>JGI20207J14881_1000678_pt1 | contig 12310 bp, 11 predicted proteins | sample NGESurdeep092012_4_FD_14881 | JGI IMG/M metagenome (IMG submission 14881)
TCTGACGCGCAATCCGGACGCTGGGAAAGCTATGAGGTGCCCTTCGAAATCGGACAGTCGGTCCTCGACGGGCTACGCTGGATTCGCTCAAATCGCGATCCATCCGTGGCGATCCGCTTCTCCTGCATCAATGCCAATGCCTGCAAGGAGTGCATGATCGAGCTCGATGGCAAGACGGTCTATGCCTGCACTGCACGCCTTCAGCCTGGTGAATTGAAGTTACATCCGCTGTCGAACAAGACACTCGTACGCGATCTGGTGACCGAAATCGCACCGCCGGCCGAGCGCTTTGTTCCGCGTTAGATCGCACTGCACTCGCCGGTGACGAGGGTGCTCCGCCTGCCAAGTCGGTCGAGCCAAATATTCTGGAGCGGTTGTTGGATCGGGACAGGTATCAATCAAGGTAGCGCCGGCAGATCGCAGCAACGCGCGAATTCTCTTGCCGAAGCGACGGCAATTGCTGAAAGAGACCCAATGCACAAATGCGGCGTCCGGAAGTTTCGCGTCCGGCCTTTGATGATCAATGAGGGCTCGATTCACATCCGCCTGACTTGCGCCAATGGCAAATTTCAACTGACTTAAATTGAACGGAAGCAGCATGATCATAAATAGCGCCAGCGACGTTGCTTGGCAGATAGGGACATCATGACAAGCCGCGTCTCGGCTTCGCCCAGGAACTTCGACGTGCCCCGCGGAGGACGCGGGACATTCTTCCAAGCACAATTGGCGTCGTGATGCCGCCGCTCATCAAATCTCGATGTCGAAATCGATCATGTGACGGTCGATATTCAACTCACGCGTTGAGAGCCCTAGGGCAAGCCCCACGAGTTGCGGCAAATGCAGTACAGGTACATCGAGCTTCTGGCCGAGATCGGTTTCGATCTCCTTCTGAAAGCTATCGAGCACCGTGTGACACAGCGGGCACGGCGTCACCATCGCTTTGGCCCCGTTTTCCTTCGCCGACAGAATATGTTGCCCGGTCAATTTGATTGCGATGCGTTCGTCATGCGCGGCAGTGTGAAAGCCGCAACATTCAGTTCGTCCACTGTAATCAATGGGCTCACAACCGAGCAACGTCGCAAGCCGTTCCAAGGCCACGTTATTTCGCGAATCCACAAAGCCATATCGCCCCGGTGGCCGCGTGATGTGGCAACCGTAAAACGCCGCGACCGTCAACCCGGTTAGCGGCTTCACGACGAGATCACGCAATTTATCGACGCCGATATCTTCGTAAAGCACCCACAAGAAGTGACTTATTTTCGTTGTTCGACGATATTCCAGGCCCTCGTCACGCAGTTGCTCATTGACCTCGTGCAACAGATCCGCATCGTCACAGACCGCCGCATGTGCATCAAGCAAATTGAGCGTGCAGGTATTGCAGACCGTCATCAAAGGTAGTCCCTCGCGCTCCGCCAGCGCGAGAATGCGCACATTAAGCGCGTAGAACTTCACCGGATCGATCGCCCGCAGCTCGCGCGCGCCGGTACAGGTCGCCGATTCGAGCGGCACCAGCTCGAGCCCTAGCTTTGCAGCGACGCGGTGCGTCGCCTCGTTCAATTCTGCGCAGGTGCTGCGCGCCGAGCAGCCGGGGTAATATGCAAATTTCATGACGAGCTTTCGGCGCCGTTGAGGATGCGGTTGGCTGCCCCCGCGGCCGACGTCTTAACCCTCAACAGGGTGCGCAGCGGGTTAATCTTGCCGCGCAGCAACAAGCGTACGAGCCGCGGAACGACGGCGAGCACCCGCAAACCCTGGACCCGCAAAATGAGTTCACCTGGATCGATACGTCCACGCCGCGCCACCACGGCGCGAAATATAAGCGGATGGTGCGCCATTTGCGGTACGAGTTTCGCCACCTTTGCCTTCAGCGGCTCGATAACGCCGCTGACGATCGGGATGTGTGCCGGACACACTTCTTCGCACTTGTAGCAAGAGATGCAGTTGAAAATGCCGGAGTGCGACAGCGCACGCGCTACCTGCCGTTGATCCTGCCGGGGATCGAGCGCCGTTTGCCCGAGTTGCACCAGCGGCGCCGGCCCCGCGAAATCGGTAAGCGATCCAAGTCCGATGACCGGGCAAGCGGAGTAGCAGGACATGCAACTAATGCAATCGATGGCCCTTGATGCATTCTTGATATCCCGGTGCGACAACGGCTCGGGGAAGCCGGAGTAAGGCACAGAGCGCGTGAGCCACGGTTCGAATGACGCCACCTTGCGCTCATACGGCGTGCGATCCACCACCAGATCGCGGATCACCGGCAGGTTGCGCAACGGCTCGATGGTCATTTCCGGCTCGACCGCTTCCCAGCAGGCGAGAACCTCGCGCCCGTTCATGCGCACGGCGCAGGTGCCGCACATCTTCGAGCCGCAGAACCAACGGAACGCAAGGTCGGGCGCGTCTTTCAAAGCGATGGCATTGAGCGCGTCGAGCACACGCATTGCCTTCTGGTAGGGCGCCTGGAATTCCTGCAAACGACCGTCGTCGCTCCGCCGGACCTTGATCATGACCGGGTCACCGATAGCGATGCGCGCGTTACGCGCCCGCAGGCCGTCGGCGTTTTCTTCCTGTCCTAGCCGTCGCGCATCGATTGCGCCAGATGCCCGCAAATGTTCGCTCACCACGGCACCGCGAGATTTTCGGCGCGCGCAAAATCGGGCCGGAACATTGACAGGTTGTAACCGCGCTTTTCGAAGCGATAGCCGCTGCCGGCCTTGTGCAGCAGGTTCGCGGTTAGCCAGTTTTCGTTATCGGTCTCCGGGAAGTCGCGGCGCATGAACGGCCCGCGGCTTTCCTCGCGCTGCAATGATGACAGTACCACCAGTTCGGCGGTATCGATCATATTCAGACAATCAATGGCATCCAGCCAATCGTAATTGGCCGCGCGCACCGGCGTTTTAGCTCGCAAGCGCGGCACAGCCTCGCGCCTTATGCGCGCGAATTCCTCCAGCCCTTCGTTGAGGCTGTGTGCGTCCTTCTCGACGCCGACTTTTTCCCACATCAGCGCCCGCACGCATTCCTTCAATTCGCCCGGCGCACACGCCGCCGCCCCACCTCCGCCTGCCAGTAGGTTCTCCAGTCGCCTGCGTTCTTGCTCGGCCTGTTCCTCCGGCATACCGGGCTCCCGTAAATTGGCGAGATTATCGGCGACGCTATCCGCCACCACCTTGCCATCATAGGTGACGAGCGCAATCAGTCCGTTGGAATGCCCTCCGACGCCACCGGCGATATAAAGCCCCCGCACAGACGATGCCATTGTCGTCGTATCGACGTCGATGCCGCCCTGCCGGTAATGCGCCGTGACCGCCGTTTCGATTAGAGACTTCGGAAAGTCCAAACCGAGCTGCTGATAAACCTTGGCATAACTGGTATAGGACTCAACCTCCCCCCGAGCGCAACGATCAAAGCCTGCGTAATAGCCGCCGGTGTAGTGGGCCTTACCGATGTGCACCTGTTTCGCCAGCGCCTTGAGCTGCACCGTGTATGGCCCGAAGGCGAGTGGGTCGTCCTTCTGCTGGTCGAAGAATTCCTCACCGTCGATATTGACCATGCGCGCCGACTTCTTCGAGCCCAGCATCGGATTGGGATAAATCTGCATGCGCTGCCAGGTCGGCGGATAAGCGACATCGTTGGTATGCCACCACTGCATCTCGAGATTGACCATGCTCGCGCCCGCGCGCCATGCCATCGCGATGCCGTCAGCCGACATCTCGCGTGTGCCGGTCGAACGCGTATGCAGACGATCCGAGTAACCGGTTGCCAGAATTGTTGCCTGCGCCAGCACGACGACGTATTCACCGGTCAGTACTTGCAGCCCGAATACGCCAGCGACCGATCCGTCGACATTGCGCAACAGCGCGGTCACCACCGTTTCCTCAATCGTCTCGATGCCAGCCTTAATGACCTGCTTGCGCCGCAGGTCCATGAATGGCACGCCGGAATTTCCCTGTACGTTGGCGGCGATGCTGCGGATTTTTCCAGGGCTAACCACCATGTTGCCGTCATCATCACGACGGAAATAAAGCCCCGCCTCTTCAAGCTCCGGGTAATAGACGCTGGCGATCCACGCACCGCAGCGCTTGGCCCATTCCTGATCGATCAAAAACTGATTGTGATACTTGATGAGAAATTCAGCCGTGTTGCGCGCTTGCTCTTCGGTATTTCCCAGCGTGCGGCCTGACAAAACGAGATTGCCGGCAAACAGCGACGCACCGCTTTTGCCGACGAGGCCCTTGCAGACGATGATGGTTTTGATGCCTTTGCGATGCAGGTTGAGGGCGGCGTAACAACCGGCCGCGCCGCCACCCACGACTACGACCTGTGTCCTGAGGACCCTCATACCCGAACGCTGCCGAATCGCTCAAAAGCGCGATTTTATGCAGCTCTCCCAATCGCCTTGATAGCTCTGAAAACCACATAAACACGGTGTTTGCGGGCTGACCATCGAGTTTTTTGCACCACGCTGTGCCCCTTTGCTGCAGAAATATTGTACTGTTCCTGCCGGAGGCGACCCATGTGCGGGGTCGCGTGGAGAGACTTGTGAGCCGAGCGCCGATGAAATGGGACGACCTGCGGGTATTCCTGGAGGTCGCGCGTCAAGGCAGCGTCCATGCCGCCGCCAAAAGGTTGCGGCTCGATCATTCGACTGTTTGCCGTCGCGTCGGGAAGCTCGAATCCATACTCTCAATCAAGCTGCTCAACCGTACGCGCAAGGGCGTGACCGTGCGCACAGACGTAAGCGATCTGCTCAAGCACATCGAAAACATGGACGTGCACGCCGGCGCGCTGGAAGACGCGATCGCGCGCGGCAGCGCCGGTGCAAGCCAACTCGTCCGTGTCGCCACCATGGAGGGGCTTGCCAGCCAATACGTCGCGCGCCGCCTGCCGGTGCTGGCACAATTCGACGCGAGCGTAAGACTCGAGTTGGTCAGCATCCCGCAAACGGTGGACCTGTCGCGCAAGGAAGCCGACCTGTTCCTTAGCTTCTTCAATCCGCGCACGCCCGGCCTCACCAGCAAGCGTACTGCCTCCGTCGCGATGCACCTTTATTGCTCTCCGTCTTATTCGCGCCGGCGCGGTATGCCGCGCACACTCGCCGATCTCACCGACCATGACTTCGTCGGCTACATTGAGGAACTGTTGGCGATCGAAGCCGTGCGCTGGCTGGACGACCTCGTTTCGCACCCGCGCATGGTATTCCACAGCAACAGCATTCTTGCTCAGTGCAACGCCGCGATCGCGGGCCTCGGGATCGTCATGTTGCCGACCTTCGTCGCCGCCGGTGTTGCCGGCTTGCAACGGCTGCTCCCGGATACCTCGGTGCAACGCGACGTGTGGCTGTCCGTACGCGCCGAACAAGGTCATCTGCCGCGCATCAAGGCCGTGACCAAGTTCCTAACCCACATCTTCGAACGTGACCGCGCCTTCCTGCTCGGCCGAACCGGGGCGGCCGAGTAAGCCGGACATAGCTAGGCTTCGACGCCGAGATGGCGGTGCATCAGGTCTGAATCCTGGCGCAGCGTTTCCGGGGTGCCGTCGAACACGACATGACCGTTGTTAAGTACGTAGCAACGATGCGCAAGGCCAAGCGCCGCCTCGACGTTTTGCTCTACGATAACGATAGTTTGTCCCGCCTGCGCAATCTGCCGGCAGACGCCAATCAGGTCCTGCACAATTAGCGGCGCAAGGCCCTCGAACGGCTCATCCAACAAGATCATCTTCGGCTCGCGCACGAGAGCGCGGGCAATCGCCAGCATCTGCTGCTCACCGCCAGAGAGNTCGCGGCCCCGATTGCGTTTGCGCTCGGCAAGGCGCGGAAACATCGCGTACGCNCGGTCAAGCGGCCAGGGCTTTTCGGCCGTCAGGGTTGCCAGCACCAGATTTTCATCGACNGTCAGCCCGCCGATGATGCGCCGCTCCTCCGGNACAAGCTGAAGGCCGCGCTGTGCGATCTCGTAGGGAGGCAACGCCTGNACAGCTTCGCCCGCGAAGCGGATCTCTCCGGATTTCGGAGCCAGCACGCCCATCACGGTATTGAGGGTCGTGCTTTTCCCCGCGCCGTTGCGGCCGAGCAGCGCCACCACTTCGTGCCGGTCGACGTGCAGTGAGACATCGAACAGCGCATGCGCCTCACCGTAAAACGTGTTAATTCTGTCGATCTCAAGCAGGCTCATCGCTGCACCGGATTTCCAAGATAGGCAGCGCGCACACCCGCGTCCGCCTTGATGGCATCTGGCGTGCCGTCGGCAATCTTGCGGCCGTTGAACAAAACCGTTATGCGGTCGGCTAGGCCAAATACGACATCCATATCGTGTTCGACAATCACGATGGTGACACCGGCCGCGATGCTTTTAAGCAAGCGGATGGTATCCTGTCGCTCAGATGGGCTCATGCCGGCGGTCGGCTCGTCGAGCAGCAACGTGCTTGGCTTTGTTGCCAGCGCAAGCCCGATCTCAAGCCGCCGCTTCTCGCCGTAGGCAAGTTCGCGCGCCGGTGTGTGTGCACGCTCCGACAGGTGCACGGCCGCGAGTGATTGCGCGATCAATGCATTCAATTCCCCGGAGCCGCCGGCGTCCCGCAGCATTGAGGGATGGAACTTTCCATAGATGCGCGCAATCGCCGGGATGCGCACATTGTCCCAGACCGTGAGTCCGGAAAAAAGCTGGTTAATCTGGAAGCTTTTCACCAGACCGCGCTGACAGATCGCGGTGCTGCTTGCGCTGGTGATGCGTTCACCACGGAAAAACATCTCGCCGCTGGTTGGCGGAATGGTACCGGCGAGCATGTTAAAGAAGGTTGTCTTTCCAGCGCCGTTCGGGCCGATCAATGCACGGATTTCGCCTTCGACGACCTCGAACGACACTTTGTCCACCGCGGTCAAGCCACCGTAGCGCTTAGTGAGATCTTTCGCTTCGAGGATGACCTTGCGCTCAACGAACTCCGCGTGCGTGGCGCGCTGTCAGCCGGCGTCGCCGCCGCCATAACTTGCACAGACCGCGTTGACGCCATTCGCGTGCCGGCCATCCGTCTCCACAGTAGTGCGATGCCGCCACAGATGCCGCGGCGGAACAGCGTCACAATGAGCACGAAGATGATGCCGAGCACCATCTTCCACACGGGTCCAACGAGCGGCAACTGTTGCAGCGCCGTGCGCAAATAAATCCAAATCAACGCGCCGACTGTCGGGCCGACCAGCGTGCCGGCGCCGCCCATGATCGTTTGCACTACGAGCTGGCCCGACGTTTCGAGGTAGAATCCATCCGGCGGCATGTAGCCCTGGAACAGCCCGAACAAGCTACCGGCGACACCGGCATAGGCCGCCGCGATGACGAAGGCCGTCAGCTTGTATTTCTGGATGTCGTGCCCGAGCGTTCGCGCGCGCTCTTCGTTCTCGCGGATCGACAGCAACACGGCGCCGAACGATGAATTGACGATGCGCCGGGCGAGCCAGAAACCCATCAGGAACAGGACGGCGATGACCCAATACATGCTTTCAGGGGTATGCAGTTCGACGAACCAACTGCCGATGCCGATATGGGTGGGTGGAACGCCGGCTAAGCCGTTCTCGCCACCGGTGAATTGCTTGAGCGGAGAGATGTCGAGGAAGTAAAACATTTCGCCGAAGGCGAGCGTGAGCATCGCGAAATAGATGCCGGAACGACGCAGCGACAGTGCGCCGATGATCCCGCCGAGGATGGCGGCAAACACGGTGCCGATGGCAAGCGCGACCAACGCGCTTTGTGTGTAGCCGGCGATGAGCACATAGGCGGTCATGAAGCCGCCTGAGCCGAAGAACGCTGCTTGGCCAAACGACAAGAGCCCGGTGAATCCGAACAGAATGTCGAAGCCGAGCCCAAAAATACCCCAGATCAGAATGCGGTCGGCCATGTCGGCGGTACCGCCGATCAGCGCGAACGCAGAGGGAAATAACAATAAAGCCGCGACGGCTGCCGTCTCCGGCAGCCATCGGCCAAAGGGCCCGCGCGCCGACAGTTTCTTGACAATCATTATCGGCCCTGAACGCCGAACAAGCCTTGCGGCCTGAGGATTAGTACGAGTGCCATCGCCGCAAACAGCATCACTTCAGAGTAAGCGGGCTGCACCATCGCGGTGAGGCTTATGATTTCGCCGGCGATCAGGCCCCCGACCAGCGCGCCCCAGAATGAGCCGACGCCGCCGATGACGACCACGACGAACGATTGCACCAGTACGAGCGTGCCCATGTCAGGAACGACCGTAACAATCGGGGCATTGATCACACCGGCAAAGCCGGCCGCCATGCTTCCGAGCCCGAACACGACGAGAAACGTGCGCGTAACGTTGATACCAAGGATGTTGACCATCAGCTGATCCTCGATGCCGGCGCGCACGATCAAGCCGAGCCGCGTGCGATAGAGCACCACGTAAAGGACGATCAGCGTCGCGGCGACGATGCCAAGAACCTCGATGCGGTAGGTCGGATAATAGAGAAAGCCGAGATTGACCGCACCCGTTCCCCACGTCGGCACCGGCAGACGCTGTGAGATCCCTCCGAACCAGGCGCGCACCGCCTCGACCAGAACAATACCCATGCCGAAAGTCACAAGGATCTGGTCCTCGTGAGGCCTGCGGTAGTAGTAGCGGATCAATCCGCGCTCGATGACCACGCCGACCAGCAGAAGCGCTACCGACCCCGCCGTCACGGCGACGATGAATGAGTGCGTCTGATTATACCCGACATAACCAGCGTAAGCACCGATCATGTAAAAGGCGCCGTGGGCGAAATTGATCACCCCCAGCGCCCCGAAAATGATCGTCAGTCCCATCGCAACGAGTACCAGGAGGGCGCCGAGCGTCAGCCCGTTGAAAAGCTGCGCCCAAAGCAGGGACCAGTTCATGGCGCCGCTCTCCAGTGCCGTGCCGGCACACTCAGTATGACGGCAGCTTACACCCGACCGAATCGCAAGGCGGCACGACCTCAGGACCCGGGGTCAGGCCGACGACCTTGTAGATGTCGTCGGGATTGCGCACTTCGCTCGGCTTCTTGCCGACCACGACCGGTACAGCGCGCACCTGCTGGTGATCGCAGGCGCGATAGTAGACTTCGCCGAGCGGCATTTGCAGTTTGTGCTCAGCTTCCAGCGCCTTGATGACCGAGATCGGATTGAACGTCTTGGCGCGCTCCACCGCATCAGCCCAGACCATGAGTTGGGTATAGGCGATGTGCGCGGTCCAGCGCGGCTTGTACTTGTATTTTGCTTCGAATGTATCGACGAAGATTTTCGCGATCGGGTTCGTTTCGGCGAGCGTCCACCAGAAGTCGAGCGTGCCGTAGACGCCTTGCATAATCTCGGGACCCACCTCCTTGCCCTGGAAGGAGGACAGATTCGGGACGATCATCTTCATCTTATCGAGCACGCCGAATTGCTTAGCCTGCTTGGTCGAAGCCACCGAGTCGTTACCGAACGCGACATTGACGAACACGTCCGCGCCGCTATTGGCGATGTTAAGGAGATGCGAGCTGTAATCGGCGGTCCCGACCGGGCACAATTGCTGACCGACCGTCTTCCAACCCAGGGCCTCGGTGAACTTCGACGTCGAGTCGAACACCGAGTGGCCGTAGGCGTAATCGGGAACGAGATAGACGGCCTTGCGCTTGGTACCGAGTTCCTTTGCCAGCACCGGCGCAAGCGCCTTGGCCGCCATGTACGCGCTCGGCTGCGAACGGAAGGCATAACGCTGACAGTCCTTGCCCGTCGTCTCGTTGGCACCACTGGCGCCGACCATGTTGAGGACACGGTAACGCTGCGCGACCTTTTCAAGTGCGATAGCGGTCGCGCTACTTGAGCAGCCCGAGATCATGATCGCCTTGTTGTTCGTGATGAAATTGCTGGCGGCCTGAACGGCCGGCCCAGGCTGGGTTTGGGTGTCGGCGAATTTGTATTCGATTTTCTTGCCGAGCACTCCCTTGCCGGACAGCGTCGAAATCTTCGGGACCAAGCCGCCCCCGCTGTTGAGATGGCTAATCGCCAGTTCATAGCCCTTTTGCAGGTCGCCGCCCTCGGCCGAATAAGCCCCAGTCAACGGACAGGTCAGCCCGATGAACACGCTGTCGCCTTGCACGCCCGCCGGATAATTCCCAATCGTCTCCTCGGCGGCCCAACTGCGCGAAATATTCACGAGCGGAAACGCACCAACCGCCGCGGCGTGCTTCAACAAGCTGCGGCGGTTTAAGCCTTTGCGATCTTCCTTGCTCATCTATGCCTCCCATGGATATTCATTAGGCCCGCTTATCAGTCATGGTACGGGCTTTTGAGGCAAGCGTATCAATGACTCAAGGACAAGATCAATCCTCCGCTGCTGCGCACGTGACACCAAATTCGCAGCGGGTGGTGCAGGAATATGTTCGAGTTAGAATAGGTTGTGGAGGGTGTGCAGCCGACGTGATGCGGGTCCGGTGCACTTTCGAAGCCTCATCGGCTTCCAGTAAAGGTAAGCGGAACGGTCCGTACATTTTTCGGTATGGGCAGACTCAATTTCGTTTCCGCACCTCTCTACGTCGCAAGGGCGGTAGCAGACCTAAGCCGCGGGCTAACGTCCCGGTAAGGGGCCAAAAGCGGAAGTAAAGCTCTCTCGCGACCTTCCGGTCCCCAGCCTCGAGCATCACATCGCCAGCGCGACACTTTTAGAAACGTTATCGCTTCGATGGAGCGTCCAGATCGCTTCGATCAATGGATCGGGATCGAACGCCTCATTCCAATCCGCGGCAACTGAACGGAGCTTATTCTCCAGATCCGAGTCTGACAGCGGATTGGCACCGCTCCCGCGCGCGGCGGCTGATCAAGTGCGTCAATGGCCTGGAGCATCATCAATCCGGCAGCATCCATGTGAAGGTATCGACGTCGGCGCCAAAAGCACCGATTTGCCGAAGCTGCGCGCCCGCGTCGGCATGGTGTTCCAACATTTCGAGCTCTATCCGCATATGTCGGTGCTCGCCAACATCGCGCTGGCGCAGATCCATGTGTTGAAGAGGACCCGCGCCGCGGCGCAAGAGCGCGCCCGCGAATTGCTTGCCCGCGTCGGGTTGCAGGACAAAGCGGACGCGATGCCGGCCGATCTTTCCGGCGGGCAGCAACAGCGCGTAGCAATTGCGCGCGCGCTGGCGCTCGATCGGCAGGCCATCCTGTTCGACGAGCCGACCTCGGCGCTCGATCCGGAGATGATCCACGAAGTGCTACAGGTGATGACCGAACTCGCCGCGGACGGCATGACCATGATTGTTTTCACGCACGAAATGGGCTTTGCCCGTCGTGTCGCCGACCGCATCGTGTTCATGGACGCCGGCGAGATCGTCGAGGACGCGCCGACCGAGGAATTCTTCTCCACGCCCAAGACCAACGCGCTGCCGACTTCCTGTCGAAGATCCTGGCGCACTGATCCCGAACACCCAGCCGTTTTCGAATGCCTATGCTCGCTCCGGGGCCAGGAAGAGCACGTAACGTACCAATTTGCGAGAAGCGGCTTCCCATAGTTCCGGGGCTCCTGTGGTTATTGGCTAGCGATTTTCCCCGACACTGCGCGTCACGAACAGCAGCGGCAGCTCATCGCCAACGCGATGCGCTCTTCGTCGGACAGCTTCTCGCCGACGGTCGGCGCTCTAACGGCCTCGGCCGCGAATGGCAGCAGCGCCATGGTCTCAGCGACCGGCTGATCCACCGGCAAGCCTTGCGCCTTCATCTCGGTGCGGCGCCCTGCGGTCCCGCCGGCATCGATCGTGCCGTCGTCGCGAAACACGGCCCCGTAGACGGTCTCCGCCTCGTTGCGACTGACATAGCCACAGCGCACGTCATGTTCGAGCGTGCCGAGGTCGCGCTCGAGCGGCGAGCCGAAGCCGCCGCCGCCGCCGGAACGAAGAATGTAGGCGTCACCCGGCTTCAGCACCTGATTGATCGCCTTGCCGTTGGGAAAATGCGTCTCGTCGGTTTGGCCGTAGCGATGTAGCGCAACCGAATTGCCCAGACCCGAGTGCCCATCCTCGAGCCCCCACGGCTTGCATTTGACGCGGTCCATCTGCGACGAGAAGCGGATGTCGTTGAGCGCCTGCACGACCTGCTCGGTGCCGAGCCCGCCGCGGAAGCGCCCGGCCCCGCCGGAGTCCGGCCGCAGCGTGTAGCGCTCGACCAGCAGCGGATACTTGGCTTCGACCTGCTCGGATGGACCGTTATGCGTGTCGCCGTCATTGATGGCGATGGTCGCATTCATGCCGTCGCCATTGTGCTTGGCGCCCCAGCCGCCGCCGATGAGACCCCCGAGATAGATGTAGAAGGAGTTGTCG
>JGI20207J14881_1000682_pt1 | contig 12286 bp, 16 predicted proteins | sample NGESurdeep092012_4_FD_14881 | JGI IMG/M metagenome (IMG submission 14881)
CCAGAAAAGTCAATCAAAGCATTATAATCGGCGAAGGAATCGAAATTGTTGTGTTGGAAGTCCGAGGCGAACAAGTTCGCTTAGGAATTCGGGCACCGCGAAACGTTGCCGTTCATCGTAAAGAAGTTTATGAGCAGATTCAAACTGAAAATCTCAGTGCGTCTGAAGTACGCGAAGAAGATGTGCCTGAGCAATGAGTCTAACTAATCAAAGTGAAATTTGAAAGCTCAATTTTCCCTTGGTTACGCAGTCCTCGACTCCGAATCGCTGATCACTTAATCGAAGGGCTCCTTGTCAGCTCCGTCATCGCGTGCATTCTTGTTTGGATAAAATATCCATCCCGTGAGATCCGTTCTCTAATTCTGTTTTGCGGACCATCTCTAATTTCCTGTTTAATTCTCTACTTATTGATCGTTTTAGTCCCGCCCTTTTTTCCGAAACCAAAAATTGGGTGGCCAGCCGTGCTAATGTTTCCCATAATCCACCTTGCAATCGTGCATGCAGTTGTGGCGTTGCTAATTGTGCCTGCAAATCCGTTAGTGGAAGTTACTCCAATGCAACGAATGTTTCAAGTTTGGAATGATCCTCACACCGTCCTGCTTTGCTTATACTGGGAGCTATTTTTTGTGCTTGCGATCAAGTTGTTGCTGGATATAAATCTCAAACGCAAAGCTCAGAGCTAAACTTAAAGGGCAAATGCTCGTTCAACTCGATTTCAAGACTTGCAAACCTGAATGGGCGTCATCAATTGTGTGCATCGGCACATTTGATGGTTTCCACCTTGGTCACCAAGCTGTGGTGTTAAAAGCGATTGAGCTTGCGAAAAGAGCTGATTTACCGGTTGGGTTGATTACCTTTGACCGCAATCCCCTGGCGGTTTTAGCTCCAAAACGAGCTCCAAAAAAGGTCGCTTCCTGGCAAAAAACAATCCAACTTGCCGACGAAATGGGGGCCAGCTTTGCATTGGTTTTAAAATTCACACCTGAACTTAGCCAAATGACGGCCCAAGACTTCCTAGATTTGGTGATCAAAAATGGATGCCACGCAAGCGAAGTCGTGGTTGGCCAAGATTTCGCCTTAGGTCACAAAAGACAAGGCACCGCTGAATGGCTATCAAATAAGATTCGAACTTCAATTGTAAACCCGATTGAGATAAATGGGATTAGGGTAAGTTCAACTCAAATTCGCGGAAAAATCGCAGAAGGCGATATTGCAGGAGCCAACCAATCGCTTGGAAGACCGTTTAGCCTCAATGGAATAGTGGTTGGAGGAGAAAAAGTGGGCCGCACTCTCGGATTTCCTACCGCTAACTTGGCTCAGTTTGATGACCAAATTGTGCCGAGCGACGGCGTTTATGGTGGATTTGCAAACACGGTTTTCGGGAAGTTCCGGGCCGCGATTAGCATCGGAAACCGACCCTCGATTGGCGATCGGAGCAGAGCGGTTGAAGGTTATTTGATTGACTATTCCGGTAAAAACCTGTATGGCACCGAAATTGAGTTCGGCTTTTTAACAAAAATACGAAACCAGGAACGCTTTGAGAGCATTGACGAACTCAAATTGCAAATGACAAAAGATGTAGAGGCTCTTAGGAGCGAAATGAAATGGATGTAAATTGAATAAGTTTATTGCGGCGATTTGTATTTTAGTGGTCTTCATTTTCATTGTTGGAGGTCTTTCGGCTTCCCATCCAAGAAAATCAGATACCGAGCAAATCATGACTGAATTTAACAATTCCATTAGTGATGGGAAGCAAGGAAATCCAAGCAGTGCCCTTAAAATGCTGTCGATTCAGTTTCAGTTAAACGGGCAGAACCAAGATCCGGCCCAGATTGCAAGCGCAATCCACAAATATAATCCATCTTTGGACGTGGTCCATCCGTCAGTCATAGTCGAAGGAAACAGTGGGCGTCTTCAGGGCACAGCCAGGCTTTCAGTGAATATCGGACCTATCCAGAATCATGTGGATATTCCCCAAGTCACTTTCTTTTTTAGAAAAATGCCGAAGAGATATTGGATATTTTTTCCCGGATCGCAATGGGAAATGACCGGTGCAAGTGTGCCGGCGGACTCGCTGAATCAAATTCTCAGCGGATTTTCGCAGTAAGTAGGTGCTTAACTTAACTCTATTTCGTTTAAACAAATAGGATTTACTGGGAATTTTTCAATAAAACTCAGTAAAACTACTTGCGTCTCCAAAAGCTGTGGTATATTAATTCAGCTTAAGGCACAAAGGCGTGAGTTAAGTAGCTCAACTCTGGAGAATAAAATAAAAAACATGAAAAAGTTCATTTGGCTTTTCGCAGCGGGCATAATTGCTGCGGGTATTTTGGCTGGTTGCGGTAGTTCGGACACGAACACCGATTCAAGTGCAACCACCTCGACTGCTGGCGATACGACGCCTCCGGCCACCACGGCAGTAACGACTGGTACCACGTCTCCTCCTCCTGCCGCCACAACTGGCACGATGGGAACCGCTGGTAGCACCAAAGGCACCAAGACCACCGGTCCGTAGTCTTTCTCTTCCATAGAGAAAATCGATCAAACCCTCCTGAATTCAGGGGGGTTTATTTTTTTGGCAGTGCTCCCTTTGTGCAGTATTTGCGAAACGAATTCCTACTGTTGTCAACTGGTTACATAATGTTAAGAAGGCAAGCATGTCTTACGAATTACCTTCACTTGGAAAGCCTAAGCCGCTACCGCCGCGCAAAAAATTCCGTCTCTGGCCATTTGCGTTGCTTGGCATTCTTGTTGGCATTTGTGTCGCCTTATTTATAACTCGCCCTGCACCACCACTGACTCTTTCGTTTCTGCATGGCGTGGCTCCAATTTCCGTAACCCATCCTTTAAGTGGAGAAGGAGATCCTGACACGGATCAAATTTGGGAGATTCCTGGAACCCTTGACCAGATCAAAGTCCAAGCTCAAAATGCGTTACCGGCTTCGGAGGGCTGGCAGCCACCAACCCAGCTTGCAGTTGGTCCGCCAAATTATCAATTTGTTCGGGTACGCATCCCAAACGGTGATTTCCAATTCTCTCGCGTTGTTCTGCGTCAAATCGCGCCAAACAAAGTGGAAGTTGAATTGGTGCAAGGTCCAATCCAGCGCAACGCCCTAAGGAATTAAGGCTTGGCTTCATCGCGGGTCTTACACGAAATAATTAAAGTGCTGGGATTTGACAATTTCAAGGCTGGGGTACCTTCTATAGACTCCCATGAAAAGTCAACTTCCAGTAGTCGTGATTGTGGGACGCCCAAATGTCGGCAAAAGCACGTTTTTTAATCGCCTAGTCGGCCGCAGGCAAGCTGTGGTGGAAGATACTCCCGGGATAACCCGCGACCGCCTCTATGCCGAAGCCGAATGGAATGGGAAAAAATTTACGTTAGTAGATACCGGCGGAATCGTCTTCGGAGAAGATGATCCTCTTTCATCTCAAATTCGAGTTCAAGCCAATGTCGCCCTTGCCGAAGCCGACGTTGTGCTGTTTCTTACCGACGTCGTCGGGGGTCCAAATCCGGGCGACCAAGAACTCGCTAGTGCCTTAAGAGGGATTAAAAAGCCGGTGCTACTGGTTGTCAACAAATCCGACAATTCCCAGCGCGAGCAAGATTCGGGCGAGTTCTATAGCCTTGGAATCGGCGAAGAACTGTTTCCAGTTTCTTCAGTACATGGTCGAGGCGTCGCCGATTTGCTGGATCGCCTCGTTTTATTGCTTCCGGACGTCCACGAATCAGATGACCAACGCGAAGAAATAAAAGTTGCGATTATCGGGCGGCCGAACGTGGGAAAATCGTCACTCGTGAATGCTTTTACGGGTGAGCAGCGCATGATTGTCAGCGATATCGCCGGGACCACTCGCGATGCAATCGACACCGAGCTTGAATTTAGCGGTGAAAAGTTTAGGCTCATTGATACGGCAGGAATTCGTAGACGCGGAAAAATCCAGGGAACGGTTGAATATTACATGGTTGATCGTGCTCAAAAGGCGATTGATCGCGCTGAATGCGCGGTTGTGATCGTGGATGGTAAAGAAGGACTTACCGATGGCGATAAGAGAATCGCCAAAATAGCTCACGATTCCGGCAAAGCCTGCGTTTTTGCGATCAATAAATGGGATTTGGTTGAACCGCCCGACGGCGATATCGACCGAAGTACTGCGATCAAAAAAGATTTCGCTAGAATCTTGAAAGAGCAAACGCCGGAGCTTAGCTACGCTCCCGTGGTCTTCACATCCGCCACTGAAGGCAAGGGGCTGGAACCCGTTCTCAACAACGTGATTAGCAGTGTGGAAAGTTTCTCTTTTCGAGTTAGCACCGGTGTTTTTAATCGACTAATTGCCGATGCGATCCTTTCAAGGCCGTACTCGAGAGCCGGGAAAGCATTGAAAATTTATTATTCAACCCAGGTATCAACGAGACCGCCAAGTTTTGTTTTGTTCTGCAACGATCCTGATCTCGCCCATTTTAGCTATCAGAGATACCTCATGAACAAAATCCGGGAAAAATATCCTCTTGAAGGCACCCCAATTCGTTTGACTATGAAAGCTAGTCATAAAGATAAAGGCGATCCGCGAACCAGTCGCCCAAGACGCCAAAAAGAATCCGAGGAGTGAAACTACCCTCCGAAGGTGTTCCTCTTTTCGAGGGGAATCTATTGCAGCGGTCTCCAACTGCCGCCACGGATGGTGCCGAGTTAGTTCTCTCAACCTACGCTCCGGAATCCTACTCGAATAAACAATGAAACTTAAACGGAGTTTCCAATCAAGCAAAGGGTCCAAAATCGGAAAAGCTGTGCGTAGTAACCGAACACAGCGTTGGCAGTTCTGGCCGACGCGTGCGTCCGACGCGACACCAATCGTGATACTCGAACGTGCCGCTTAAGTAATCTAAGTAAAATGTCTTATTCTCTGTGGATAATCCTATGCATTTGGATACCCGCGCTACTACTTTGGTGGCTCGTTCGACCAGGTAAAAAAGCATTCAAAGTATCACTTGTTTTATGTTGCGGAGTTTGCGTGATTTTTCCAATTATCGAATATTTTATAGTTCGAGATACCATGATTTTGAATCCAGGAAAGAACAGCAATCTGAAATTATTCACGATGCCGTTAGAAGACTTTGTTTTCTTCTTCACCTACCCGCTGTTTACTATTCCAGTGGTCATCCAGGTGGAAAGATGGGTTAACGGTACCGCTAAGTGACTCACCACTACCGGTACATGGAAATCATTTTGATACCGGGGATACCGGCGGTGTTTATCACGTGGCTCATAGGTAGAAAAGCACTTCGAAAGCGCGCAAAAGTGGTCGCCATATCTGTTTTACTCTTGACCATCTATTGTGTGCTTATCGATCTGGTCGCCATTCGACTCATGGGAATTTGGTCGTTTAGCGCAAGCACCACTGTGAAAATGCGATTCTTGGGTGATTATGTAGAAGAATGGGTCTTATTTCTAGTTACTCAAAGCTTAGTGGTAATGTGGGGATTTATTGTACGAGAGTATTTTGAAAAGCGCGCCTCGATTTCAAACAAAGACGAGGTCAATTCAGCCGCTTACAGCTGGCCCAGAAATTGATAAAAAAGATCATTTGCGCCCGGCAAACCTTCGTGTCCGAAGTCAGGGAAGACCAGTAATTCTTTCTCGCTTTTAATCTTGTTATAGGCTGCAAATTGGGTGCTTGGAGGACAAACATCATCCATTAGTCCCGTTGCCATTAATGTTTTAGCTTTGATTCTAATGGCTAAGTGCTGCACATCAATATACCCTAGCTTATTCCAGACTTCATCTTGCCGTTTATGCTGCGGATCATGCCGCTTAAACCATGCTCTTAATTCGCTATATGCGTTTGAAATCATATCCATTTCCCACACCCGCTGATAGTCGCAAAGGAATGGATACCCCGCCGCTACCCTTGCTATTTTAGGATAAAGTGCAGCGCACGCTAGAGCAAGACCCCCGCCTTGAGACCAGCCAAGCGCACCCATCCGATTTGGATCAACTGACGGCATCCCAGACACAATTTTCGCGAGTTGGGCGCAATCCATAAAAATTGATCGGTAAAGAAGTTTGTCTGGAACATCGTCAAGCCCTCTAATGATATGCCCTTCAAGCGTGGTACCTTTTACCCCTCCAACATCTTCCGATTTACCACCCTGACCGCGCACATCCAGTGCGGCTACCGTAAAGCCGTTAGCCACCCAGCCTAAATAAGTAGACCAGTCCCCAGAACTAATCGAGTAACCGTGGAAGTGAATCAGAGCAGGTCCAGCTTTTTTTGATAAGGTAGGTGTCAATAACTTAGCATAAATTCTTGCCCTTCCGAGCCCAGTAAACGTGAGATCTTGACACTTTACAAAATCACCAAATTCTGGCCCTTTATCTAGTTTAATATCAGGCTTAATTTCATTCATTTCGGCTAGAGCTTTAGTCCAATACTGATCATAATCATTTGGTTTAGGGTTGCGTCCTTGATATGACTTGAGTTCGCTTATGGGTAGGTCTAGTAGTGGCATTATTTCTTATATTTCAAACAGGGCTTTAAGTGTGATTAATCCTGAGCTTAAATTAGTTAAATCCTTGCACTCAAGGCTAATCCGTGAGTCATACCCGATTTGCCGAAGCCGCCTTGCACACGCCTTTAGGGCGACATCGCCAACTTCTGGAATCTGCCGCTGAAGATTTGCAAAGTGCACATGAGCAGGGAGATGCGGAATCTCAGATTCCCAGAAAACTTCGTAATTTTTTATATCACTTGAGTTTATCTCGGCTTGCTTTAAGGAATGATATGAGTCAACCGCATAATTAAGACCAGATTTTTTTGTAGCATGAGCAAGTGCCGAAGTCGAATTCCAAACATCCGATTCGCTGGAATTTAGCGGTTCCGGAGCGATTACGATCCCGTATTGGCTTGCGTGATTTTGTAGCGTGGCAATTATTTCGAGAAAACTAGCCTCGGCTTGCTTCACTGGAAAAGTTGAACATGAATTCCTAGCATGAGCACTTCCGATCACCATCACTTTAACGCAAAGTTGATTTGCCCGATCAATTTCCTCGCATGCTGGCTCAAGCCACTGAGTCTCGTCTCGACCATAAAGCCTTACTGCAGGTTCAAAAAACAAATTGCTTGCAGCCGTTCTTAATCCCGAAAACTTTTCGAGTGGCAGGGTTAGCAGGTCGCGAGCCCTGATTTCAACGAAGTCAAAACCAGTGGTGAGTATTTCCTTGCCTAGCTCGGCATCGGCGCAAACCCCAAACTCGATCACGATCTACTCGATTTCAACCCGAACCCCGCCCGATTTTGCGCTTTTATAAATTGCCAGAATGACTTTCAAAGGCGCAATCGCATCTTCCCCCGAAACCTCAGGCTTGCGATCGTCAATAATTGCCTGAGCGAAATCTTCAAATTGTAATCGATGCTGCTCACCCCAAATCGCGGTCGGATCACTTGCTCCCGAACCCGAATCGCTCGAACCGGTCGAAAGGAATTCGACCTTGGGGGTTGGTTGCTTATTAATTCCATCTCCATAAAGACCAAGCTGAGAGCGATCCGCGTCCACTTTCCAATACTTCAAGGTATCTGCTTCCAAAATTGCGCCTCCGTAAAGCCCCTGCACTTCGATTCGCTCTGCCATGCCCGGATAGGTGCTTGTTGAACCTTGGATCACTCCGACTGCACCATTTTTGAACTCGACCAGAGCGTTGGCGATGTCTTCCACTTCGATGCGCTCATGCGCGGCTGTTCTAACCTGAGCTTGAACCGATTTCACCCCGCCCATGATCCATTGCAGAAGATCCACGTAATGGACTCCCTGATTCATTAGACATCCACCACCATCAAGATCCCAGGTGCCACGCCAATCGCCGCTGTCGTAATATTGCTGTGATCTGTACCATTTGTTGTACATATCGCCCGAAAGAATCCGACCCATCGCGCATTCTTGAACCGCTTCGCGCAGCTTGCGTACGTCACTTGCGAATCGATGTTGCGACACGACCGCAAGCTTTATCCCCGCTTTTCTGCAAGCGGTTATGAGCCTGTCAGCACTTCCGACGGAAACATCAATTGGTTTTTCGGAAAGAACATGCTTGCCTGCTTTCGCTGCTTTTCCCCCAATTTCAGCATGAAGTCCACTTGGAACCGCTAGAGTTACAGCATCAACATTTTCGAAAAGCTGATTAAGATCAGAATAGCCTAGGCAACCAAATTCTTCCGAGGCCTTTTGAGCCCGGGACTCGACGCAATCCATTACCCCTGACAGCTCAAATGCATCAATTTTTTTGATCGCGTTGCAATGAGTAGAGTGAATTGCTCCGCATCCGATAACGCCAATCCTAATCGGTTTTGCCATGCCTTTAAAGTTACCGTAGGTTGTCGCCCATTGACTCTTCTCTCCACATCGGGCACTCCACAAGACAATTCAAACCTCCTGATTCGATGCAACCCGAGTTGCTCGCCTTGAATGGCTTTGGGGCACAAAAAAGGGCGCCCTGGGGGGAGGACGCCCTGCACCAGCTTATTCAGCTAGTTTTCCGGAGAGAGTGGGATAAAGACTTATTTCTTTTTGCTACCTGCTTTAGCTGATTCCATTTTGGAAGATTCTATGTGATTTGCTTCCTCCTTTCCTTGCATCGGAACCTGAACCGGCTCTGCTTGCTTTTGAATTCTGATAGGAATCTTAAGCGCAGTGGGAATTTCTTCCTCCGATCTTGGCAAAGAAATCGTGATGAAGCCCTGATTCATCGTGGCATTCACCTTATCAAATTGAATGTCTTTTGGAACTCTAATTGTGCGACTAAATGCCCCATAACTGTATTCCCGGCGATGCCAAACGGTGTCGTCATTTGTGTTCTCGGCTGAAGTCTCGCCCTTGATCGTAAGCAAATTCTTTTCAAGAGAAATCTCAACATTTTCTGCGGCTATGCCTGGAATAGCAACTTTCACATATAAAACTCGATTGTTCTCATAAATATCAACCGGCAAATTATTAATGGAATCGCTGAAGCGAAACGCATCCGAATTAGCTGGATGCGACAATTGCTCAATGATTTCGTCAATCATTGGGGTTGAAGAGTTGCTTCGGGTAACTGGAATGTATCCGTTGAATAGTGTTTTCATATTTTTATATCCTCGTTTTGGTCTCATGGTGAGTACCATATATATATTACGTGAGCGCATTACACTAAAGTTCCCGATATTTGAGAAAGTTTTCATTTATCGCAAAATGAATGAAATTTCCGTGCGATCTTTAAAAATGTTGTTATAATGGAATACAGGGGCTTTGCCTCTCAATGTCAGAAAGGACACGGTTAAGGAGTATTTTGGACCATTCTCGGTTACTCGGAATTCACCACATAACTGCAACATGTGGAAACGCACAAACGAATCTTGATTTTTATTCCCAATTGTTGGGGCTGAGGCTCGTGAAGCTCACAGTTAACTTCGACGATCCAAGTTCGTATCACCTTTATTACGGTGACGAGGTCGGGTCTCCCGGCACTTTAATCACTTTTTTCTCTTACCCGAAAGCTCAGCATGGCTCTAGGGGAGCGGGCATGTTTACTTTGTTCAGTCTTTCCGTTCCGGAAGGTTCATTAGATTTCTGGAAAGACAGATTGAATGAATTTTCACCCGAATGGTACGTTAACCGGCTGGGAGAAAAATCGTTGATGGCGGACGATCCCGATGGACTTAGATTTCATCTGGTGGAGCGCAGTTATCGAAACCCAAAAGCTTGGACTCACGTGGTTGGGCCTGAAAATGCGGTGCAACATATCCTGGGAGCCACAATCGGAGCCCGCACCGATGCAAGCAAAATTTTTGCTCAAGATGTTTTAAACCTTGAAGTTGAAAACGAATGTCTATTAGAATCGGGGCAAGTTAAAACTAGATTTGGCGTTGGCGACCAGGAAATGGACGCCGTCACCACTCCAGTTCGCAGCCTCGGAGGACGCGGGACAATTCACCATCTTGCGTTTCAGGTTGCGACAGACGCTGATCAAGCGGGATGGCATAAATGGCTTACCGATAAAGGAACTCCCGTGAGCCCGGTAAAAGATCGGCAATACTTCAAGTCGATTTATTTTCGAGGACCAAGCGGTGCTTTATGCGAAATTGCAACCGCAAAACCGGGGTTTTTAACCGATGAATCAGTGTCAGATTTGGGGTCGAGCTTGAAATTGCCAATTGCCTACCGTGCCCATCGGGATGAAATAGAAGCGGCGTTACCGAAACTGAAATTACCGGCTCTAATCTTATAGGTTGAGGCGTACTCCCTAATATAAGGGCGCCTCAAAATGACTCAAATTGGACCAACGACGTTTCATTACACTTTTATTCCAGGTAAATCTGACTCAGATCGATGCCTTGTCCTATTCCATAGCACCGGCGGCGATGAATATCAGCTTCTGGAACTCGGTGCAGCATTAGATCCAAATGCCGATTTGCTTGGAGTACGTGGCAATTCACTTGAAGAAGGTCACAATCGATTTTTCCGTCGCCACGCCGAGGGGTTATTTGATCAGCAGGACCTAATGATGCAATGCTATCATTTTAACCATTTTCTTCCAAGCCTTTTGAAGGAAAAGAACCTGCCGACTGCGGTAACGGGAGTTGGCTTTTCAAACGGAGCAAACTTTTTGGCGGCGCTACTTTTTAATTCTCCTGACCTTTTCAGTAACGCATTATTGATCAAGGGCGTGTACCCATTTGATGAAGATCGAACTGCGGATTTGTCCGGAAAACAAATTCTTATGACCAGTTCCGATCCCGATCCGCTTGCTCCTCTCGAATCCGCCGCAACATTGGCACGCCAACTAAAGGCGTCGGGGGCTGAGGTTGAAATGCGGGTTGTCTCGAGCGGTCATGCGATCGGAAGAATCGACGTTCAAATTGCGTCCGCATGGATGCAAAACCTAAGCTAACTATTTCTTGATTTGATTTTCAATCTTGCCCGCCAAAGCCACGTCTAGGTCGGTGACGCCTCCAGAATCATGGGTGCTTAGGGTGACTTTAACTGTTTGATATCCGATCAACATGTCCGGATGGTGGTTCATGCATTGGGCTAGATATCCGATCACATTGGCGAAAACTAGACCCTCGTAGTAAGAATCGAACTTGTAAGTTTTAGTGAGTTGTTCATTTTCGAACGACCAGTCTGGCAATTTTGAAATTGCTTCTAGTATGGCTCCGGTGGATAGCTTGGCTTTCATGTCTCCTAAATAAGACGGCTGAATCGTCATTTTCTGCTTAGATTTTGCAGTTTTCGGGTTAATCGGCTTCATCTCCCCGATGGCTTTAAGTCGCCCTGCGAGTAGTCCGATTGTCCGATTGCCGCATGGATGCGGCTCAGCATAGTTTCTCCGTCTTTAGTGAAGAAGGAGAAATTGATGGCCGACCTGGATGGTGACCCTGGGAAGAGGAAGATGGAAGAAGAAAAGTACAACCTTTTAAATTGCGCAGAATAAATGAGCCACGGAATGCCAATCTAACTTGCCGAGGTGATGCGGCAAGACAAACAAACCGCAAAAGGTAAGCTTGAAAGGCTAGGAACATCATGAGCACACCGACAACGACGTCAAACCTTTCCATCCCCGGATTCGATTTATCAGCTGCCGACGTCATTCTAAATCCTTCGGTTGAGCAGTTATACCAAGACTGTGTTTCGGAAGGAGACGTGGTGTCTTCTAATGGGGCGATTGTTGCTTATACCGGGAGATACACGGGCCGAACGCCCAAAGATAAGTTTATCGTCCGAACTCCCTCGTTTGAACGGGATATTTGGTGGGAAAACAATCATCCAATGGATGAACGCGTCTTTGCCGCATTAAAGGCAAAAGCAAACTCACAATTCCCAAACAAAAAGCTTTATGTGATTGATACATTTGCCGGGGCCGACCCGAAATATCAAATTGCGGTTCGATTCATTGTTGAAAGGGCTTATCACGCTTTATTTGTCCATCAGCTACTGATCAGACCGTCAAAGGAACAACTCAAAAACTTCGAGCCTGATTGGACAGTGGTCGATTTATGCCGCACGGTAACTGATCCGGAAAAAGACGAAGTGCGCTCAGAAGCGACAATTGCCTTGAATTTTCAGACTCAAAAAATCCTTATTTTTGGCACCCAATATGCGGGCGAACTTAAAAAATCTATATTTTCGGTCATGAATTATTTATTACCTACTCAAGGGGTAATGAGCATGCATTGCTCGGCAAACATAGGCAAATCTGGCGACGTGGCACTATTTTTCGGTCTATCTGGCACCGGCAAAACAACGTTGTCAGCTGAT
>JGI20207J14881_1000683_pt1 | contig 12285 bp, 16 predicted proteins | sample NGESurdeep092012_4_FD_14881 | JGI IMG/M metagenome (IMG submission 14881)
CGCTGTTTGAGCCGTTCGAGATAGGCGGCGAGATGCCGATAGGTCCCGGCGAGTGGGGCGATGGCGCAGTCGATGTAGAACAGCGGCGGCGCCGCGGCGCAGTCGGCCATGCTGAAGTCGTCGCCGGCCGCCCATCGCCGCGAACTGATCTGCCGTTCGGCGAGACCGAGCGCGGTCGCGAGCGCCGCGCGCGCCTGCTCGACGCCAAAGGAATCCGTTTGGTTGGCCGGGCGGATGCGGTCGCCGATGATTTTCTGCATCGGCGTGTGGACGTTGAGGTCGTAAAAGCGATCGACGGCACGCACTTCGGCGGCGGCGTCGGTCGGGATCAGTGCCACCGGGCCCGGATGATGCCGCGAGAGATATTCGATGATCGTCGTCGATTCCGGAACGATGCGCTCGCCATCGGCCAGCACCGGAAACCGGCCGACCGGCCAGACCTTCTTGAAAGCCGCCGCGGATTCGGGATCGCCGAGATTGACGACGTGCGGCGTGAAGGGCGTGCCGTTCTCGTAGAGCGCGATCAGCGCCTTATGGCAGTAGGACGATAGCGGATGCATGTAGAGCGTAAGCGGCATGTCGGGCCTCGTGACGTAAACCGAAGCGAATCTTGAACCAGTCGCCTGCTTGAGGACGATGTGTGTGGCGGCGATCGGTACGTGCTTGTTACGACAATAGCCTAGTTTCAGAAGATCAGGCCGGCAAAGAGACGATCGCCGTTTGCGGAGCAGAATCGACGAGGACGGCCTATGAGGCGGTAGTAGCGAAAAGCGGAGCCTAGCGGCGTGTCCCGAACGATGTGGTCGCTAGGACAGCCCGTCAAGCCATTCGGGATCATGTGATGATACGACTTCTTGACAAGGTATCACGAAATGATACGTTAGGCGATGATCAGGGGTTTCCGGGGCAAGTTCGCTGAGGCGATCCTCCGGGAACGGGTGGCTCCCAAGGGCTTTCCGGCCGATCTTGCCGCCGTGGCGCGCCGCAAGCTGATCATGGTCAACAACGCCGCGCGGTTGAGTGATCTGGTGTCACCGCCCGGCAATCGTCTGGAGTCGCTGAAGGGCCGGTTTGCCGGGCGGCACTCGATTCGCATCAACGATCAGTGGCGGATCGTCTTTCGCTGGAGCGAAAGGGGCACCGAAGACGTTGAGATAGTTGACTATCATTAAAGGCAATGCGGAGCGGAATGAACCGCGCCGTCGATCGAGGACCGCAATGGCTAAGAAACTCGCGCCCGTTCATCCCGGAGAGGTTCTTCGCGAGGAATTCCTGAAACCGTTCAGGCTGACCGCGTATTCCGTGGCCGCGGCGGTGAAAGTGCCTCGCACGCGGATCGAGAGGCTGGCGCGCGAAGAGACGCCGGTTACGGCCGACACTGCGCTCCGGCTCGGCAAGTTCTTCAAAACCTCGGCTGCTTTCTGGATGAACATGCAGGCGCAATACGATCTGGAGACGGCGGAAGATAAGATCGCGCCGCAGATCAGGAAGATCGCTGCTCACGAGGCGGCTTAAGCCGGCCGGCTCCGGATACTCAGCGCACAAATTGACGTGCTGCGCTGCGCTCGGGAAACGCGGCTCACGACTTCCCCGTCCAGACGCGTGTGACGTGGCCCATCTTGCGGCGCGGGCTCGGTTTGCCTTTGCCGTAGATGTGCACCGCCGTGTTCGGCTGCGTCAGATAATCCGTTGCGCGCAGGATCTCGTCGCCGATCAGATTGCGCATCTCGACCTTGGCGCCGAGCCGTTTCGGTTTCGCCAAAGGCCAGCCGGCCACCGCGCGAATGTGCTGCTCGAACTGCGACACAGTCGCGCCGTCGATCGTCCAGTGGCCGGAATTGTGCACGCGCGGAGCGATCTCGTTGACCAGCACGTGCTGCTTGCGGCCCGCCTTGACCACGAACATCTCGACGGCCATGACGCCGACATAGCCGAACGCGTTGACGATGCGGGTTGCCACGCGCCGCGCCTCGGCCTCGACCGTGGGCGTAGCCTTCGCCGGCACGTGCGAGATGTGCAAAATATGGTCGCGGTGCTCGTTCTCGGTCACCTCGAAGCATTCCACATGGCCGTCGGCCCCGCGTGCCGCGATGACCGAGACTTCGCGCTGGAAATCGATAAAGCCTTCGAGAATGCACGGCACCTGCTTGAGCTTGCGCCAAGCCCCCGTCGCCTCAGCCGCTGCTGCGATCTTTTCCTGGCCCTTCCCGTCATAGCCGAGCGTGCGCGTCTTCAGGACGGCCGGCACGCCGACCTTGGCAAGGCCGTCGGCAAGCTGCGTCGCCGAGTGGACCGGCGCATAGGGCGCGGTCGCGATCTTCAGGCGCGAAATGAAATTCTTCTCGATCAGTCGGTCCTGCGTCGTCTCCAGCACTTTCGGATCGGGCAGGACGGGCCGACGTTGCGACAGGATCGCTGCGGTCTTTGCCGGCACGTTCTCGAACTCGTAGGTGACGACGTCGACTGCCTCGGCGAAGCGCGCCAATGCCGACTCGTCCTCATAGGCGCCGATCGTTGCGTCGTGAACGACGTCGAGCGCGCAGGAGTCTTTCTCCGGCGTGTAGACATGGCAGCGCAGGCCGAGCGGCGCGGCAGCGAGCGCCAGCATGCGCGCGAGCTGGCCACCTCCGAGGATGCCGATGGTAGCGCCGGGCTTCAGGGGCGGGGGCATCAGTCTTTCGGCCGCTTGGCGACCGACTTGGTCTGCTTCGCTCGCCACTGGTCGAGCCGCTTGGCGATCTTGGCGTCCGACAGTGCGAGGATGCTGGCGGCGAGCAGTGCGGCATTGATCGCGCCGGCCTTGCCGATCGCCAGCGTGCCGACCGGTACGCCGCCCGGCATCTGCATGATCGACAATAGCGAATCCTTACCCTCGAGCGCGTGCGTGTTCATCGGCACGCCGAGCACCGGCAGGGGCGTCATCGCCGCCGTCATGCCGGGGAGGTGGGCGGCGCCGCCGGCGCCGGCGATGATCACCTTGAAGCCCTTGTCCTTTGCCGCATGTGCGAACTCGTAGAGGCGCTTGGGCGTGCGGTGGGCGGATACGATCCGCGCGTCGAAGCCGATGGCGAGCGCGTCCAGCGTTTCGGCAGCATGCTTCATCGTGGCCCAGTCGGACTGGCTGCCCATGATGATCGCGACCGGTTTTGCTGGCATTTTGCCCCCGAATTCCGCCGCCCCGGCGGAAGGAAGCGCGGCATTATAGAAAGGGCCCCTCCGCTGGCAAGGCGAAAGCGTTATTCTCTCGTGCGGACTGCGATTCGGGGAACGACGCCGGTGACTTCGGAGACTGCTGCCGATACGGCCAACATCGATGCCATGACGCCTGACGAGCTTCGCGCAGAAGTCGCGCGGCTGCGTGAGAAGCTGATCCGGGCCGAATGGACCGCCGCCGAGCTCGAGGAGCGAGCCGACGCCGACTCGATGCTCGATGTACTCAACCGCCGCGGTTTTGAACGCGAGCTCGCCCGCTCGATCGCCTTCGTCAAGCGCTACGGCACGCCGGCGGTGCTGATGTATATCGACCTTGACGGCTTCAAGACGATCAATGATGGCTATGGCCATGCCGCCGGCGATGCTCTGCTCAAGGCCGTGGTCGCCGATCTGGTGCACAACCTGCGCGCCTCGGACGTGGTCGGCAGGCTCGGTGGCGACGAGTTCGGCGCCGTGCTGTGGAATACGCAGCCATCCCAAGCGGCCGCGAAGGCGGAGAGCCTCGAACTGCTGGTTGCCAGGGTCGCGGTCGAGTACGAGGGCTTGACGCTCAGCTGCGGCGCCAGCGCCGGCGTTGTCGCGCTCGATCCGGCGTCGAGTCCGGCGGCGATGATCGGGGCGGCCGATAAGGCCATGTATGCGCGCAAGCGCGAGCGCCGCGGATAACGGCCGCTAAGCAATGATATCCGGCGTGAGTTGATCGTCGATGGCGCGGATCCGGTCGCGCAACGCCAATTTGCGTTTCTTCAGCCGCTGCACCTGAATGACGTCGGCGCCGGGAGAGGCGATGAGCGCTGCGATTGCCGCGTCGAGGTCACGATGCTCCTGTTGCAGGCGCGCGAGCTCCTCCCGCAACGTGCGTTCGTCCTCGTCGGTCATCGGCACCGTTGTTCGGCCGGCCGGGGATCGATTCGGCCCGGCGCATGGAACCCCAGTATCACGTTTTCCACAGCCGCCATCAAGGCTCGCAAAAACGCCGCTGCGCCAACGGCTTCGGGTTCCACGTGCCGCGGTACGGTTAACCCTTTGGCGCTCGCTCCGGCCGCGTTTCCGGGGTATGCTTGGTGCGTTCGGGAGATCCACTGATTGAGGAGACAGAGTGCATGTCGATGCAGTCGCACCTCGCGGAACTCGAAAAGAAGCACCAGGCGTTGGAAGCTGAAATCCATGATTGCCTGGCGCATCCCGCGTCCGACGATCTGAGAATTGTGGAACTCAAACGCAAAAAATTATCGGTCAAGGACGAAATCGAAAAGCTGCGCCATAACGAATTGGCCAGCGTGCACTGATACTACCGATCTCGCTCCGACATTTTTCTGGTGGGTAACCGCCGGCTCGCAGCCGCGAGGCGGTGGTTTGCGTTTTGGCATCCGGCCTTTCGCACGACGCGGCAAGCCGCCGCGCCCGCAATGCGGGCAACAATAATTCAGCCCGAGAATAGCGTCCATGCGGAATACCAATTAGGCAAATTCCGCATGCGCCTCTATCGTCCCGCGCCCTCGGTCGCTTGTATTGCCGCGCGAGCAGGCCGGGCTACGCCATAAGCGCCGCGCGCACCGAACAAGGCGGCAAGACGGAGGAAAAATCGGAATGCGCATCACCACGAAATTCGTAGCGCTCGCCCTGCTGTTCATGGGGGGCTTCATCGCGGCCGGTGCGGCCCAGGCCGACGATTATCCATCGCACAAGATCACTCTGGTCGTGCCCTACCCGCCCGGCGGCGGCGTCGATTCCATGGCGCGCGTGATGGCGCAGAAGTTGTCCGACGCTTTCCACCAGCAGGTGATCGTCGAGAACCGCGGCGGGGCCGGCGGCACCGTCGGCACGCGCTTCGTCGCCCGCGCCGAGCCCGACGGCTACACGCTGCTGCTCGGCCATACCGGCACCATCTCGATCAATCCCAGCCTTTATCCAAAACTCGACATCGATCCGCGCCGCGATTTCGCGCCGATCGGCCTGGTCGCCTCGATGCCGGTGGCGCTGCTTGCCAATCCGTCCTTCCCGGCCAAGACGGTGGCCGACGTGATCGCCATGGCCAAGAAGGATCCGGGCAAGCTCAATCTCGGCACCTCGGCGATGGGCACCGGCGGCTATATGTGCGCCGAACTGTTCAAGGCGGACGCGGGCATCAACGTCGCGATCATCCCGTACAAGGGCACCGCGCCGGTGATGACCGACCTCATCGGCGGCCAGATGCCGATGGCCTTCGGCGTGCTGCCGCCGGCGCTCGGCAATCTCAAGGCCGGCACGCTGCGCGCCATCGCCGTCACCAGCAAGAAGCGCTTCTCGCTGCTTCCTGACGTGCCGACCTTCGACGAGTCGGGCATGCCCGGCTTCGAGGCCGTTTTGCATTACGGCCTGCTGGCGCCGCACGGCACTCCGCCGGCGATCGTCGAGAAGCTCTCGGCCGAGGTGCGCAAGGCGGTCGACGATCCGGAAGTTCAAAAACGCATCCACTTCGAGGGCGGCGATCCGCTCACGTCGACCCCGGCGGAATATGCCGCCGACATCGGCAAGGAGGGCAAGAAATGGGGCGGCCTCGTGCACAAGCTCGGCCTGAAGGTCGAATAGGGGCTTTCGCCCGCCGCGGTCCGGCCATATTATTCGCCGACTCTCTTGACGTTCTTGGTTCGGGAAAGGGCTCGCCATGACACGTTCCGCCATCTGCGGTCTTGCGATCGCCGTCGCACTGGTCGCGTTCGGCTCCGCCGCGCACGCCTTCACCTTCGAGGGCGCGCAGGGCGTGACCGGCGGTTCGGCGCTGGTCGACCCGGACTCGCGCTTCGATTCCCAGAAGCAGCAGACCGACCGTAACGGCCAGACGGTCATCCAGAACGGCAACACGTCGTTGCGGTTCGGCTCGGGCGGTTCGGCCAACCAGAATTTCAATCCGAACAATCTGTTCGATCCGTTCTACCGCGACGGCCGATAATCGCCGCAGCAGCATTAGGGCTTCACGAGATGGCCGGGCCGCAAGGTCCGGCCATCTGTGTTTTTGGCAGCGCATTTGCGTGAAGACGTGATGGCCGCGACGGGCGCGGGCGTGACGATGCCGGCGCTACTTCTTCTTGTCGAGAAACGCCGTGAAGGCGGCCTTCGCCTCCGGCGAGGCGAGGCGCTTGCGGAAGGCCTCGGCCTCCGCGTCGATGTGACCGTCGATCTGCGCCGTCTGGCCGCGCATCAGCCGGCGGGAGGCCGTGACCGCATGTGGCGGCAGCGCGGCGATTGCCTGCGCGGCGGCGAGCGCCGTGCTCTCCAGTTCGGTGGCCGGCACCACCGTATTGACGATGCCGGCATCCTTGGCCACCGCGGCGGTGAGCGGACGTCCCATCACCAGGAACTCGAAGGCGCGCGGGTGCCCCATCAGCCGCGGCGCGATCAGGCTCGAGCCTGCCTCCGGCACGAGGCCGAGCGCGACGAAGGGCGTCGAGAAGAGCGCGTCCTCCGCGGCGACCACGTGGTCGCAATGCAACAGCATGGTTGTGCCAACGCCGACGGCGCGGCCGGCGACAGCGGCGACGAGCGGCTTCTCGGAACGGTTGAGCGCGTGCAGGAAGCGCAAAATGGGCGCACCGAGCGCACCGGTCTTGGTCATGGCGACGAAGTCGGCGATGTCGTTACCGGCGCAGAAGCCGCTTTCGTGTCCGGCGACGAGCAGGCAGGCGAGGTCGTCGCGCGCGGCCGCGCCCTCGATCGCCTCAGCCATGACGTCGTACATGGCCAGCGTCAGCGCGTTCTTCTTCTCCGGCCGGTTCATGCGGATCGTGCGGATCGCGCCGTCGTCGCTGACAATGATGTCGGGCATCGGATGAGCCTCAGGAAGCGGGTGGCCGTGGCAATCGCAAAGGCGCGATGTCGTCGCGTACAGGAGATTACCCATGGCCAAGGCCTATTACAGCACCATCTTCAGGCAGCCGGCGGACGCGGTGTGGCGCCTGATCCGCGACTTCAACAATTATCCGGTCTGGGTCGACGGCGCCGGCGACAGCGTCATCGAGGACGGCAAGAGCGGCGATGCCGGCGGCGCCGTGCGCAGCGTTCTCTACAACGGCGTGCGCCGGCGACAGCGGCTGTTGGCGCTCTCCGATGTCGAGCGCACGCAGACCTACGAATTCGCCGGCGACATCCCGCTGCCGATCAGGAATTTCGAGGCGACCATCCGCGTCACGCCGGTGATCGACGGCAACCGCGCCTTCGTCGAATGGTGGGCGACCTTCGACTGCGCCGCCGAGGAGCATGACGCGCGCGTGACGTTTCTCCAGGAGTCGTTCGCAGGCTGGCTGGAGTCGCTGCGAAGGCATTTGCAGCAAGCGCGGGCGGCGTGATGCCGCTGCGCGCATAGGGCGCACGTCAGCCAGCGGCCCGTTGCGCCGGGAACCTTTCCCCCCGGCCCCCATCTAACGAGTATCGAAATACGGCGGTCCCCGCTGCCGCCACATCCGACTGGTGGAAGGTGCCTTCATGAGTTCGAATGTCCACGCGCTGGGCCGCGGCAGACCGTCAATTGCCGAATCGGACCGGCCCGACCGCGCCGAAGTCGAAGCGGCGATCCGCACCATCATCCGGTGGACCGGAGACGACCCGGCGCGCGACGGGCTGATCGAAACCCCGGCGCGCGTGGCGCGTGCGTTCGAGGAGTTCTTCGTCGGCTATTCTCAGGATCCGGTCGCGATCCTGCAAAAGACCTTTGAGGAAATCGAAGGCTATGACGAGATGATCGCGCTGCGCGGCATCCGCTTCGAAAGCCATTGCGAGCATCACATGGCGCCGATCATCGGTCAGGCCTGGGTGGCCTACGTGCCGAGCGGCCGCGTCGTCGGCATCAGCAAGCTCGCGCGCGTCGTCGAGGTCTACGCCAAGCGCCTTCAGATCCAGGAAAAATTGACGGCACAAATCGCCAACACGATCAATGAAGTTCTCAAACCGCAAGGCGTAGGCGTCATCATCAAGGCGACGCACCACTGCATGACCACGCGCGGCGTCCACAAGCCGGAATCGGACCTCGTGACCAGCCGCATGCTCGGCTGCTTCCGCGACAATCCCTCGACCCGTCAGGAATTCCTCAGCATGGCGGTGTGACGTCGCGCGTGCATAGCCCCATGCTTTCGAGCGACCGAGGCCACCCGTCATGTGGCGGCCTGGTCACGAAACGCGTCTATTCGGTCGCCTTGTAGCGGTTCGACGCGCCGGCGATGAGCCGCGTGGCGCCGTCGATGGTGCGCGCGACGATTTCGGCGGCCGGAAGGACTTCGTCGATGAGATCGACCGCTTCGCCGGCATGCAGCACCGCCGTGTCGAGGTCGCCGCGCTTCCGCGCCTCCTCGTAGGTCACTTCCTCGCGGGTAAGATTGTGCATCAACTCCGCCTCGCGTCCGCGCCAGCGCGCGGTGAATTCATTTTGCAGTGCGCGACCGGTATAGGGTGCCGGCCATTCCCTGCGGCGGACGATGTCGAACAAAGTGCTGCGGATCGTGCTGTCGCCGTCAGCGGCGACCACGCGTTGCTTGGCCTCGGCCGTCGTCGCGGCTTCGGTCGAAGCGAGAAAACGCGTGCCCATCAGCGCGCCGTCGGCCCCGAGCATCAGCGCCGCTGCTAGGCCGCGGCCGTCGGCAATGCCGCCAGCCGCGATGACAGGCACAGCGCCTGCGGCATCGACGACCGCCGGGATCAGCGGAAACGTCGCGCGCGAGCCGCCGTGGCCGCCGGCCTCACTGCCTTGTGCGACGATCGCGTCGGCACCCCGCGCGACCACTTCTTTGGCCTGCACGACGCTCTGCACCTGGCAGATCAGCAGCGCGCCGGCGCGCTTAATCCGTTCCGCATGGGGTGTGACTTCGCCGAACGACAGCATGATCGCCGCCGGCTTGCGCTCGAGCGCGAGGTCGAGCAGCCGCGCGTTCTTCGCCATACTCCAGGTGATAAAACCGATGCCGATCCGCGCCTTTCCCGCCGCATCCAGGTCGCACGCGAGCCGCGCCTCGTCGCCATAGCCGCCGCCGATGATGCCGAACCCGCCAGCATTGCTGACGGCCGCGGCGAGCGCTCCGCTGGAAATCGTGTCCATCGGCGCCAGCAGGAGTGGATGCTTGATCTCGAGCAGTTCGGTCAGCCGGGTGGAGATGGTCATCCCTCAGGTCTCTTTCCAGTTTTCTCGCTTTAAGTCAGCGACAGCAGGCCGTTGCTCGTTGGGAGTTTGGATTATCACGAGGGCGCGCGCTATACCGCCTTCGTCATTTTGCCGGCCCGGGTTCTACTTCGCTCCACCCGGCTACTTGCCCGGATGAGACGCGCTCTGATTCCTGCCATATTGTTCAAGAAAGGTCTGCGTGCCTTCGGGCGTTCGGCGAAATTTGCAGCGGCGTGTGCAGGTCTGTGGATCGGGCGTATTACCGGGAAGGACTGGTCATGCGGTTTGCGACGATGCTTCTGGTTCTGATATCTCTCGTCGGCTGTGCGCAATACGATGCCATACGGAACGAGAACATGGCAGCGACATCGCGCGACAGAGTGGCGTCCGATGAGGCGGCCTGCCAGTCGTCCGGCGTGCAACCCGGCTCCCCGCAGTATGACGATTGCCGGCGGCGCCTGGCCAACCAGCACGCCAGCGATACGCGCGGCCACCAAAGGCTCATGGATCAAATGTTGAACGAGAACAACCTTCGGCCGATCGGCCAGTAGGGCGGATGCTGAGGCTTGCAGCGGGCCATGCGACTTGAGGCGCCGGTGCGGCAGGACCTCTCCACCTCATGGCCGGGCTCGTCCCACCCATCTCGATAAGGAAGGCGATACGTTGTCCGAACTGGCGGCGCAACCCGATTGAAATCGGTCCGACGAAACATTAGAATCGATTTTGCTCGGCAGAATAGAGACGTCTTGAAATGAATTTCAAACGCAAGCGCCGGAAGAACAGCCGCGCCGGATGTTTGCTCTGCAAGCCGCAAAGGCGAATGGCGCCTGTCCTCGTCACAGGAATATGCAGATCGGAAATCGCAGACGTTATCTTGCGGGCGAGCACGATTTGCGATGTGAGGGGCTCAAGTAACCAAGCTACCAGGTCTGATCATCACAACGTCTGGTTCACGCGGGAAGCCGTCGAAACCGCCGGTCATCTCGGCAAGCGGCTGGTGATCGGGGTGGCGGAAGCCGAAGCGGCGTAAACAGCTTGGATTATCGTTCACCCTTGCCAGTGCACATTGGAGTTGCACGCGTGACAAAGAGCAAAACCCCACAGACCCGCGTCATAATCTGCCTCTTGGCCTTCGCTCATTTCATCCCTGTCGGCCTCAACAGAGGTTAACCTGCCGACAATGCCGCACTTTGGGCAACGATCCGGCATGTGATAGGCTAGCTTCACGTTGAAGTGGTTTTCGTGATCGTGATTGCGCGCTGCCCAAGCAATCCGCGCCGCCGTCGCTTCGGCCACTAACGGCGTGAAATCTCCCCAATCGACTTTCCACCTTTTCTTTGATCGCTGCAGCCAGATTCGAGCTTGCCTTAAAAAGTGTCCATCGAATGATTTTTGTGTGCATCGATTGACCCTACGAAAATGTTTCCTCAGATGGCCGTACCGTTCGGCAGAGATTACCCCAGCCTGAAAAAGGTTTGTCGTCCGCCCCCAATGGCGGATGTCGTGGCAATCAATGCAAATTATTTCAACCCTCAAGAGCACCGCTGTCCCGACGGTTTTTTTCTCTCGATAGTCCCACACCTCATGGCCATGAAGTTTCCGATCAATTGCGCCGCAGACGGCGCAGCGTGCCCCGTTCTTCTTAATTACCTCGTGACGAAGCTTGTCCCATCGATGTTTTCCAAGGCCGTCTCTCAGCCTTAAATTCTGTTCCCATAGGCGCTTTGGGACCAACTCTATCCTTAGCTTTAGCCTGTCTGGCATGGCCTATCCCTATCGTGCCGTGCAATGGCTTCCGGTCACACCGCCTTCGCCATTTCTCTTAATTTGAACTTCTGGATTTTCCCCGTGCTCGTCTTCGGGATGTCCGCGAACACGATGGTGCGCGGGACCTTGTAGCCGGCCAGATATTTGCGGCACCACTGCACTAACTCTTCCGGGGTCGCGCTGGCGCCGGCTTTCAATTCCACGAACGCGCAGGGCGTCTCGCCCCATTTGTCGTCGGGCTTTGCGACGACACCCACGGCCATGACTGCCGGATGCTTGTACAGCGCGTCCTCCACTTCGATCGAGGAGATGTTCTCGCCGCCGGAAATGATGATGTCCTTGGAGCGGTCCTTGAGCTGGATGTAGCCGTCGGCATGGATGACGCCGAGGTCGCCGGTGTGGAACCAGCCGCCGGCGAAGGCCGAGTTGGTCGACGTCTTGTTCTTCAGATAGCCCTTCATCACGACGTTGCCGCGCATCATCACTTCACCGAGCGTCTCGCCGTCATGTGCGACCGGCGCCATCGTCTCCGGATCGCGGAGGTCAAGCGTTTCGAGCGCGCCGTAGCGCACGCCCTGGCGCGCCTTCTTCACAGCCTGCTCGGCGGCGGGAAGCGCGTTCCATTCGTCGTGCCAGTCGTTGACGACGGCGGGCCCGTAGCACTCGGTCAGGCCGTAGAGATGCGTGACGTTGAAGCCCGCTTCCCTCATGGCGGCGAGCACCGCCTCCGGCGGCGGCGCCGCGGCCGTGAAGAATTCGACGACGTGCGGCAGCGGCTTCTTCTCGTTTTCCGGCGCGTTGAGCAACGTCGCCATCACGATCGGCGCGCCGCACAGATGCGTCACCTTATGCGTCGCAATCGCGTCATACATCGCCGCGGCGCGCACATAGCGCAGGCATACATGCGTGCCGGCCGCGACCGAGATCGACCACGGGAAGCACCAGCCGTTGCAGTGGAACATCGGCAGTGTCCACAGATACACGGGATGCTTGGCCATCGCGCAGGTCACGACATTGCCGACCGCCAGCAGATGCGCGCCGCGATGGTGATAAACGACGCCCTTCGGATCGCCAGTGGTGCCCGATGTGTAGTTGAGCGTGATAGCGTCCCACTCGTCGTCCGGCATCTTCCAGGCGTAGGCGGGATCACCTTCGGCGACGAGGTCCTCGTATTCGAT
>JGI20207J14881_1000685_pt1 | contig 12274 bp, 7 predicted proteins | sample NGESurdeep092012_4_FD_14881 | JGI IMG/M metagenome (IMG submission 14881)
GAGCCCTGCTTCGACGCCGGCCGTACGCAGTCGTTGTTTCAGTCCGTCATAAAGCGTGCGATTCGATTCAAACTCGCGTTCACGCAGGGTGTATTCAAGCAGGTCATCGCGCAGCTTGTAGGCCGTCGTTTTCTCGGCATCCAATGCGGAGTTTGTCTGGTTCTCTTGCGCCTGGGCGGCAAGATAAGCCTGCTTGGTCTCACTGAGGATACGGTTTTCCTCTACGGCAATCTGTTTGTTCAACTCGGCAATCTGGCTCTGGAGTGCCTTTTCCTTGGGNTTGTTGGGCCCATAAATGACGTTGAGTTGCGCCAGGTTGGTGCGCGCAGTATCCAGTTGCCCGCGGAGAGAAGATACATTGCTGGGCACATAAGCACTGCCGGCCTGATCGAGGATGCTTGGATCCATGCTCGACAGCACCTGATAACGCGTCTCGGCTGAGATGCGGGCGATTTGCGCTTCCCCGGCAGCCTTGTTCAGCTCATCCAAGGTCGTCGTGATCTGGTTGTCCTTCGGATCGAAGCCAAGCACCCCGAGTTGCTTCTGCAGATCCAGCATCTGCTCTTGCGACGTCTCAACCTCTTTCTTGAGCCCATCGAGCGTTCTCGAGAAAAAATCCTGGACTCGACTGGTGGCATCGGCACGGGACTGGAAGCTGTGGGTGATGTAGTCCTGCACCAGTTGGTTGACGATATCGGCCGAGAGTTGAGCCTTCGACGTGGTGCAACTGATGCGAACGATGTCAGTCTTTGGAACATCTCCAACCGATATGTCCCGTTGCAATGCTCCGACGACCGACATCCGAACCGATGGGTCATCGATATTTCTATAGTGTCCTGAGGCTGGCATGAAGGCAGGATCGTTGGCCAGGTTACGATCACGAGCGACTGACAGCAGAAGTGAATCGCTCTTAAGAATCGCCATTTCCGTTGGGATCGTTGGCGAACTCTGCATGCCGCTGCTGCCCATACGATATTCGTTCGACGATCCAGATCGAATCTCGATGGTTCCAGAGGCGGTGTAGAGGCGGGGCTGAGTTGCTCCCTGATAAAAGCCGTAGATAGAGCCTAGCGCCGTGATCGCAAGGATCAGCTTCTTGCGGGCACGGATGGTAACCCAGGCTTCCGACAGGGTCGCGTCAGCAGCCGTTTGGGTGGATACTACTACGGGTGCCGCAGGAGTATCAGCGTCCGCTGGCGAATTCTCAAATGGAACGGGACTCATTAGAGTCTAGTCTACGCGAACATTGCCCTTCGGCAAACCGACTATGCTGCGCGAAAGCCCATTGCGCGATACATTGAGCCAATCGTTCAAAACGGACTAAGCCTCTGCGATAATTAAGTCGATAGTCTTATTCCAGAGTATTGCTAAAGGTGAATCCAAATTCAATGAGTGAACCGATTCAAATTGCAGTCGTCGGCTCGGGTTATGTAGGCCTGGTCGCCGCGATGTGCTTCGCTGAGATGGGCCATTCCGTTATCTGTGTGGATAACGATGAAAGCAAAGTGGCGGCGCTCCAGGGTGGGGATACGCTGATCCACGAAAATCATCTTCCGGAACTGCTGGAGCGCTATCGCAATACGCGCGTGCGTTTCATGACCGATCTCGGGGAGGCCACCCGCGAATGCCAGGCCATCTTTGTTGCTGTGGGTACGCCCCAATCGGAGACCGGTGACGCCGACCTCTCCTACGTGGAGGCAGTTGCGAGCGAGATCGCTCGTTCCATTAATGGCTACAAGGTCATCATTGAGAAGAGCACCGTCCCTGTCTATACCAACGAATGGATCCGGCGCGTGATCGAACGCAACGGTGTCAGCCGCGATGCTTTTGACGTGGTCTCGAACCCGGAATTTCTGCGTGAAGGAACGGCCGTCGAAGACTTTCTCCACCCGGACCGGATTGTGATCGGAGCTGACAGCGAGCGTGCATCCGCGCTCCTGAGTTCGATCTACGCCCCCTTGACGGACGGCGAATATTACCGCGCCAAGGATTCAATCGCCGGCTGTTGCTCCGTCCTGAAGCCACCTCCGCTGCTGCTTACCTCGACCAAGAGCGCCGAGATCATCAAGCACGCATCGAACGCGTTTCTGGCGCTCAAGATATCGTTCATCAATGCGGTTTCAAACCTGTGCGAAGCTGCCGATGCCAATGTGGAGCAGGTAGCTCGTGGCATCGGTCTGGACTCGCGCATTGGGCCAAAGTTTCTGCGACCCGGCATCGGTTACGGCGGTTCGTGCTTCCCCAAGGATGTTGCTGCATTTCGCTCGGTTGCCGAGCAGATGGGCGTCGACTTCAGCCTGTTGAGTGAAGTCGAGAAGATCAATATCAATCAAAAGAAACGCTTCCTGAGCAAGGTGCGTTCGGCCCTGTGGACCCTGCGCGGCAAACGCCTTGCTGTCCTCGGTCTCGCCTTCAAGGGAGATACTGACGACATTCGGGAATCACCGGCGATCGACCTGGTGGAGATGTTTCTCGCCGAGGGGTGCAATGTCGTTGCCTATGATCCTGCTGCGATGAAACGAGCGCGGCACGAGTTGCCCCCCTCCAGCCAGATGAGCTACGCCACAGGAGTCATCGAAGCTGCTAACGATGCGGACGCGTTGTTGATCCTGACTGATTGGCAGGAGTTCGCACGGATTGATCTGGTGCAACTGCACGCCGCCATGCGTTACCCCATCATCATCGATGGCAGGAATCTCTACGATCCCCGGCATATGACGGAAAACGGATTCACCTATCTGAGTATTGGAAGACCCACGGCTACTCCCGTCCGTGAGCCTGCAACTCTTGCTGTTTGATTTCTCTGCCTGGTTTCAGGTTCTACCAAGCGTGCTTAGGATGAAAGGCGGATTTTAGATGGCTTCAAGGTTGGCCCTTGTGACAGGGGCTGCAGGATTTCTAGGTTCTCATTTGTGCGATGCTCTGCTGGCTGACGGACATCAAGTCGTGGGGGTGGATAACCTTTCCACCGGCAACCTCGACAACCTTTCTCACTTGAAGAGTGACCCTCGATTTTATTTTGAGCAGACCGACATCACCCAGGCGTTTGATCCCGGTGAGGTCGGCTATATTTTTAACTTCGCGTCACCCGCCAGTCCTGTCGACTACATGCGTCTGGGGATTGAGACGTTACTTGTCGGCTCGGCGGGAACAATCAATACCCTTGAGATCGCGAAGAAATATGGTGCAGGGTATCTGCATGCTTCTACCTCGGAGTGCTATGGCGATCCGCAGGTCCATCCCCAGATCGAGTCCTATTGGGGCAACGTAAATCCTGTCGGACCACGGTCTGTGTATGACGAGGCAAAGCGTTTCTCAGAAGCGGCGGTCGCTGCCTACCACCGCTATTACGGAGTCAATACGCATCTGGTGCGGATCTTCAACACCTATGGACCCCGGCTTCAGCCTAACGATGGACGTCTGATCTCCAACTTCATGATGCAGGCCTTGCGCGGTGAGCCCCTCACGATCTACGGAGACGGCTCGCAGACTCGTAGTTTCTGCTACTGTTCCGACCTGATTGATGGCATCGTTCGCCTGTCGAAGAGTGATGAGCACGATCCGGTCAACATCGGCAATCCAGACGAATGGACCATCCTCCAATGCGCCAGAGAAATTCAGTCGCTGGTTGGAGTAGGGAGCGAAATTGTCTTCCAACCCCTTCCGCAGGACGATCCCACACGGAGGCGTCCGGATATTACCAGAGCGCAAACGCTGCTTGGGTGGTCCCCCAAGGTTGCACTACGCGAAGGCCTGGAGCGGACTCTGGAATACTTTACTGCATGTGTTGAACGTGAAAAGGCCCGCGTCTAGCAGGCGCTTTCGTCAGCAGTGGAGCGCTCTACGGTGTCTCCGGGTTGTCGCGGGTGTGCAGTTTCGGATACCACTTCAGCTGAACGGCCACGGAAGTATTGAAGTTCGCGGCGTTGTTCGGGTTGTTGATGTAGATCGGTGCTTTCCAGCGCTCGATCTGTAGCCAGGCGTTCAGCTCGAGGTCCTTCCCCAGCCGCTTCAAGACGTCGATCTTGAATTGATTCTGCGAGGTTCCGCCGGGGATAAAGTCGGTGGGGGTCCTTTTCTTCATGTATTCCAGCTGCACCCACTCGTTTGCAGAAAGATGGTAGGTAAGCCAAGCCTGACCGCCCATGGCTTCACGCCCGATCCAGTCGCCCGTGATGAAGCCCTTGTTGGTATAGCCCTGGAGCTGGACGACCTCCCAGTAATCAGGATTGCCTGCCCTGCAAGCGTTGGTCGAGCAGTCCGTGCTCACACCTTCCATGCGGAAGTCGAGCTTCGGAATGCCTGGCAGCTGCGAGATATAAATCCCGGGGCGATAGGCAGCACGGCGTGGGGCACTGATGGGTGACACGTCATCGTGGGTGATTGAGTCCGTGTAGAGGGTCACGCGGTGGCTGAGAAACGGAAGCCGCCAGGAGAAGTTGAAAGCGCTGAAACGCGCCCCCGGATCCTTGACGGAATACTTCTCAGAACCTGTGGTATCGCTGAAGGAGAAGAAACTTTGGAGGAAAGTGTGAATCGTCACCGGCTCATGCCCCTTGCCGCCCCAGATGACCGAGCGCGAGAAGCCGAACTGGAAGTTCTTCGTCGGAGCAAAGCTGAACATCTCCGAGTGGACATAGGGTGAATTCGGATACGTGTGGCCCTTGAGCGAACCCACAAAGAAGTCGTAGCGCAGCGGACCAAGCACGCGGGAGAGCAGGGGAACCTCCAGCGGCTCGACGCGGTTGATCCGGAACGAGTAGATGTTCTCGGCGTTATTACTCCAGATCATCGCGCTACCCATGCCCGGGCCATTCCATGCGTCGGTCTTTCCGCCCGAAATCTCATGGCCAAGCACATGAAAGGACAGCGTCGCATTGACGAGGCGGAACGGATTCTGCCCGGCAATTTGTCCGGCAGGAATGGTCGCCTGGTTCAGGTTGAAGCCAGAGTAGGGAATCTCGTCGATATTCGAAAGCGTCATCGCAAGACCGCCGGGAGCCAGCGGATTGCCGGTGTCGCTGGTGGAGTAGCCGACCGACGACGGAGCATGTTGATACTCGCCGCGAACGAAGAGTGAAAACCTTCCGTATTCGTTCAGCGTGGAGAAGCCGGTGATGTTGTTGAAGCCAGGCTCGTAGGGACGTCCATAGTCCTGCGCGAAGGTCTGCCCAAGGTGGAAACTGTCGTGCAGCGTCTGCCCGCTGATCTCCAGCATCCTGGTGTAGACGGACTGAACGCCGTAGACATTCCCACGGTTGAAGTGCTCCCCGGGCGTTGCGATTTCTGCGCCCTCGGAGGCAATGGACTCATCCAGTTTCGCGAGCAGGTCGATGGCCTGATCATTGCCGCTGGCGATGATCGCGGGTGAAGATTGTTCGAGCATGTGCAGCAGGCTGCGCCGGGTCCACGGCCGCATATTGATGAACGCTGTATCCAGATAGCCCAGGGAATAGAGCCGCAATGCCATGGGATAAACGATGCTGTCGACCGGGATGTACGCGGAGCCGAGGTTGTCCTCGCGCGGCCCGATCCCGTTCGGTGCATACGCTGGCACGGCCGGACGAGTTGATTTCTGGACGGTCGTTGCTGCTGGTACGGCGGGCTCAGACTGTTGGGGAACGGGTGTCGTTACGGGGGCAGCGGGCTGCGTCGGGGACTGGGCCTGCGCAGACAGGCTGGCGAGCGCAATCAGGAGCACGGCTGCAGGGGTCCAGGGGAACCTTGCAAAACGCCCATGGGGTCTGGGAAAGAGCATGTTCTGAGTGTAACGGGAAGCGGGTCCCTTTGCCCGCTGCGAGCAGCAAACGTCGAGAAATTTCAGGGTGCGGAAAAGGGTTGCCAGCGATAAGAAATATCTACCGAACAGAGTTTCCTTTAGCCACAGCATCAGCGGCTGAAGAGAATACCGCGTGCCGCCAGATAGCTCTCCAGGCGGGCGACCGGCTGGCTGGATCGCTTCAGTTTAGGTGAGNCAGAATTCAGCGGCGTCATCACCGCCCAGAGGACAGCCGGTCCGCCGCCGAATCGCGCCCGCAGCACGGACTCCTGCATGACACGGTACACGGCGACAGCGTCCTCGCCATCCACTGTCAGCACGGGCAGTTTTACCCGCTTGGCAAATTTGCTCATCGCAGCAAAATCAATCGCTGGCTCGCTGCGCCTGCCGGAGCGCGAAGGAGCTCCGCCCGTCGCATCGGAGCACGCCACAAGCAGCGGCAACTGAGACTGCTGTGCCCACTCCAGAGCCGCCTGCCAGCCCGGCTCAGAGGTGCCGGCCTGCGTGAACGCCAGGACCAGCCCCTCTGTTCCTGCGGCCTGAAGACCTCGCGCCGCGGCGGCGCACAGGGGAAGCCTCGCGCTGAGCGCAGCCGTAGCGATCAGACTGCTATTGTGGCTAGGTTTCTTGCCAACCGGCGCAAGGTGTCCCGCGGTTTGGTCCTTTGGGTTCGCACTGAGCAAATCGCCCGCCAGCAGATGGATCGACGTTGCGGCAAGCAACGCCTCGCGTGCAGAGCTGCGGGACCTGTCTTTACGCTCAAGCTCGCGACAGCGCAGCATCAGGGCGTGCAGTTCGCGTAGCTGGCGATGGGGGAGCAGCGGATTCTCAGACAAGCAGGAAGACCTCTCGAGCACGATAAACGTTGACGTTAGAACCACTCCGGCCAGCCGCGCGATCAGTGCGCGACAGACCGGAAATCTGCTTAGGACTTAGCCGCGCCGATGCCCTCGGTGGAGAGTCCAAGTTCGGCGAAGGCTTGTTCCGCAACCTTCGGCTTCACGACGCCTTCGCGGGATAGCTTCGAAAGCGTTGCAGCGACGATCGACTCGGCGTCGACCTCGAAGTGCCGGCGCAGATGCTCGCGATTATCCGAGCGGCCAAAGCCATCCGTGCCGAGCGAGAGCAGACGTGCGCCCAGCCACGGTGCCAGCGAATCGGGCAGCGACTTCATGTAATCGCTCGCCGCGATGATCGGTCCAGCAGTACCCGCCAGCGCCTCCACCAGAAATGGTGAATGCTCCTTCGCCGTCGGATGAAGCCGGTTCCAGCGCTCGCAATCCAGGCAGTCGCGCCGCAGCTCGTTGTAGCTCGTGACGCTCCAGACATCGGTCGCGATGTTGTATTTTTCAGCGAGCATTTGCTGGGCACGCAGCGCCTCATTAAGGATCGGGCCGCTGCCAAAGAGTTGTGCCTTCGCCGGTCCCTTCTCCGCTGCTTTGAACTTGTAGACGCCGCGGAGAATGCCCTCGCGCACGCCCTCCCCTTCGGGCATCGCGGGCATCGCGTAATCCTCGTTGTACATCGTGATGTAGTAGAAGTGGTCTTCGCCGTCCTCATACATTCGGCGCAGTCCATCCTGCACGATCACGGCCAGCTCAAATACGAAAGCCGGGTCATACGTGAGGCTGGTCGGGATCGTTCCCGAAAGCACCGGCGAGTGTCCGTCCTGATGCTGAAGACCCTCGCCGAGCATCGTCGTGCGTCCAGCGGTTCCCCCCATCATGAAGCCCTTGCCGCGTGCGTCCGCAAACGCCCATGCCATGTCCCCGACGCGCTGGAACCCGAACATCGAGTAGTACATGAAGAATGGCACCATCGGAATCTTGTAGTTTGAATACGCTGTGCCCGCCGCGGTGAAGCTGGCCATGGCGCCCGCCTCGGTGATGCCTTCCTCGAGAATCTGCCCGCTCTTTTCCTCACGATAACTCAGCAGCATGTCGGAGTCGTGCGGCGTGTATTTCTGACCCTCAGGCGCATAGATTCCAACCTGCTTGATCGCCGATTCCAGGCCAAACGTGCGGCCCTCATCCGGCACAATCGGCACGATCAGCTTGCCGATCTTCGGTTCTTTGAGCAATCCGCGCAGCATGCTGACGAAGCCCAGGGTTGTCGACACCGAACGCCCCCTGGAGCCTGCCAGCCACTCCTTGAAAAACTCCAGCTTCGGGGCGGCGAAGTCCGGCTCCGGCACCTCGCGGATCGGCAGATAGCCGCCCAGTTCCTGGCGTCGCGCCTGCATGTACTGCATCGCAGGATCGCTCGGATCGGGCCGGTAAAACGCTGCTTCCTTGACCGCGCCGTCAGGGAGCGGAATGTCGAAAGTGTGCACGAACTCCACCATCGACTCATCGCTCAGCTTCTTCTCAGAGTGCGTGGCGTTGCGAGCCTGCGCCGAACCGAGGCCGTAACCCTTGACGGTCTTTGCCAGGATCACCGTCGGTCCGCCCTTGTGCTCCAGCGCTCTCTTGTACGCGTTATAAATCTTCGCCGGATCATGCCCGCCGCGGTGTAACCGGATGATCTGGTCGTCGGTCTTGTCTTTCACCATCTCGAGCAGCTCCGGATACTTGCCGAAGAAATGCTCTCGCAGATACGCGCCGCCCTTAGCCTTGTACGCCTGGAAGTCGCCATCCACGCACTCTTCCATGCGCTTCAACAAAATCCCCTGGTGATCGCGCTCGAAGAGTTCATCCCAATCCGCCCCCCAGATCACCTTGATGACATTCCATCCAGCGCCGCGGAACGTAGCTTCGAGTTCGTCGATGATGCGTTTGTTGCCTCGCACCGGCCCGTCGAGCCGCTGCAGGTTGCAGTTCACCACGAAGATCAAATTGTCGAGATGCTCGCGNGAACCCAGCGAAATCGCCCCCAGCGTGTCGACCTCATCNGTCTCGCCGTCGCCGACAAACGCCCAGATTTTGCGGTCGGTTTTTTCGATCAGTCCGCGGTTCTCAAGGTACTTCATGAAGCGAGCCTGATAGATCGCATTCAGTGGCCCAATCCCCATCGACACCGTCGGGAACTGCCAGAAGTCCTTCATCAGCCAGGGGTGCGGATAGCTGGACAGGCCAGGCTCTCCGCGCAGTTCATGGCGGAAGTTCTTCAGTCGCGCTTCGTCGAAGCGGCCCTCAAGAAACGCACGCGAGTACACACCCGGCGATGCATGTCCCTGGAAGTAAATAAAGTCGCCCGGCTGGTCGCCCTTCGCGCTGGGATACTTCCCATGGAAGAAGTGATTGAACCCGACTTCAAGCAGGGTGGCGAGCGAGGAGTACGTCGAGATATGTCCGCCGATGCCAGCGTCCTTCTTGTTCTGCCTGTGCACCATCGCCATGGCGTTCCAGCGAATCAGAGCCTCTACCCGCCGCTCCATCTTGCGATCGCCGGGGTAGGGAACTTCGTCGTACCTGGGAATCGTATTTTGGTAGGGCGTGGTGACGTCCCCCGTAGCCGGCACGCCAGCCTCACGAGCCCGCGTGCGTAGCGCCGACAGCACGGCCGCGCCCTGTTCCCAATCGTGCGCGAAGACCTGATCGAAGGCCTCAATCCATTCCGCCACCTCGGCGGTTAAATCGTGCTTGACCGCGTCATCCACCTGAATTGCCATGTGCTAGCCTCCATGCCTGGCCCGTCGTATGCGCGCAGGTATACCTTTCTACGATAATTCGCTGGAGGCACATCTGCACAGCGGCCACCCATTTTGATTGATTACGTCGAATAATCCGCATTGATCGTGACGTACTCGTGGGTCAGGTCGCAGGTGATGAAATGTGCCCGCCCAGCGCCGTTCCCTATGTGGATCATGATGGTGTACTCGCGTTCACCCATCGCTTCATGCGTTGCAGCCTCATCGAAGTCCGCAGAGCGCACGCCGTAGGCAAAGACCGGAAGCCCGGCGATGGTGATCAGGACCTGTGCGGGATCGAAGGCGACCCCCGCCCGCCCGGCAGCTGCGAGCAGCCGTCCCCAGTTCGGATCGGCGCTGGACCACGCGGTCTTGCACAGCGGAGAGGTCGCAATGGTTCGTGCAATGGCACTGGCGTCCTCGTCCGAAGGAGCCCCGGAAATCTCCAGCGTAACGACGTGCGTGACGCCTTCGCCGTCATCGACAATCGCATGGGCAAGCGAATCGCAGACGCGCTGCAGGGCAGATTCGAACGCGGCCACCGCGTGGCCCTCTGCCGCCACGCCGCTTTTGCCGCTCGCCAGCAGCAGAACCGTGTCGTTGGTAGACATGTCGCCGTCAATCGAGATGCTGTTGAAGCTGCCTTCCATCGCCGATGCCAGCATGCCGCGGAGATGCTCCGAGCATGCCCCCAGATCAGTAAAGAGGTAGACCAGCATCGTCGCATGGGGCACCAACTGCGGCCCGATCATGCCCGCACCCTTCGCGCAGCCGAACAGGTTGACGGTCTTCCCCTCAATCTCGAAACTCTCCTGCGCGACCTTCAGCCTGGTATCGGTGGTCAGGATGGCGGTGGCAAAGGCTTCAGCATCCTCCGGCTTGTCTCCCAGCGCAGCTTTTGCCGCTGGAACCGCGTCGATGAGCTTCTCCACCGGCAGCGGCACGCCGATGATCCCCGTCGACGATGGGAATATCTCATCAAATACACATCCGAAGGCCTCTGCGACGGCGATGCAACTCTTGCGGCAGGCGTCGATGCCCGGCTCGCCGGTGGCGCAGTTTGCGTTTCCCGCGTTCACCAACACCGCCGTGACGCGACCTCCTGTCAGGGTCAAATGCCTGCGCCCAACCGTCACCGGAGCCGCGACAACCTGGTTGCTGGTGAACATGGCGGCGGCAGTGGCTCCGCCATCGCAGACCGCCAGCGCGACGTCAGGTTTACCGCTGGCCTTGATGCCCGCCTTCACCGCGGACCAGCGAAATCCAAGTGGTAGAGGCTGCATGACGGAAGGGGAAGAGGAAGAGGTGCTGTTCACACATTAACTCTATCAAGGGACCTGCTTCGCAAGCTCATTATCAGGTGACGCCGCGCGCTCCGTGGCAGCCGCAACTGCCCTCGCATTGTCAACGGAGTCCTCCATCGCTACACTTGTGCGCGATTGAGGGCCAGCCGCTTCCATGACTGCGAGAGGACCATCTGCCATGCGGAAAATCATCCTGTACCTTTGCGTTGCCCTTCTTTCCTCCTCTGCGCTGGCGGCCAAAACGATGTCCGTAGCCGAACTCAACCAGACCGTCGCCGGCCTGGCTGCCGATCACAAATCCGATGCTGAGATCGCCAATCGCCTCGCGGACGTGGAACTGACCGAGCAGCTGACCCCGGCCGCCATCGCAGCGCTGTTACATGACAATCCCGGGCCCCAGACCGCGCAACAGCTGCTGCGCCTCTCCGTCGAAAGCTCGCAGCTTCCTCCTCCCCCATCGGATCTCCCAACGGCGCCTCCTCTCGACCCCGCCGCCCAGGCTGAGCTTCTGCAGCGAGCAACCGCGCTTGCAACGCAGACCTTTACTCAACTGCCAACGTTCACTGCAGACAAAGAATCCCTGCGCTTCCAGAACGGCCTTGCCTACATCAAGAACACATCGGGCAACGGGATCGGCGCAGGCATAGGCGATGGAGCGTACTCTGAGCCCAGGGAGAGGGTCGACCTGGTCCTGATCGCCAACCAAACCACCCCTGTCGTCATTCAATCTGGTGTCGAGCAATCGCCCGCAAACCTGAAGCAGAAGGACCCGGGCGGAGCTCTCGGGCAGGTTTCGCAGGGCACGCCCGGGCTGCCACTGCTCACGGTCCTCGCCAACGTCGCCAAGTCGCAGCCAGCATGGGTGCGCTGGCAGTTGATCGACGGCCGTCAGGTCGCAGTATTCGCCTTTGCTATTCCGAAGAAGCAGTCTCCCTACAAGATCAACTACTGCTGCTTCCCGAGCATGGAACACATTGGCAGCGGCATGGAGTTGACTCCAAGCTCAGGCACGCTCACCACCTTTGACCCCTATAAGGCCGCGGCCGGGTATCACGGCGAACTTTACATCGATGCAAAGTCCGGCGTCATCGTGCGCCTCATCACCAGGGCCGACCCGAAGAAGACCGACTTCGTCTCGCAGGAAGACATCCGCGTGGACTACGAGCCTGTGCAGGTTGGCGCAGTCACCTACATTCTCCCCACCCACAGCACCATCCTCACCACGGTAGCGCCCAATGGCGACGCCTATGTAAAGTTCACTACCCGGCGCACGCTCTTTGGCATCACTTACAAAAACTACCGGCAGTAGCGCCGCCCCAGCGTGGTGCAGCGCCGGATCATGCCGTGCCGCTTCGTACCTTCGCCAGCCGCTTCGGCGGCCTACGCGGCGGCGTATACTGATTCGATAACAGAGGGGTCTGAGCGCCATGCGATAACCGCGCGCCGCCTCCCCGGGGGATTGTGAATTATGAGCACCAATGGCAATGGCAACGGCAACAGCCACGCGCACACCAACGACTACTCCGTTCCGCAACCGCGTAAAGAATGGATCGTTAGCCGCAA
>JGI20207J14881_1000690_pt1 | contig 12224 bp, 10 predicted proteins | sample NGESurdeep092012_4_FD_14881 | JGI IMG/M metagenome (IMG submission 14881)
TTGATCCTGCCGAATATGCGTACCGAGCCCTCGGATTTTTCGCCGAGCGCCTTGAGCGCCGCGGTGAAGACGTGGCCAATGGCGTTGACGGGCCGCGGATACCGCACGAGCAGCGTGCCGTCGTCGCGATAGAGCGAGACGGTGCCGCTGCTGCCGAGCGCGATGGCGCCGAACAGCCGTTCGAAATAGTTGAGTTCGACCGCGCCGAGAACGATGCCGGCGAACTTGCCGTCGGTGCCGGTCACGCGCTGCGCCAGAAAAATCGCCCAGCTGCCGTTCGCACGATTATTGACCGGCACGCTGACGAAGCGCTCCAGCGTCGGGTCCGACTTCAACGCGCGGAAATAGTCGCGGTCGGCGACCGACAGGCCACGTGGCCACTTGTCGCGCGATGCGTTGACGACCACGCCGTCGGCATTCACCAGCGCGATGACATCCACCTGCGCCAGTCCGCTGATCGTGTCCTGGAGCATGGCATGGATGTCGTCCGCGCCCATGCGCCGTGTGAAGTCGGCGCCCGACCGCACGCCGCTGACGCGGTCGATGACGCTGCGCTGCACGAGCTCGATCGCCTGGAACGAGCGGTCGAGTTGCTCGGAGAGAATGAGGACGGTGTTCTTGAGCTCGCGCTCGCTGTCGTGGAGCGCACGTTCGCGGAAATTGGCGACGAGAAAGCCGGTGCCGACGACGATCGCGACGATCAGCAGCGCGGCGCCGATCAGGAGGTAGTTGACGGGATGCCGGTGCGGGTTCGACGGCGGCTCGCCGCCCGGCAATTCGCGGGGCGGGGCGGCCGACCGGGTACGGGTCATCGCCGAAAAACCGAACACCATCAATCGCCTCCCCGTCCACAAGTCCTAGTCGGGAAACGTGGACGGGGAGTTGAAATTGCTGGTTATCAGCCGATGAAGCTGCTCAATCTAAGGTTGCAGGCATCACGCATTGGCGGCCAGCGCCGGCCGCTCGGGCGGCATAAGCCCGCGTTCGGCCTCGGTACAGCGCGAGCAGGCGTGTTCCAGCACGAACAGCCGGATGGCCGAGGATAGATTGGTGCGGCGGTCCTGCGCCTGGATCTCCGCCACGATCACCGAGACCGAGACGGCGCGGCTGTCAGCGACTTCCTTCAAATAGTTCCAGAACGCGTCTTCGAGGCTGATGCTGGTCTTGTGACCGCCGAGTGAGACGGAACGTTTGACGATTGCCGAGTTCATGATCGCTCTTTTTCTGGACCGGCCGTGCGCACCCCACCCGCGACGTTATGTGTCCCGCCGCTTCGTCTATTCCACGAGCCGATGTGGTCTTAGGGAACCGGTTCCGCGCCGGACGCGCTCGCGCCGCTCGGCGAAACCGGAAGGTAAGGGACTGGCCTAGCCCCCTCCGGCGCGGAAATACACTCGTAAAATTACGAGGATACCCGCCCTGCGCACGGTGCAGGGCTAACGCCGGCTCAAGACGCGGCGAATGACGTCGGCGGTATTCCTTGCCCCCAGTTTTTCGATGATATTGGCGCGGTGGAAGTCGGCGGTGCGCGGGCTGATGCCGAGGTCGCGCGCCACTTCCTTGCTGGAGGCGCCCCGGACGAGCAGCCCCAAGACCATCCGCTCACGCTCGGTCAGGAGGTCGGAACCGCGAACCGCCGAGGTCATGGCTGCGAGCGCGGCCTCGAGGTCCGCCGCGGCGCGCCATGACGGCGTCTCGAAGGGCTGCCATTCGCCGCGGCGGCGCGCCACGGTGAGGCCGTGCAGACGAGCAATGTCGAGCACATCGGCGCCTCGGCTCGCCGTCAGGTCGTAGGTGGACAGAGCCAGCGCCGGCCGGCCGGCGAGGCGTCGCGCGATCTGCTCCTCGTATTGCAAGGCCTCGCCATGGCGTCCCTCGGTCAGCCAGACGGCATCGCCGCTCGCGCGCACGCCGTCATGACTGCCAACCCGTGCGTCGTCGAACACGCCGTTCCAGAAGCCCGGATCCGCTTCACTCCCATGCCACTTGTTGGCCGCAACAAAGCGCATGCGGCCGGCGGCGAGGTGCGCGTCGAACTCGGCGATCTGCTCACGCAATCGCACCGCGGCGTCTGCTGCTACATGATCGGGCGGAGCCCAGATGCAAAGCTCGTTATTGTCGAGGCCCTGCTCGAAGAAGCGCGCCGCCGCATCGATGAGGTCGTCATGCGTTTCGTAGAACACGCCCAGATGCGAGCCCCACGGGACGTCGTCCAAAAAGGGGATGCCGCTGCTGCGCAATGTCTGCGGCATCATTGCCCCTTGGATCACGTCGGTCGATGGCGAACGGCATCGTGCGTGCGATCCGCTGACCGCATTCGCTTGGCCGCGACGGCAGAAGCGGGCTAGTGTGATCGCGCCCGCATGATCCGTTCCCGCGACAATCTCGGCCTCGTCCTCGGCATCGCCGGTGTGCTGCTGTTCGGCGGCACGCTGCCGGCGACGCGTCTCGCCGTGACGAGCTTCGATCCGTTGCTGCTGACCGCAATCCGCGCGAGCATTGCCGGTTGCGCCGGACTGAGCGTGCTGCTCGCCCTGCGTCGTCCGTTGCCTGCGCGCAAACTATGGCCGGATGTGGTCATCGCCGGTCTGTGCACGATTGTCGGCTTTCCGGTGCTGATGGCGCTCGCGATGGCGCACGTGCCGGCAGCACATGGCGGTGTCGTGCTCGGCATCATGCCGCTTGCAACCGCGGCGGCGGCGGCGATCGTCACGCGCGAACGCCCAAGCCTCGGCTTCTGGCTGGCGAGCGCAACCGGCGCGGCGATCGTCGTCGTGTTCGCATTGCGCGAGGGCAGCGGCGGTTTCGCGGTAGGCGACCTGTTTCTCGCCGGCACCATCATCGCCGGCGCCTTCGGCTACGCCATGTCAGGCCGATTGAGTCTGGCGATGCCGGGCTGGGAGGCGATCTGCTGGCAGGTCGCGCTGTTCCTGCCGCTTTCTCTTCTCGCAGCTATCGTGCTCTGGCCGGCGCATCTCGGCACGATCGCTGCCGGCGGCTGGGCAGGTCTCGCTTACGTCAGCTTCATCAGCCAGTTCTTCGCCTTCTTCGTGTTCAATGCGGCGATGGCGCGCATCGGCGTCGCTCGTGCCGGTCAATTGATGCTGTTGCAGCCATTCGTGATCATCGTTCTGGCGTCGCCCGTCAATGGCGAGCCGATCCGGGTCGAGACGTTTGCCTATGCGGTCGCGGTGATGGCGGCGGTCGTCGTCGGTCAACGCATGCGCGTGCGGCGTCGCTGACGAGAATGCCGCGCGTTTCGCTGGCCTTTCGACAATGTCGGCTGCGACCTTGCGCTGCGGAACCGGTGCGGGCCGCGCGAGTTGCACCTGATGCGCCGGGCCGGCAGAGCTGATCCGCGCGATTCCCATAGCAAGGAGCCTGCTCACCGATGATATCGACCAAATCGCTTTTGCTTGCCGGGACCGCTCTCCTGATGCTGACCGCTGCCGCGCCCGCGGCGCAGGCCGAGAGTGGCGGACCCATCGTGCTCGCACAGGCGGTCGCGCCGCAGCAGGAAGGCGACAAGGTGAAGGCGCGGGAGAAGGGCGCCGAGAAGCCCCCGCACCCCGAGGCGAAGCCGCAGCATCAGCCGGCGAAACCGGAGCACGCGCAGCCAAAGCCGGCCGAGAAGGCGCCGCCACCGCAACATCAGGCGCAGCCGAAACCGCCCGAGTCCAAGCCGACGGAAAAGCCCGCCGCGCAGCAGCCGCCGCCGCACGAAGCGCCAAAAGCTGTGCAGGAGCAGCCGCGACATCAGGCCGAGCCGAAGCGCGAGGAGAAGCATCAGGAGCGGCAAAAGCCGGAAGCGAAGCCGAACACCGCCGCAAAGCCCGCGCCGGAAGGGCCGGCAACCAAGCCGGCCGCGTCGGAANAAAAGCCGGCGGAAAAGAAACCTGAGGCGCAGCACAACGAGACCAAGCCCGCCGTACCCAATCGACAGCCCGCCGCGCAGACCCCTACCCCACAGAAGCCGGCCGCGCAGTCGACGCCAGTAACGCAGCCTCCGGCGAACAACGCACAGCGCAATGCGCCGACGAAACCCATCGCACAGACTCCCGCGCCGGCCATCGCGCCGCCGCAGAAGCCGCAAAGCGCGCAACAATTCATCTTGCCCAAGAACGGCAAGCCGACCGTCACCATCCAGGACATGCGCAAGGAGCGGCATGAACAGCGCGAGGGCAACCGCACCGTCATCACCGAAGGCGATCGCACCATCGTCAAGGAGAACAACCGCACCATCATCCGTCACGACGAATCGCGGCGCTTCGCGGTCGGCGCCCGTGACGTCAACGTCGAACGCCGCGGCAACGAGACGACGACCGTGATCGTGCGTCCGAACGGCGACCACATCGTCAACGTCACTGACGAACGCGGCCACCTCGTCCGCCGCGTACGTCGCGAGCGCGGCGGTCGCGAGGTGGTCATTATCGACGAGCGCGCCGCCGGGCCGCGCCGCGGTGTATTCGTCGAGCTGCCGCCGCCGGTGATCCATATCCCGCGCGACCGCTACATCGTCGAGCTCGATCGGGCGCGTCCGGAGACGATCTACGAGGTGCTCGACGCGCCGCCGGTCGAGGCCGTCCAGGAGACCTACACCGTGGACCAGGTGCGCTACAGCGCACCGTTGCGCGACCGCATGCCGCGGCTCGATCTCGACATCAATTTTGACACCAGCTCGTGGCAGATGACGCCCGATCAGGTCGATAAATTGAACGTCGTGGCAGAAGGATTGAACCGCGCCATCCAGCGCAACCCACGCGAGGTGTTTCTGATCGAGGGCCACACCGACGCGGTCGGCGCCGCCGAAGACAACCTGTCGCTGTCCGACCGCCGCGCCGAATCGGTCGCCGTCGCACTCACGGAGCAGTTCCACGTGCCGCCGGAGAACCTCGTGACGCAGGGCTACGGTGAGCAAAGTCTGAAAGTGCAGACCGAAGGCGCCGCGCGCGCCAACCGGCGGGTCTCGGTCCGCCGCATCACGCCGCTCATCGACAAGCAGGCCGCGCGCTGACCGCCAAGAAAACACCGCGCGGGCGTCCGGCCGGGCGCCCGCGCGTTTTCGTCAGATGACGCTTACTTCTTGTAGGCGTCGATCACTTCCTTGCCCGTCGCGCCGGCCTTCTTCAGCCAGTCGGCGGTGAGGGTCTGGCCGATCTTGCTCAGACCTTCCTTGAGCTTGGCGCTCGGCGGCTGCACCTTCATGCCGTGCGACTTGAGCTGGTCGAGATACCAGCCGCTTTTGTCTTCCCACATCTTCCAGCCGCGCGTTTCGGCGGTCGCTGCCGATTTGAGCAAGGCTTCCTGCGTCGGCTTGTCGAGCTTGTCGAACGACGCCTTGTTGACGAAGGTGACGTTCTTCGGGATCCAGACCTGCGCGTCGTAGAAGTGCGTCATGGTCTCCCAGGCCTTGCTGTCGTAGCCGGTCGCGGCCGAGGTGATGAAGGAGTTGACGACGCCGGTCGCGAGCGCCTGCGCGAGATCGGCCGCCTGCACCGTCACCACCTGCGCGCCGACGAGTTCGCCGATGCGGGCGGTGCCGACGTTATAGGCGCGCCACTTCAGGCCCTTCATGTCCTCGATGGAGTTGATCTCCTTCTTCGAGTAGATGCCCTGTGGCGCCCACGGCACGGCAAACAGAAGCATCAAGCCCTGCGAAGCGAGCTTCTTGGCGATCGCCGGCTTCGACGCCTGCCACAGCTTCAGCGCCTGCGGATAGCTGGTGGCGAGGAACGGCACGACGTCGATGCCGAAGATCGGGTCCTCGTTCTCGTGCAGCGAGATCAGTACCTCGCCGATCTGCGCCTGGCCGGTCTGCACCGCGCGCTTGATGTCCGGCGCCTTGAACAGCGAGGCGCCCGCATGCACGGTGATCTGCAATTTTCCGCCGGTCGCGGCGGCGACATCCTTGGCGAACAGGTTGAGGTTTTGGCTGTGCGGATTGTCGTCCGGATAGGCCGCCGGCAGATCCCACTTGGTTTGCGCCATCGCCGGACTCGCCGCGATGGTAACGGCCAGGCCGGCCGCGACCAGGAACGAATGTTTCAGTCTCATTTGTCGCCTCATAGGTTGGACACAACATACGGGTGGACGAAGAACCTCGAACAACAAGCCTAGCAGGTGCGGGGGCGGTCTCAACTCGGCGGGAATGCGAGATGCGGCAGCACCAGGACGATTTGCGGAAATTCGGTGATGACGAAGACCGCGACGAGCAGCAGCACGAAAAACGGAAATGCGGCCTTTGCGACCGTGAACGTGTCGCGGCCACTCATATTCTGAAGGACGAAGAGATTGAAGCCGACCGGCGGCGTGACCTGCGCCATCTCGACGTGAATGACGAGGTAGACGCCGAACCAGACGAGATCGAGCCCGGCCTGCTGCACCATCGGCAGCACCACCACCATGGTCAGGACGATCATCGAGATGCCGTCGATCAGGCAGCCGAGGATGATGTACATGATGCTCAGGTAGAGGGCGAGCATGCCGGGCGTCAGGTGCTGCCCTTTCACCCATTCGGCGAGCGCGGCGGGAATGCCGGTATAGGCCATCGCCGCAGTGGTGTAGGCAGCGCCCGCCAGGATGAACATGATCATGCAGGTGAGCCGCGTCGCGCTCATCACGCTGTCGAAGAACGTCTTGCGATTAAGCGTGCCGCTCCACCAGGCGAGCAGCAGCGCGCCGCTCACGCCCCAGGCGGCACATTCGGTCGCCGTGGCAAGGCCCAACACCAGTGAGAAGAACACGGCGAGGATCAGCAGCAGGCAAGGAATGAGCTTGGTCGATTCCTTCATCTTGCGGCGGAACGACATCGGCGGATCGCGCGGCGGCACCTTGCTCGGATTGAGCAGCGACCAGCCGATGATGTAGCCGGAGTAGAGCACCATCACCAAAACGCCGGGCAGGAAACCGCCGAGAAAGACCTGGAGCACCGAGACGTTGGCACTGACGGCGTAGACNACCATCGGGATCGACGGCGGAATGAGCAGGCCGAGCGTACCCGAGCCGGCCAGCGAGCCGAGGCTGATGCCGGGATCGTAGCCGCGCTTCTCGAGCTCCGGCAGCGCGATCTTGCCGATGGTGGCGCAGGTGGCGGCCGACGATCCGGACACCGCCGCGAAGATGCCGCAGCCGATGACGTTCACATGAATAAGTCGTCCCGGCAGCCATTGCAGCCAGGGCGAGAGGCCACGAAACATCTCCTCCGACAGCCGCGTGCGGAAAAGTATTTCACCCATCCAGATGAACAATGGCAGCGCCGCCAGCGTCCAGGACGAGCTCCCGCTCCACACCGTGGTGGCCAGCACCGAGCCGATCGGCACCGAGGTCGTCAGCCACATGGCGACGGACCCGAGCAAGCCGAGAGAGACGGCGATCCAGATCCCGCTGCCCAGGAACAGGATCAGCCCGCCGAGGAGAATGAATGACAGTTCGACGAGGCTGTGCATCAGCCGGCTCCGCCGGCAGCAATGCGCTCGACGAATTCATCGGGTGAGGACGGCGGCTCCTTCACGTAGCTCGGCTTATTGCCCTTGAGCACGTGGATCATCTCGTCGACCAGCGCGATGGCGAGGATCACCAGGCCGCCGCTGTAGCCGATCTGCGGGATCCACAGCGGTATTGCCAGGACGCCCTGCGCCATGTCGTTGAAGCGGTAGGAGTCGTAGGTCATCGCCACCGCGTACCAAGCGAAGTAAAGCGTGAAGGCGGTGGCAATGCCGAGTGCGAAAATTTCGAACAACCAGCGCGGCTTGCCGGTGAATTGCTCGATCACCAAACCGACGCGGATGATCTCGCCCTTTTTGAACGTGTGCGCGAGGCCGAGAAACGACATCGCCGCCATGCACCACGAGCCGAAATCGTCGCCGGCCGGTAGATTAAGGCCGATCTGACGCCCGATCGACATGTACATCATGATGAGAAAGATCAGCACCATGAAGCCGCCGGCTGCGTAACCCGCGAAGAGGTAGAGCCGATCGAGAAAAACACGCATCGCTGTCTGTAAGCCCCCAAGCACTTCGCCGGCATGTGAAGTGTATGCCGGCACTTCGCCTGCAAAAATCCGGCCAATGCCGCCGTTCCGATCGCTGCGAACTCCCCCTGCAGCGCCGAAACTATCAGCAGGCGCGCCGCCCACAAGAGGCAAATTGCGAACGGCGGCGGTCCGCCATTCGCGCATTCGACTCTATGCGGCTTCCGCCGTCAGCACGCGGCCTTTGGTTTCGGGCAGCAGAAGCGCCGCGATGATGAGCAGGCCATAGGCGATCAGCGCGAACACGCCGATCGACTGGCCGAGCGGCAGCGTCGCGCTCAACATGCCGACGAACATCGGATTGAGCGCCGCGATGCCGCGGCCGAAATTGTAGGCAAAGCCCTGCCCCGAGCCGCGCATCCGCGTCGGGAACAATTCGGTGAGGAACGGCCCCATGCCGGAGAAGATGCCGGAGGCAAAGAAGCCGAGCGGGAAGCCGAGATAGAGCATGACCGTGTCGTCGACCGGCACCTGCGTGTAGACGACCACCGTCACGATGGAGCAAACCGCGTACAGGATGAAGTTCGAGCGCCGGCCGATGCGATCATTGAGCCATGCGCTCACCAGATAGCCGACGAAGGAGCCGATGATGATCACCGCCAGGTATCCGCCGGTGCCGAGCACGGTAAGCTTGCGCTCGGTGCGCAGGAAGGTCGGCAGCCAAGTCGTGATGGCGTAGTAGCCGCCCTGCGCGCCGATGCTCAGCAGGCAGGTGAGGATCGTTGTGCGGATAACTGGTGGCGAAAAGATTTCGAGGAAGTTCGCGGTCTTGCCGGCAGCGTCGAGATTGCGCTGCGTCTCGTCGAACACTTTCGGCTCGTCGACCATGCGGCGGATGAAAAAGACCAGAATGGCCGGCGCGATGCCGACCCAGAACAGCGCGCGCCACGCGGTCTCCTGCGGAAAGACGCTGAAGAACACCGTCGCCGCGATCGCGGCGAGGCCCCAGCCGATCGCCCAGCCGCTCTGCATGGCGCCAACCGCCTTGCCGCGGTGCTTGGCGCGGATGAATTCGCCGACCAGCACCGCCGCCGCCGCCCATTCCCCGCCGAAGCCGAAGCCCATCAGCGCGCGGCAGATCAGAAGCTGCGTGTAATTCTGCGCGAAGCCTGTGAGAAAGGTGAAAACGGCGAACCAGGCGATCGTGATCTGCAACGTGCGCACGCGGCCGACACGATCGGAGATCGCGCCGGCGAACCAGCCGCCGAAAGCCGAGGCGAGCAGTGTCGATGTGCCGATCAGACCGGCGTCGGCATTGCTCAGATGGAAGGCGGCGATGATCGCCGGAATGACGAAGCTGTAGATCTGCACGTCCATCGCGTCGAGAATCCAGCCGCCGGTGCAGGCCCAGAACGCGCTCTTCTCGCGCGGCGCCATCTCGGCGTACCAGTGGGTGGGATGATGGTCGTCGCCTGCTGTCGCTTGCATCGCCATTGTCTCTCTCCCTGTCGGCGCTTTTTGCGCGCTCGTGCCTTAGAATAACGAAAGCTGACTGTTCTTCAGGTCGGTCACCAGCATCGATCCCGGGGCATGGGTGATGGCGAAGGGCGGCTTGGCCGTTGCGATCGCCGATTGCGGCGTCACACCGCAGGCCCAGAACACCGGCAATTCGCCGGCCTCGACCGGCACGGCGTCGCCATAATCGGGTTTGCCGATGTCGCGGATGCCGATCTGCTCGGGAAAGCCGATGTGCACCGGCGCGCCATGCACCGCCGGCAGCCGCGTGGTGATCTGCACGGCGCGGATGGCGTCGGCCGGCTTCAGCGGCCGCATCGACACGACCATCGGCCCGTGGAAGCGGCCGGCCGCCTGCGTCGCGATATTGGTACGGTACATCGGGACGTTGCAGCCCAGCGCGATGTGGCGCACCGGCACGTCGTTCTGCAACAGCGCCTCTTCGAACGAGAACGAGCAGCCGATGACGAAGGAGACGAGATCGTCGCGCCACACCGACTTGAGGTGCGTGGGTTCGTCGACGACTTCGCCGTCGCGCCAGACGCGGTAGCGCGGCAGGTCGGTGCGGATATCGAGATCGGCGCCGAGCGCCGGCAGGTGCGGATCGCCGGCTTCGGCGACGCCAAGGAGCGGACACGGCTTCGGATTGGCCTGGCAGAAGCGCAGGAATTCTTCCGCCCAGTCACGCGGCAGGATCGCAAGGTTGCCCTGAACATATCCGTAGGCGAGACCCGAGGTCGGGCCGTCGAAGCGGCCGGCGCGGCAGGCGAGCCGGACGGCGAGCGCGGTGTCGAGGGCATGCTCGGATGCGGCGCGGCGATCGGTGTCGAGCATTGCGCGTCCCAGTTCACGATTGAACGGCCCCTTCGTAGCCGACCACCGTGGCCTGATCCCGTCCAATCGTGTTTTTGAATGGCCTCTGATAAGGTCGCCTTATCAGCCGCTGGGGACGCGCGCATGGTCGACTTCAAGGCGCTGGAAACCTTCATGTGGGTCGCCACATTGCGCTCGTTCCGCGGCGCCGCCGAGAAGCTCAACACGACGCAGCCGGCGGTGTCGATGCGCATCGCCCAGCTCGAGGATTTCCTCGGCATTCGCCTGATCGAGCGCGACCGCCGCCGCGTGTCGCCGACGCAGAAGGGGCTCGAAATGCTCGGCTATGCCGAGCGGCTGATGCGCCTGCGCGCCGAGATGATCGACGCCGTCGGCAATTCCTCGACCATGCGCGGCCTGGTGCGGCTCGGCGTCTCGGAATCGATCGTGCACACCTGGCTGCCGGTGCTGATCGAGCGGGTGAACGCCGCCTATCCCAACCTCGAATTGGAGATCGAGGTCGACATCTCGCCGAACCTGCACGAACAGCTGCTCAACAAAGAGCTCAATCTCGGTCTCCTGCTCGGCCCGATCAGCCATCCCGCTCTGCAATCGCGGCCACTGTGCTCTTTCCCGGTCGGCTTCGTCTGTTCCGACAAGATCCGGTTCGGCAAGACCCGGATCGAGCTCGAAGACATCGCCAAGTGGCCGATCATCACTTTCTCACGCAACACGCAGCCTTACAGCAATGTGCGCGAACTGTTCGAGCGTAAGGGCCTGCGCCCGACCATCCATGCCAGCGCCTCGCTCGCCACCATCGTGCGCATGGCGCTCGACGGCATCGGCGTCGCGGTCATCCCGTCGGCGATCATCGACAACATCGCCTTCGCCGGACGGCTGCGCGTCTTGAAAACGCGGCCCGAACTGCCGAAACTGAATTTCGTGGTGAGCTGGCCGGCGACGCCGGACAACTTCGCCGCGCAGAAGGTGGCCGAGATCGCCGGCAAGGTGGCGCGCGAGAAGGCTTGACGTCCCGGCCATGATAAATTTCGCTGATCAAGCTACATCCGAAAACACGATTGGACGCAATGAGCGCGGCGATGTTTGGTCGCGTTAGGCAGGCTTGAGGGAGTGTTTATGGCCAAAGCAGCGGCGCGCTGGGATTTCTGGGTCGATCGCGGCGGCACCTTCACCGACATCGTCGCGCGGCGCCCCGACGGCTCGCTCGAGGCGCACAAGCTCCTCTCGGAAAACCCGGAAGCCTATGCCGACGCCGCGGTGCAGGGCATTCGCGATCTGCTCGGCCTGAGGTCGGGCGAGCCGATCCCGCCGGGCAAGGTCGGCGCGGTGAAAATGGGCACCACCGTCGCGACCAATGCGCTGCTCGAGCGCAAGGGCGACCGCACGCTGCTCCTCATCACCAAGGGTTTCCGCGACGCCTTGAAGATCGGCTACCAGGCGCGGCCGAAAATCTTCGCGCGCCACATCGTCAAGCCGGACATGCTCTACGAGCGCGTCGCCGAAGTGAATGAGCGCGTGCGCGCCGACGGCACGGTCGAGCGCGCGCCCGATCTTGCCGCCGTGCGCCGCGATCTCGAAGCCGCCAGGGCCGACGGCATCGATGCGGTGGCGATCGTGTTCATGCACGCCTATCGCTATCCCGCACACGAGAAGGCGGTGGCGGCGCTGGCGCGCGAGATGGGCTTTTCCCAGGTCTCGGTCAGCCACGAAGTGTCGCCGCTGATCAAACTGGTCGGCCGCGGCGATACCACCGTGGTCGACGCCTACCTGTCGCCGATCCTGCGCAGATATGTGGCGCAGGTCGCAAAGGAGATGCGGGGATCTTCACCCTCCCCTGGAGGGGGAGGGTCGACCGCGAAGCGGTCGGGGTGGGGTGAAGCCGCCGCTGCAAAGATCACCCCCTCCC
>JGI20207J14881_1000691_pt1 | contig 12201 bp, 10 predicted proteins | sample NGESurdeep092012_4_FD_14881 | JGI IMG/M metagenome (IMG submission 14881)
TGGCGCGTAACTGGGCGTCGGCCAACGCGGTCTTGGCCAGGGTGGGAAAGGGTAGGTCGGTGTCGAAGACTTTAGACACGCGAGACTCCTTCACGCTGCGCGAGGATCTCGGCGACGTGCATCACCCGCACATCGGTGCGGGCTCGTGACGAGAGTCCTCCGATGTGGGTGAGGCACGAATTGTCGAGGGCGCACACGACGTCGGCGCCACTTGCTCGGATGCGCGAGAGCTTGTCTCGCCCCATGGCGACGGACGTATCAGAGTTCTTCAGGGCGAACATCCCCCCGAAGCCGCAGCACGCGTCCTCGTCCTTTATCGGCACGAGGGTGAGTCCCTTGACGTGACGCAAAAGTGTCTTAGGCGCCTCGTCAAGGTCGAGGACTCGCAACGAGTGACACGTTGGGTGGTAAGCGACGGTGTGCGGGAAACTCGCGCCCACGTCCGTCACCTTCAACACGTTGGTCAAGAATTCGGAAAACTCATAGGTACGCCGACCGACCTCCTCGAGATCCGCCGCGAGCGCCTCGTCACCCAAGGAACGCGCCGACGTGGCGTAGAGTTCGCGCACCGTTCCCACGCACGATGCTGATGGCGAAACGATAACGTCGAAGTCTGCGAAGACCTCACGAAAACGCTGAGCGAGGTGCAGGCCTTCTTGGCGGTATCCGGCGTTGAGGTGCATCTGTCCGCAACACGTCTGATCGGTGGGGAACACCACTTCGTGTCCAAGTCGTTCCAGGACTTCGACGACCGACTGGGGTGTATTAGGAAAGAGCCCGTCGTTGACGCATGTAATAAAGAGGGCGACCTTCATTGCTCTTCGCTCTTTCGGGTAACTAGACGCTCAACTACAAGACACTACTGAGAGGAGCCCGGCGACTAGCCCGGCATCCTACGAAAATTGTAACGTTTCATTCATCGTACCGTCGAACAACTCGAGAGGACGAACTCGTATCGCGCGGGTGACGAGATGAGGACGTTGCGTGACATTCGACGCGGTCATCTTTGCTGGCCCGGGGTGTAGTTTGGCCAGGTCGTTGCCTGCTGGCCAAAAGGATGTCGTAGGTGTGAATGAAGGAATAGACCACCAAGACGTAACACCACGACGGTCACGTCGCTGGGCCTTGGTCACGTTGTGTCTCATCATGTTCCTGACATTTATGGATATGACCATCGTGTCGGTCGCCCTCGGCAGCGTTCGTTCGAATCTTCACGCGGGCGTGACGCAACTGCAGTGGGTCGTCAACGGATACGGTCTCACCTTCGCCAGCTTCATGTTGCTCGGGGGCACTCTCGGTGACCGGCTCGGGCGCAAGAAGATCATGTTGCTCGGGCTAGGGTTGTTCGCGGCCGGGTCGCTCCTGGGCGCGTTGGCTCCCGACACCGATGTCCTCATCGGTGCGCGCGTGATCATGGGTATCGGCGCAGCGGCGTCGGAACCCGGCACTCTGTCGATCCTTCGACATTTATTCCCCGAACCCCAGCTGCGCGCGCGGGCGATTGGTACGTGGGCGGCGGTGTCGGGATTGGCAATCGCCTTCGGGCCGGTCATTGGCGGCCTCGTGGTGGGTGCCGACCAGTGGCGTGGGGTCTTTTGGTTCAACGTCGCGGCGGCCGGTATCGTCATTGCCCTGGCGGCGCGTAACGTGCCCGAGTCGTCGAGTCCGCCCAACGACCGACTCGACATCGAGGGTTTCGTCACTGGTGCTCTGGGGCTGGGGAGTCTCACGTTCGCGGTAATTCTGGGCGAGACCAACGGGTACCGCACATCGTGGGTCATCGCCCTCTTCCTCCTGGGCGTCGTCTCCATCGTCGCCTTCGTGCGCGTCGAGAGGCGTGCGAAATCGCCCTTGTTGGATTTGGAGTATTTCAGTTCGTCACGCTTCAGCGGTGCGATGGTCGTGGCGTTCGTCTTGTACTTCTCCATCTTTTCCATTTTCTTCTTCACCGCGCTCTATCTAACGGCAGTCATTGGTTACGCTCCCGTTCGTATCGCTCTGGAATTTGTGCCGATGGCGGTCGCCATGATCCTGGCGTCCGTCTTCGCGGGTCGACGCGTCGCCCGTATTGGGCCGCGAGCCCCCATGGCCGAAGGGTGCGTCATGGCGGGTGCCGGGATCCTCCTGTCGGCGCTGTTGCTCCAGTCGCCGACTCCCTCGCTCTGGCTGATGGCGACGCTCGCCCTCGCGGGATACGGATTTGGTTCCAGCGTCGTACCGATGACTTCGGTGACCTTGAGCGAAGTGTCACCGGAACGCTCGGGCATGGCGGCGTCGGCGATCAACACCAGTCGTCAACTGGGATCGGTTTTTGGGGTGGCCGTGCTCGGCGCGTTGGTCAACGCCCAACTGACCGGTGCGTTAACGCAACGCTTACGAATGCTCAAAGTCCCATCTAGTTTTTTCGCTGAGATCATCTCGTTCATCGAGACCGGAACAGCCCCCAAGGGTGTGGCGGTGGCCAACGGTTCGGGTAACACGATTGAGGACCACGTCGTGCAGGCCGTCTACGGCGCCTTTCGCACAGGGCTCGAACAGTCACTCGTTGTTGCGGGAGTCGGCATGCTCGTGGCCGCGGGTATTTCAGTACGAACACTGGGTCCACACAAAGGACAAAACGAAATGAACGACGACTTCGAGATCTGATCGAGGCGTCGCGGAAAAATGGCGTCTAACCTCCGAAAATGACCTCTAATCTGGAGAGCGTCGTTAGGCTAAGAATCAGGTAAGACGAACTGTCAAAGGAGAGACCCATGCAGCTTTTGCCCCGATTATCCCTCATGGGAGCACTGGTCTTAGTTACGGGTCTCGCCAGCATGGGGCCCGCGAACGCGTCGTCTTCCAAGCCGTCGGCTCCGCGCTCGGTCCACGCGGCGGCCGCGAGCACCGCCGCCACGGTGACCTGGGCGAGGCCGACGAGCACCGGCGGATCGCCGATTTTGAAGTACGTCGTCACGTCCTCACCATCGGCCAAAACCTGTACTACGCCTAAGCTCAGCTGCAAGGTGAACGGTCTCAAGAACGGCACCGCCTACCACTTCAAGGTCGCCGCTTACAACAAAAACGGCGAGGGTACCCCTTCCTCGTGGTCCGCGAAAGTGACTCCCAAAGCATCGGCCTCGGGCAAGCGATTCTTGATGATTTCGCCGTCGACGGGGCTCAGCAAGGGCGAGAGTGTCAAGGTGAGCGGTTCCGGCTTCACGCCGAAGGACCAGTTGTTCCTCGTGGAGTGTGTTGCTACGTCAACCAGTCAAGCCGGTTGTGACTTGAACACGGCGACGCCGGTCACCGTCAGCGCTAACGGCACATTCCCCACGACCACCTTCTCGGTGGTCACGGGTTCAATTGGCAATGGTACATGCGGCACGACGAGCGCCAACGCTGACACCTGCGCCATTAACGCCGGCAACGCTGGCGGGGGCGACACGTCGCAGGGGCTCATCAAGTTCAAGCCGTAGTCAAGTCTGACATCTTTCGTCTCAGTGTGTCGTCATCACGTTGGGATCGAGTTCCGTCTCCCCATTCGAAGCTAGAGAACCTCGCTGGGCCCGAAGAGAAAGTTGGCCACCATTTAATGGGTAGCGCTTCGGTGGGACGTGCCATCGACCAACGTCAGAAATAATTGCTGTCTGACGTGGACCAAAAGGTCACCATCGAATGTTGTCCTAACGTTGGAAGATGGACCATACGCCGACGACCTCGCTTGCGCATGGAGAAAGTGACGAGTGAGAGGGGTGCTCAGGACTACGAAGTGGCGTTTTGTGCAGCCTGCCACAGTTGTTGTTGTTGCCATCGTCGCGATAATGAACGTTGTGCCTTCAGCCGCGGCGCCTCGCGCGGCGAGCCCTCTGGCGAGAACGGCATCTGACGTCGTCGGATGGAGCGGCGAGAAGGGGCTACACTTTTTCGCCCTCAGTGGTCGCACCTTCGGCGTCTCGGCGGCGATTCATGTTCTGACGATCAAGGGTTCTGCGTTCCAGGTCAAGATTGCCCTCGCCGACCGCGCCATCGACAAAGGCGTGCAGACGCCCAGCGCGATGTGTCGAGCCACCAAGAATTGCGTAGCGGCAGTGAACGGTGACTTCTTTAACCTGACGCGCCCGGGCGCTTCTGATCCCGGCGACGAGGTGGGTGGGATCATCCAAAACTGCGTCTTACTTCACACCCCGGAGATTTCGCATCAACAAGTCAATCTCAACGGACCGTCCGTCAGCGAGGGTCTCAACTGGAGCGCGAACGTCGACGTCAATGGTGTCAACGTTCCGATTACCGCCATCAATCAAGAACTACCGATGAACTACGTCGGCGTACGGGTGCCCCTGACGGGGACTCTGCTCTTTACCTCGCCGTACGGCCTACGGACCCCGATCGGCCGAAAGCGGGTCACGCTGGTGTTTGATGAGCTTGATCATCTCGGCCGACCCACCCGAATAAATTCAACGGTGGAGCTCAAACTGGTCGCGAGGACGAAACGTCCCACGAAGGTGAGAGCCGGGCGTGTCTATATTTCTACGTCGACCGCGTCGCCACTTTCCGCGTTACAGGCTGGTCACAGCGTTGTGATGACGACAACTTCGACGGCCGGCTGCAACAACATTGGGGGACACCCGATCCTTTTGGATGACGGAGTGGCGTCCTCGATTGTTCCTGCCGATACCTACATGGTCAAGCCGTACGCGCGGACCGCGATTGGTTGGACTGCCTCGGGTGTGACCGTCATCATGACGGTCGACGGTCGAGATGGTGTCTCGGGCGCGACAGCCAACCAGCTCATCGGCATATTTCAGGCGCTCGGTGTCGTGACGGCCCTCGATCTCGACGGCGGCAATTCCACGACCTTTTACGCTCGAGGCCGAATCTTGAATCACCCTTCGCATGGGACCGAGCGACCCGTATCGACGGGTCTGCTGGTCGTGCGAAGCCGATAGTTGCTGGTGCCGCCGAGCCAGGCTTCTAAGGATCATGTCGAATCACGACTGTTCCGATACGGTCGGACGATTTACCGACGCGAACAGATGCTCAACTCCTTACGTCGTGACGGAGGTGGCGTACCACTATGGCGAAGATCTCTTCGACGGCGGAGTTACAGGAGCGCTGCGATTTCGCCAAAACGAAAGCAATCGGGCGCGTGATCATTGCGCATGCCACTGGCTTGCATGAAGGAGAGGCAGATCGTGGGGCCCACGAATTTGAAACCGTCACGACCGAGTTGCTTGCTCATGGTTTTTGCGCTGTTGAGACCGTCGCTGTCGTTGGTTGCGAAGCCCCAGATGTAGTCGGCGAAACTGGAATACTCGCCGTGATCGTGGAGATCCAAGATTGCGCGCGCGTTGGTAATTACCGAGTTGATCTTCTGTCGGTGACGAACCACCGCAGGGTCGTGCAGGATTGTCTCCACCCGTGCGTCATTGAAGTGCGCAACGTTGTGAGCGTCAAAATTTTCGAAGACTCGTCGGTAACCCGGGCGACGGCGAAGAACGGTGAGCCAACTGAGACCCGCCTGTGCGCCTTCCAGGGTCAAGAGTTCAAAGAGAGTCGCGTCGTCGTGCACCGGCACGCCCCACTCCGTGTCGTGATACGCGACGTAGAGTTCGTCGTCGCTACACCACGTGCAGCGGGTGGGCTCGCCCATTTCAATCAATGAGCGAGAGGCTGTAGGCCCGCGATGACGATACCCATCAGTCGTTGGACGCCGTCGCCGTCGGCGCCGTTGTGCCCCGCGGCGTGACACGTCCCTATCACCAGATTGATGATGTCGACCGTGTCGACGTCACTACGAAGGGCGCCGGCGGCGACTGCTCGTTGGCGCAGGACGTCGACGTGCTGATTCAATTCGTCGACGAGCCCGGCGAATCGTGATTTGAAGTCGATGCCGGCTTGGCCGAGCGCCTCAAAGAGGTCCTGCTTCTCGGCGGCTTGGCGGGCGAAGTCGCGCAGGAACGCGTCCAGGGCCAGTGCGGGATCGAGATCGCGTCCGTACTGATCGGCACACGCCAAAAGTGCGGACAGTCGCGTGACGACGATCGCCTCAAAGAGTGACTCCTTGGTGGGGAAGTGCCGATAGAGCGTGCCAATGCCCACCCCCGCACGCTCGGCGACAAGATCAATGGGAACCGCCACACCGTCGAGGGCAAAAATTTCTTCGGCGGCCTGGAGAATCTTGTCGTGATTTCGTTGGGCGTCAGCTCGCATCTCTTACGCTCTCCCCGGTTCAGTTCTCACGCGACAAAGTTGGTGGTCAGCGACGTGGGCGTGGTCGCGCCGCACTGCCTCAACTCCGATCATGAGAAACCTTTCCGATGGCCTTGACAAACGGAACCGTCGTTACTATTATGATCATTATCCGGAACGTAAGTTCCGTCTAATCACGAATATCCCTAAGTTTAGCGGAAATTCGTGAAGAAATCGTCTTACAGCCCGATAACCCCCCACGGAGAAGGAGAGTCCGGTGACCACCGATCAACTTACCCACGTCACACCCCCAGAAAATAACGGACTTGACCCCAAGCGCTACTGGGCGCTCGCCGTTATTGCCATCGCCCAACTCATGATCGTCCTCGACGCCTCCGTCGTCATTGTGGCCCTTCCGTCAGCGCAGCATGCCTTGCACATATCCGTTGCCAATCGTCAGTGGGTCATGAGCGCCTACACGCTGGTCTTTGGCAGCTTCCTGCTCCTTGGTGGACGTATTGCTGACTACCTAGGGCGTCGACGAGTCTTCGTTTTTGGACTCCTGGGTTTCGGAATTGCGTCGGCTCTGGCCGGTCTCGCTCAGAATTCAGCCATGCTCTTCGGCGCGCGCGCACTGCAGGGCGGCTTCGCCGCCGTGATGGCGCCGGCCGCACTGTCGTTGCTGACCGTGACCTTCACTGAGCCCCACGAGCGGGCTCGCGCGTTTGGTGTCTATAGCGCTATTGCGGGCGGTGGTGCGGCGATCGGTCTCGTTCTCGGTGGTGTGCTGACCGAATACGCGTCGTGGCGCTGGACCATGTTGATCAACGCGCCCATCGCCGTGATCACCGCATTCGGGGCCGTGCGTTTCGTCCGCGAAAGTCGGGTCGAGGTGCGACACAGTTACGACCTCCCCGGTGCGTTCACCTCGACCGCGGGATTCTTCATGCTCGTCTACGGCTTCACGATGGTCGCGTCGCACGGTTGGGGTGCGTCGCTCACGGTCTCACTGCTCGTCGGAGCGGTCATTCTTCTGAGTGCCTTCGTGGTCATCGAGATGCGCTCGGCTCACCCTCTGCTACCGCTCAAGGTGATTCTCGAGAGGAACCGAGGCGGAGCATTCCTTTCCTCTCTCTTCGTCGGATTCGCCATGCTCGGTACGTTCTTGTTTTTGACCTACTTCCTTCAAGGGATCCTTGGTTACAGTGCCCTGCGAACGGGCTTCGCATTCCTGCCGTTCTCGGGCGGAATCATTCTCGGCGCCACGGTCGCGAGCCAATTGCTTCCGCGCACGGGTCCACGCGGCCTCATGGTCGGAGGACTTTCGGTCGCCGCGCTGGGCTTGCTCTGGTTCTCGCGTCTGGGCGTTGACAGCTCGTACTTGGCTCACGTGCTGGCTCCCGAGATCCTCGTCAGTGTGGGCATGGGGATGGCTTTTGTGCCGATGAACTCGACGGCGCTCTTCGGCGTCGAAGAAGATAACGCCGGAGTGGCGAGCGCACTCGTGAACACCACCCAGCAAGTGGGTGGAGCACTCGGTACGGCGTTTTTGAACACCGTCGCGGCATCCTCAACGACGGCGTTCCTCGTCACGCGAGTCGTCACACCTGCGGTGACGAAGTCTGCCACCGTCCACGGCTACACGACGGCCTTCGAAGTGAGCGCACTTCTCGTCGCGGTGGCGGCAGTGGTCGCGGGCACGTTGGTGGGCTCTCGACGTCATCACATGTCGGCTGTGACGACGCCCCAGGAGTAGGCACGACTCGTCGAAGCCCTACGGTTTTCGACGGGTGCAAAGCGCTCCGCGCGGCGACGTTCGCGACCGGCGGATTTCCGTACTTGGCGTAGCACGGTCCAGCGTCGAATCTCCGCCGTTCGCCGTCCGCCGCGTCTTCTTGAACCTCGAGTGACGTACCTATTCGCAGGTGGTCGCGGATTCGAGACTTGCGTCGATCGGAGAATATCGAGCGTTGCGTTGGAGACTTCGAACCTGAGTGTCGCAGCAGATCACAGTTCGATATACCACGTGGTCATTTCAGCAAACACGGAATGGGTACCGAGGAGTATCACGTGACGATCAATAACTTGGACCATATTCACTACCGATGCGCCGTATCCTTCGCGACGTATGAGATGATCGTTGATCGCCGAAGGTGTGACTACTCGGGTGTACTGAACTTTAAGTTCTACGCGGCAGCGTTACCGCCGCCGTTGGAGAATTGGCCAGAGGGGTTGATCCGCTACGCGGAAGCGCTCGCCATCGATGCCGAGAGTCTCGCGGCCGCTGATTTAGGCTCGCGGCGAACTCCGCTCTTGGCAATGGGTGAATCGGCGGGTGTGAAATGTGGTTACATAATGCCGAGTGGTCGTTCAAAGATCGTGGTGCACCAGTACTCGCCGCATTGGCACTTCGACGCGGCGCCACCAGCGTGGTGGTCGACAGTTCTGGTAACGCGCGTGCCGCCAAGGCCGCTCACTGCGCTCGTCTGGGAATTCAATGCATTGTGGTCGTACTCTCGAATGCCCCCGCGGCAAAACTTCATCAATCGCGGGTGTACGGCGCCGACGTGCGGGTCGTGGAGAGACCTCGTCCTGTCGCCACGCAAGTTGCACACGAACTCGCCGCAGGCCAGGGTACCCTCTACGCGAGTCACGTCGAGAATCCCTTTTTCACCGACGGCATCAAGGCCTGGTCCTTTGAATTGTGGGAGCAACTAGGTGATGCCCCGGCGGAAGTCGTGATGTCGGTAGGGAACGGGAGCCTGTTCATTGGGGCTTACCTAGGATTTCGCTACCTTTTCGAGCATGGATTTACCACTCGAATTCCTAAGATGGTGTCGGCGTAAGCGGTCGGCTGGTCGCTCTTGACCGGTGACTTGTCACACGGGGACGAGAGTCCTCTCGCCGACGGCATCGCCTTCGTTGCGCCCGTCCATTGGACCAAATCCTGAAGGTTGTGGAGGTGACGGGCGGGAAGTGCGAACCGTCGGTCATGACGTGATCAAGCGATCAGTGGGTATCTTGAACCGTCGCGGTCTATGGGTGGAACCGACGTCGGCTGTGGCGTAGTCGGCGGCTGAGCAAGGTCCAAGGCTCGAAAGTGGAGTTATCGTGAGCCTCGGCGGAACGGGATTCAAGTCCTTCGCTAATTGACACGGCTCACATTGTGAGCGTTCTCTGGAACTCATGTTGCTGACAATGGTGGGTTGAATCTCAAACAACGTATGCAATTATGTCGTCGAGATTTCGTTCGATACGTAACGCCAACTGGCGGACGTGAACACTGGACGTCCGCCAAGGTGTCTTTCGCCCCTAGTGGTGGAGAACGGTGGTCGGTACGTTGGGTTGAGGCGGACTTCCGGGCGCTCGTCCAAAAGTCCTCCGAGTGACACCTCGTCGCTCACTCGAACGAAAGTGGTACACGCCATGAAGGCACTCGTCTACAAAGGGCCCGGCCAGAAGAGTTGGGAAGATGTGCCCAATCCAGTGCTGAAGGACTCGACTGACGTCATCGTGAAGATGGTCGCCACCACCATTTGTGGCACTGACCTTCATATCCTCAAGGGCGACGTTCCCGAAGTGAATGTCGGTCGGATCCTTGGACACGAGGGGATCGGAGTTATCACTGAAGTCGGCACGGGCATCACGCAACTAGCCGTTGGCGATCGCGTCATCCTCGCGTGCGTCAGTTCATGCGGGCGGTGTGCCAATTGCCGCCACGGCCTGTATAGCCACTGTCTCGATCCGGAAGGTCTCGCGGGAATCGGATGGATTTTTGGCTACATGATCGACGGGACGCAGGCGGAGTACGTCCGAGTGCCGTTCGCGGAGAATTCTGTTTACAAGGTTCCCGAAGGTTTGACCGATCGAGAGGGCATCCTCTTGTCGGACATCTTGCCCACTGGCTTTGAGATAGGTGTCCAGTACGGCGACGTGAGTCCTGGCGACGTGGTCGCGGTGATTGGATCAGGTCCCGTCGGGCTATCGGCGGTGATGACGGCGCGTCTCTACGGACCGTCCAAGATCATCGCCATCGATCTCGACAATGCCCGACTCGCTCGCGCCAAGGATTTCGGTGCGACCGACACCGTTAATTCCGGCGACCAGAACTGGAAAGAACAGGTCATGGCCCTCACCGATGGTCAGGGTGTGGACGTTGCCATCGAGGCGGTTGGCATTCCCGATACCTTCACGATGGCTACGCTCCTGGTTCGCCCCGGCGGCAATGTCGCCAATATTGGAGTGCACGGAAAGCCAGTGTCCCTCGCCTTGAACGAGTTATGGATCAAGAACATCGATATCTCGATGGGACTCGTCAACACGAACACCCTCGGTATGCTTTTGAAGCTCGTTGCAGAGCACAAACTTCCCGTCGACAAGTTCGTTACTCACGAGTTCTCCTTCGATCAGATGCTCGAGGCGTACGACATCTTTGGCAATGCGGCGCAGCACGGCGCATTGAAAGTACTCATTCATTGAGTTCGGTAGCCGGGGGTGCCTCTGCCGCAAGGAAATGTGTCGGATCACGAAGAGGGCCCGTCGTGCAGTGCGTTTCGGATCAGGCCTATCTCGTACCATTGGTGTGGATCAAGTGAGCCGAAAATCGAATTTCTTCGTTTTCCTTCTGAGTGGCCGCGACCGTTGTGATCTACGAACATGGAACGAATATTTAAAAATCTTAATTAGTAGACCGCCCGGGTCTCGATCCTGGCACCTCGAGAGTGTTTCCAGATTGTCCAGGGACATCCCTCAACGTCCAGATTTGTTGGCCGGACGAAGCGCAATGTCCACCAACGCCCACTGACGTCCTGTCACGTTTGAACTCTCGACTAGACCAAGGCTCGTTTCGTCGGCATGCCACTATTCAATTTCGAGGATCTGACGGCGAGGTGTTCAACTTACGACCGGGGGACGAGTAGACAATCTCTCGTAGAGTCTTGTGGCCAAAAAGCCCGTTGCGATTCAGTCGGTACTTTCAACTAAATTAAGAGCATTTCCGAACGATTCCCGCGAACACTGACGTTCAACGTAGCGATTCTTTTGTCGCAACGAAGGAGGAGCGATTGAAGTCGCTGGTGATTTCTTCAACGACTGGATTCTTGGCCGACAACTTCCCGCAAGCTGGCCAAGAGCGCGTAGGCGCCAACACGTTCATCCCCGGCAGCGAGGACATTGATGCGGCGAGTAATTTCGGTTCGCGTCCTGACTAAAGCGATTCCGCTCAGGTCTATTGACTGCGTTGCGAGACGCGGAATCAGTGATACACCGTGACCGACTTTGATGAGGGCAATTATTGACGCATAATCTGCGCAGATTGCCGACACCACTGGCGCAAAGCCAGCTGCGGCGCAGGCCCGGACAGTGAGTTGCTGGCACGGGGAGGCGGGCACTTGCATGATCCATTGTTCGTTCTCGAAGTGCCCTAATTCGACGCGTCTCTTCAAAGCGAGTGGGTGTCTGGCGTGAACTGCGACGTAGGTCGGTTCGTCGAGAAGATGGCTGACTCGCCAAGGACCGTCGGCATCGGGAGACAATTCGGCGGAGTGATTCACGAGAGCCATATCAAGATCACCAGCTCGCAACGCGGCTCGAGCGATGTCGGGTTCCATCTCAACAATTTCAATTGTCATTGCAGAATCTCGAGCGCGGAGTTTGCCAATTGCCGGTGACAAAAGTCCGCGCATTGCGGTGGCGAAGGCGGCGACGCGAAGATGTCGTGCGAGATTCAAGGATAGTTCTGCTTCGGCGGATGCCAATTGTGCGAAGACCGCTTCGGCGTGCAGGCTGAGACGCTCGCCGACTGCAGTGGGCTCAACTCCTCGAGGACCACGTACCAACAACTGGCTGCCAATTTGCCTCTCCAGAGCGGCAATCGCCTGACTGGCCGCTGATGGTGAAATTCCGACTGATCGAGCCGCGGCAGTAAGTGATCGGTCGCGAACTGCCGCGGCCAGAACCTCCAAGCGCCTAATGTCCAGCATGAAGTCACGCTAACAGGAAGGCGCTCTTATTTGTAGTAGAAATGTAGAA
>JGI20207J14881_1000692_pt1 | contig 12198 bp, 15 predicted proteins | sample NGESurdeep092012_4_FD_14881 | JGI IMG/M metagenome (IMG submission 14881)
CTGTGTGCTCTGCTCCCCGGTTCGTGAGATGGATTCAGGAGCGCACAGTGGAGGTGTTACGAGCGGAGGAAAAGGGTTCGGATGTGAATCTGGCGGTAGGCACGCCGCAATACATGCGTCCTGAGCAGTCGAGCGGCGCCACTGTCGAACCGATCTGTATCGTCACCCACGAGCCGGTTCTGACCCAAGTACGTTGGGACTGGGCGGCGGATATTGCACCGATGAACCTATTACAGTGGAAGTGAGCTATGACAATGGCGCTACCTGGACCGTCGAATGGTCGGGCGACATACTCATGTGCTGATCCCGGCAATCCATAGCCGCATCCTTGATGGAGAGCGAAAGCAACTTCGTTTCGCATCCCCATCGAGGATGCATTAACTGCGTTAGGGGTGCGGGCCCGCTCTGCCTACCTCTCGGTACTGGCCGTCAGAAGGCGTGTAAATTAAGCAGTGACGAAATCTGTGTGTAGATAACATGGGCGATGAAGCCCGTGACCACTGAAGCGTAGAATGAATTCGTTGGCAGAATCACAACTTCGAAAGAGGTGCAACGTGGGAAATGTAAAGAAACTGCTCACCTTAGCAATTGTAGTGGGCCTGTCACAACCGCTTGCGGCGCAAGCAACCCAGGCGAGAGTAGTTCACCACTTCAGCCCGACATGGACTCTCATACAACACGGAGACACACTGATCTCCATTCGACACACACGAACAAATGCATCGCCCAGTTCCAGCGCACTAGACACCGCGGTATTCGTCTTTCGAGGAGACTCCGCGATTCGAGTGCGTCCCGGAAGCCCCACGCCCGTCTCTGCTTGGTACGCTCAGCAATTGAGGAGAGCGATTGCTGGGGCAGAGTTGCAGGAAGACATCGAGCGTAAGCTCGGAAGGCCGTTACANTCGGACAGCCGCTAGATCCATCGNGAGGACAGGTGTAGGGTACCTACTGATCTCGTATGTCCAAGCCGGCTGAAGTCGATCACCGCANCNTCGGTGTTGACCGACACAGACTCTGTTGGTTTTCGCGACACTGAGTTTCGTGCGCACGAGCACGANCAGGTGCAAGTCGTGCCGNAAGTCGTTGTTGCGCCGCCAATTCCGTCTGTAAGACGGTGTGTGGCTTGGTAATCGTTTTACCAACTTGCCGGTCGCGATAGAAGCGCGTGCGACTGTTGGCCACTGGGAAGGCTGGCATTATACGCCGACATTACTTCCATTTACCGCCGCAGCTCATGCGCAATCTTATCAATAGCGTCCTGAGACTAAATGCTGACGTTCCAAAGTTGCGAACGAGCGGACCAGACAGAACGACTTCGGAAGTGCTAGGCATCGTGACCGCGAACACGTCCATATATGGATTGGGAATCGCGCCAACAAAAATAGGCACGCCATGTCCCAGCTCAGTGAAACGCAATTCAGCAACGTCGGATCGCTCAAGCGACGGCATGGCGTGGTCGCTGACGAGTAGCACGTTGCCTTCTGGGTCGGTCGTGGCCGAGTAGCCCATCGCGGCCGTGTCGACGACGATGGTCCTCGTGGGGGATTTCCTCGCGCCGTCCTGCACCCCGGTGGATTGGTGTGCTGTTTGTACTGGGCTACGCTCGCTCGTCGAAGCATCTATCTCAAGCAGATCGCCGATGTGGCCCCGCGGTTGAATACCAAGCCAACTGATCACCCATTCTGTAGGAGAGGCGATGAATCGAGGGCTTTGCACCTCATTGCGGTCAATGCGGCTTAGTTTGCCGAGCGGTGCCCATAGGACGGGAGCCGTGGTCGTACTGGCAGTGGAATCCGTTTGTCGGTACTGGTATAAGTACGGAGCATTGGTGTCTGTAGAATCACCTCGAATGACCAAAGCTTGCCAGCCGAGGGAAGTCGGATGAGCTGGTACGACGTAGGCTATGACCGTCGGTCCAACTTCGCTCATGGACCATCGACCGCGAGCGAGAGTGAATACAGCTCCTCGATTCGGTGTGTCCAAACGTGTAATCGGCACACCGAAAAAAAGACTATCGTTATACCGTGAGATTTGGGACATGTTATGCGAATCGAGCTTACCCGTAGGCGGCAACGGAAGCCGCACTAGCCCGCGCCACGCGTGACCATCGAAGGTCGCGTACCAGAGAGTTTGGGGTACCTCATTAGGAAACTTTGACGCCTCTGTATACTGCGCGAACACGATGCCCCATGAACCATCGCGCAGCTCAATAGCGCGCATGTCTCCTACGTTGTGCGACGCGATGGGCCAAGGAACGCGGAGTACTCTTCCATGCGCGGGAACAACAACTCCAAAAGTGTGCTCCGGCGCACGAGTCCTATGACTGGACCACGCATAGCTCGGAGAACCCGCGAGCAACAAACCGGCATGCCCGCTCGAGAACGCGAGCGGTTCGATGTAAGTGCTACGCCCTTCGAGGTTGAGTTCGGTGCGTGAGATTTCTTTGACAGTGCAGCGCGGGATACGGACGGAGTCCCTTTCAGGCGTCTGGCCCGCAACGGCCGACGCCATCGTAAATGCGATAGCGAGAAAGCGTTCGATGCAATTGCCCGTACCAAATCCAAACCATCGGCACGCAAAGTTCATTGAACTAGGAAGAGGAGGCCAAAGTAGTGGCAACCATAGGTAGTGATCAGCCACATGTGTTCGAACATATGGGTCCGCCGGTTCTCGGCAATAGCGGGATTAAGACATGTGGTGGTCATTTATGGACAGTGAGCTTCGCAGAACAGAGTGAGTTATGAACAATCGGACTGCATGCGAATCGCCAAGCGATTCGTTGTTCAAGACTCCCGTGCTCTGCTCCCCAATTCAGCGAGACAGTTTCGGATGAGATATTATCAGTCATTCGGAGCGGGGTCAAACCGTGGAGAAGCATCAGAAGAGTTCCGATGGGCGGCGGCTATTTAGCGCCGAGTTCAAGCAGGAGGCTGTACATCTCATGCGGAGTCGGCGAGCTCAAGTTCTCACTCCTGCCCAGTGGCATCGGCTTCCATCGTGGCTGAGAAACGGACCGAGTGCGGACGAGCTGAAAAACGTTCACCCTACGGTCCGAATTGTTGGCGAAGGCGTCTGATTCGACAGTAGGCCAGTCCCGTAGTAATGCATGCGATGACGGCCGATTGCCAACTCCCGTCCACCCGCAGCGATTCGGTGCGCCCCGTACTGGGTGGATTCAATCGCTCGTCGCAACACGCCATCACATCTCGCTCCGTCGGCGCCTCCGCTGTCGGCGCGCTCTACTTGTCATTCGCCTGCCGTCACAGGAATACCGCAACTCTCAACAGTATGCCAATACATGTCGCCATGCCCGATCTCGCTAGGACGTGCGGCTAGGCTGCAACCGTTCATGCACATCGTGCGACGCGCGCTGGGCGGTGGTCTACATGTGAGCAGTTAGGTCATTGAGCGTTCGTAGTGATTGCGTTGTGATTAGGGGCTTACGGTGACCGCCTCATACGCAGACCAGAGCAGTGCGTAACCGCCCCGCACCAAGTAATTCCCAGGAGAGACATGGTCCTCGGTTAGGTCGGAAGCGACCTGGAACTCGAACAACCGCTGCTTCGTCTCGAACGGCTGAATGAACAGAGCCGATGAGTCGGTTGCGACGTCCCCTCCCGAGGTGCCCCCGGATGGCCCGCGCAGGTCGTAGCCGAAGGTAGGCGGCGTCAGAGGGTCGCCGGGCGCCGCCACTACGACAGCACGCTCGCGCGGATTCCGAACGCTGACATACAGCTCGAGCCACCGCTGACCGTCGGCTTCAGGTGGCAAGAGCTCGGCGCGGGAGGTGACAACAAGCGAGTCCGGAGGCAGCACCACGTAGTTCATCGGTGCGTGCCAGGGCCCGGCATCCTTCACGCATGNCCCTTGGCAGNGAACTATTGACGCGCACGACCCAAGAAATTGCGCGCGTGGATGGCTCCCAGTCCGAAGNAGCGCGTGCAACATCTCATGCCGAACCACGTCGCCGCGGTCGATATACATCTTGGCGAGAACGATTTGANTGCTGCGCGATTCCCAAAGNCCCACCGCCTCTTGGCCGTCGTGCATGAACTGGGGGCTTGGAACACTGTACCAAAGGATGGAGGCGAGGTCGCCCGAACGTCCGGAGCAGGCCTCGGTCATTGCCCACCAACGTGCGTACACCGCAGGCGGCGCAAACCGCTCAGCGGTAGGGGGGAGCGGTTCCGTCACGCCGCACGCCGCTAGATCGCAAACGACAACCGAAAGCGTTGCTAGTCTGACTAGACACGACCACGTTGACCGTCGTCGAATTGCAGTCGCCACCCGCACCTCTGTTCGCAAAGTGAATCTCCCCCCGATAGTAGATCGTGCCGATGCCACTGTAAACCCACGAGACGCGGCGGCTTTACCGTGCAGCTCGTGCGGTGTGGACTGCCAGCCATTCGTACGGTAGCAGCCGCGTCTGGCGGTCCGGGAATCCGATTTAGAGTTCCGTACCATGTCAGCAATCTCTCCAGCACAATCGCCAAGCGTGCGTACGCACTTATTAGCGACATTCCCTATCTGGCGCGTTCAACGCACTGGCCATCCTCCCTGGATCGCGGCACAACTAGCAAGCGTCATCTGGCTCGTGTGCGACGTCAGCTCGTGCGCTTGCGATTGTTCGGCCTTTTTCACTCGGTGGAATCCCTTCTCTGCAACTTGTACTCTTTGCCGTATCCTTCAAGCAACACGATCCCTCGCAAACCCGGTCCGCGGCGACGCAGCCCGTCCGCGCGGGCTACGCGGAAGGATACTAACGTGCGGCAAGCATCCTCAGGCACCTAAGCCACACGCCGATTCGGTGGCAACGTTTCGCATCGGAACTATCCTTTGCGCTTTGCTGAGACACGGGAGGCGTTTCGAGAAATTTGGATTTTGGACGGATTAGCGAATCGCGGTCGATTTGAGCGACGGGCGACCAATGGCATAAGCGAGCAACTGAGTTATTGGGACAAATATGGGACAAACGATGGCCCGGCCGACGATTTTCGTGACCGGGCCATCTACGTCTTCGGCACGGAGATGTGCTGTCCGTCAAGCCCCACAGATAACCGTAACTACTGGCGCACCAACGCTTTGTATTTGATTCTATGGGGGTTCTCGGCGAGCTCGGGGTTCCGGCGCTTGAAGTCGGCTTCATACTCGCGATAGTTCCCCTCAGCATACGCGAGGGCGGGTGTAGTTCACGGCGTGCGCGCTTGCAGCGCGTTCACTCGCAACGAGTTACAGCGCTACCCGCCGTGGTTCACTCTTGTCACGATGTGCTCCGTGACAACGCGCTGTTGTCACGAGCGGTTCTCGCGGTCGTCGAACGACTGCGATTCAAGTGTCTGCTACGCGAGCGTGAGCATCGAGATACCGTGCACTCAGCTATCTCTGGACCTAATGGACAGCGTAGTCCCCATGTGATCAAGCGCTTCCGCCTGTCTAACCTGCTACCCTCACCGTGTTTGTCCCAGTGCTAAGGCGCCGTCTGGGTTGACGCCGGCAATCCGTCAATGAACGCGCGCATCTCACGCAGCACGTCGGCCTCGTCCGATTTGAAGACGTAATGATCAGCATTGTGCAGCACGACGACGCGCGCCGATGGCACGCCTCGTATGAACGCGTCGATTTGGGGCGTGTTGGCGAGCACGTACGCGGAATCTGCCTTGGCGACCGCGGTAGCATCACCGACTATACCGGGCGGCACACTAGCTTTCCCAGAGTAGAGCGCAAGGACGGGATCATGAATCTGGGTGTACTTCTCCTCGCCCTCAACAATAGCCTGACCAACCGGGTTCGGCGGTGGCGGCTGCGGCACCACACTCTGATTGGGCTCCGCTGCCAACTCTGGTGCCCAGCGGCTCAGATCTTTCTCCAGCTCCGGCAAACTTGTGGTCAGTAACTCCTGGATGACATCGCGAATAGACTCGGGACTCATTGGCGCCGAAAGGTCAGACAGGCGCGCCAACTGTCGCGCTGCGACTGCAATACTGAGCAATGGGTGCGCTTGGGTTGAATCATAGTACGCGTACTGATAACCGGCATCGAGGTAAACCAGTCCTGCGACGCGCTCGGGATAGCGTGATCCAATTGAACTCAGCTCTTCGCCCGCAATGGAATGTCCGGCGAGCACGGGCCGCTTGAGGCCGAGCGAATCAAGTACTGTCAACACATCATCTGCGAGGCTGTCGGCCAAGTAACCTGATTTCGGAACGCTAGAGAATCCGAAGCCCCGTCGCGTTATTCCGTACACGTGGTACTTGGTCGCAAGCTTTGGAGCAAATTCGTCAAAGACGTGCGCGCTGTTTCCCAGGCCTGCCAGCAATACCACGGCTCGCCCTGAGCCCCCCCAGTCAAGAACCTCAAGCTTGACGTTCTTCTTGACTGAGATGACCCTTACCGTGTGCGGTGATGGATCGAGCCACGCGGTTTGCTTCGTGGGTCGACGGAAGTTGAGCGGTGAAGTCCCGCGTTGTGACAAGGTTCCCGTTATCGAAGAACCATCCGCGCTGAGCGTGCCTTCGTATGTCGCACCGAATCTGTCAAAGGTAGCCTTCAGAACTGAGCCATTGAGGGTGACCTTCTCGGCGGCGATGGCATCGTCGAATCCCCCCTGGTCAATGCTGAGAACGGCAACTCGCGGAGGGCCGCTATCCTCCTGTCCGACTTCGAGGATAGTGCGGAGCGCTCGCTTTCCGGTTCCGAGTGTGCCCTGCCAGGTGCCAGTGAAGTCTTGTGCGCGTAGCGCGCCGGTCGTGACCGCGATCAGCAGGAAAAGTGGGACAACGTAGCGAGACCTCTTTTGCATGTGCGGCCAACGATGGATGTAGGACCGCGCTCTGACAAGGGTCGATTGCAAGTTCGGGATTTGGTGTATGTCGTTCTTGAGCGACCGCTAGGGGGTGAGCAGAGCGGACCGCCTCCTTTCGCACGTACATGTACAGAAAGTGGTGCGTGTCAGGCGGCAATGTGGCGACGCTATCCAGTCGCCCGAGCGCGAGCAGCGCCGCATCGAGTCGATCCCGCAGATGGCCATCGATTCTCAGCGGCTGTGTCGGCGGGAGCGAGGCTGGTATGTATGCCCGGGCTCGCTCTCCTCATGCGCGTGCACGCTGTCGAGTCAACCGCCGCTACTTGCGGACATACATGACGCTGTCGGGACCGAAATTCGCTGTCGTATCCGTGCGGAAGAGGAGCGTGTCTCCAGGAAGCCGGAGATACATATCGGTGTACCTCGAGCCCACTTGCGGGAAGTACAGCGAATCGGAACCAACGCGTGTGAACGCCGTTCTCGGAACCGATACAAAGCGGGGTGAAATCCCCGACGACTGGTACGTCAGGTCGGAAAAGATCGTGAGGGTATCCGCGTGAATGACGGAGATACCATCGCTCCCCTTCTCCAGGTATGGGAACGACACCCCAGGCGGGGGGAGCTGAACGTACACGCCGGGCACGGGGTCCTGCGATGCCGAACGCGGCGGTAGCGGTGGTGTGAACGTCGTCTGGGCCGGTGACAACCCTGGCCCCATGCCGCCAGGTCCGACGCGGAACAGGATGACGTAATATTTCCGCCCGGGCACGAGTGGCTTGGCCGGGGCGGGCGGAACGAGCGTGTCTCCTTCACGGCCGCTGAACGGATCGACGCCGTAGTGAAGGGGTGGGTAGATGATGCTCCGTTCAAACGTCGCGATAGCCCAGACGGCCTTGGGATTGATCGAAGGTTGCAGCCCCGATGTCGGATAGATGCCGACGAGTGAGACGGCACACGCAGGCGTCCATGTCAACGTGGGCGTCAGCGACGCCTTCACCGTGAGCGCCACGTTCGAATCGCACTGGCTGAGCGGTGCCGTTCCCCCATCAGAGCAGCCGAGCACCAGCACGGCGACACCCGTGGCAAGGAGCGAACGTGTGCGAAATTGGGACAGGCGCATTAATTCAGACGAGAGGCGTAGTCGCGCGGAGGAGCATCGTGTCACCTAATAGACTATTCCGGCGCTCTGCACGCAAGCATAGACGTTCCGCAACTGCTGAAGCCACCACAGGGCAGGGCGACGACCGCGTGCGTCTCGTCGTGCACGCGACCCGGGTGCAGAAAAATGTCGGCGACAATCAAGGGGGATTGCAGGCGGCGGCCCTGCCCCGTAACTACCCCCGCACCAACGCCTTGTACTTGATCCGCTTCGGCTGATCCGCGTCAATCCCCTTCCTTTTGTGCAGATCCGCTTCATACTCCTTGTAATTCCCCTCAGCATACACGAGGGCGGGTGTAGTTGAGGGGGCGGTGGCGTGGACAGCGTTGTGTCGCATACACTTAGCGCAGCATGCCGTGTAGTTCTTGCTTGTCACGACGGAGATCGCGACAACGCAGGTTGTCACGGCGTGCCTTCGGACCACGGCGATGGATCTGCGCCTGGTCCGCAAATCAGGCGCAGCGCGCCGAGGACGATGTCGCGCTCGCGACGGAGCGGCCGGCCGCGCACTAACGGCCTTTACGTCGTCTACGTCGCGCGAACGACGAACGCGTGCTGCATACCCATATTAAAGTGGTACTTGTGATTGGTGGTCATCCAGCAGACGAGCACATACTGGCCAGGCGTCAGGTCCGCGGGTACGAGCACCTGATCCCCTGTGTGTATTCCGGTCGTTCCGCCGACTGGCACTGCCGCAGGCGCCCCGGACGGCAACTTCGCAAACCACGTGAGCGCCTGCGCGACGGTGTGACCCGGCAGCACTCTGAGAACCACGACGTCGTGTGTCTCCTTCGCGGTGTTGCGCACGAGGAACGTCCGCATTCCGGGTTTCGGAGATGCGCCTGGCATCGCGATCCCATACGTCGATAGCATGATCCGCTCGTCGCTTCGTGGCGGCGCGCCAGTATCAGCGGCCGCGACCACGTCGAAGGAGCCCATCATCCCCTTCATGAAATGCACCTTCCCATCGCGGCCCGGCACGAAGCACCCGACCATGTACTCGCCGGCTGGCAGAAACATGGTTACCGACGTGGTATCACCGGGCGCGACGGCATTCGGGCCGCCAAACTCGGTGACGCCGCGGGGAACGTGGCCCTTGAGGATCGCTGCCTCGAGACTCGCCGCAGTGTAGCCGTGGGGAACAGCCGCGGTCGCGAACATGTGCAACTCGTGACCTGCGTTCGCCATGCGAACGGTCACCCAACCGGCAGGGGCGTGAACGGGGAGATCCCGATACGCGAAATCACTCGCGGTGACGACGAACGTGCGGCTCACCGCACGCTTCGCATGCACCGGTCGCGTAACTGGGGTTGCCGCTGCCGGATCCGCCGTCGTCGCGGCGGTGGCGAGTCCGGCGATGAGCACGATCTTGGCGGAGCGATACCGCATAGTTTTCTCGGAGGGCTTGGGAGACCAACGCATCAAACGCTGCGCGAATATGCACGACACCGTACAAATTGTCACGCAGCCGAGCGCGTTCACGTGCGATATTTCGGGCAGCGATAGTCGAGCGGTCCGGCCGCGAGGCCAGGGAGGCACGGCCATATCGGAGTTCGACCGGCGGCGACGGACTGCGATCCAGGACTGTCGGCGGTTCTCGCGACCGGCTCATTTCGGGCGCTGTGGGGCTCTAGGCCGGCTCGGCTCGGTGCCGTGCCGTGCCGTGCGGGTGCACCAACACCGGTTCCGCAGGACCAGAAGAGCAAGCTTCGCGCTGCGTGGGAGATCTCGCACTCTGCTGCAGCGGATTGTGACAAAATCCGTGACAAACGATGCTGCCAACATGGCATTTTCTGACGGGCCGGGGCAAGAAATGCCGCCAGCATTTGCGCAAATGCCGGCGGCATTACTCAAGTCGTAACTACCCCCGCACCAACGCCTTGTACTTGATCCTCTTCGGCTGATCCGCATCGATCCCCTTTCTCTTATGCAGATCGGCTTCGTACTCCTTGTAATTCCCCTCAGCATACGGAAGGGCGCGTGTAGTTCACACGGTGGCGCTGCACAGGACGTTGTGTTGCATACAGTTAGCGGCTCACCCCGTGTAGTTCGTGCTTGTCACGACGGAGATCGTGACAACGCACGTTGTCACGGAGTGCCTTCAGACCACGGCGAAGGATCTGCGCCTGGTCCGCAAATCAGGCGCAGCGCGCCGAGGACGATCCGCGCGATGGCGCGCATTGGCGTCACCTGCGCTGAGCCTCGCATCTCACCGCGAGCTCGGTGAGGTAGGTGGTGGCCGACTGTGGCTTCCCAGTTTGCTCCACGAAGCGGATGCTCATCGTCGCAACGAGCAATGTGCCGTCTGCGAGTGTAACTGCGACTGGCGTCGGACTGAAAGACGGCACGTGCACTGTGGCCAACACTTCGACTATCGTATCGCGAGCGTAGATAACTCGGAGCTCGTCGCGCGCCGTGTCGCTCGGCGTGATCCAGATCGCTCCGCCGTCACGCATGAGCGACAGGGATGTGCTATTGAAGTCCCGCGCCTTGATCGACCGACTGACGTGATGGATCGTCCCGTCGGTGTCCAGAACGCCCCACGCGAGACTATCCATAGATTGTTTTCCCGCCAGGCCCTCCTCCCACGACAAGATCGTGCGGAGCGCATGCTGCGAGTCGCGAACGCGAGCGATGCCGAGCGGATAGTTGACGTACCCGGGCTCTGACGGCTCCCAGACGATACGAGGACGGTGCCAAACCGCGTCGTGCGCTGCGAGGAAGAGCGCGTCGTAGTGGAGCCGGTGGTTCTCGAAGTAGTCCTGATTGAAGACGGCGAGCACGCCACCGTCCGTCTCAGACGTGAGTTGGACCGATCCCGGCCCATCCCACGTGGGAAGCGTATCACTCTTCCAATCGTCACCCTCCCGGGTGAGCAGCACGAGACCCTGGTTGCCAGGTGCGTTCGAGTTGAGGGTGCGTGACCGGTCGTACGAGTAGGCGAACGCGAGGCCGTGTCTCGTCGCAATCAGGTCCGAGCTCCGCTCGGGAACCAGGCCTGCATCGCGCGCGACGCCAATCTGCGTCAGCTGGCGCCACCGTCGCCCATCGAAGAGACCGTACCAGATGGACGCGCTGTCGACCGTCCCGAAGCGTTGAACGAGCGTGTCGCGGCTGAGCCCAGCGAGAAGTAGGAAATGCCACGTTCCCCGTCCCGCGCTGGCCACGCGCAGCACGTGGAACTCGGCGCCAGATGGCGAGTGTGGTGCGGGCACGAGGCTGATCCGGCTGAGAGAATCCCGCAGCACGCCGACCGCTGGCGCCCGGCGAACGGGGGGCGCGCCTCCCGCAGTTCGGGGCGCCCACAGATAGGTGTTCGGCCCGACAATGAGGAGGGCATGCCCGTCGGTTGCGGCACTCTTCACGTCGATGGAGACGAGCGTGCCATCGGGAAGCGCGAGCGGTCGCGTCGACAGCACGACCGGGGTGCAACGTTCCTGCAACGGACGCACAGAGCGAGCGTCAGTGCGAACGAGAGTGCCAACGAGGCTCGCGCGCATGCCCGGCGCGCCAAGCGACATCGTTACTACTGCAGTAGCTACGCAGACTGCATGGAATCTCATTCGCCTAGTTCCCCCTCTTCACGTGGTGGTCGATCCAGCACGGCTCCCGTGGCAGTCAATGGTGCGCGACCTGGATAGATATGATCCGCGATAGAACCTATCCTCGAACGCTCGACTTCGTCACCGCGGCGCGACGCGACGCTTAACGCCAACCTGCTGCGTCATCACGTCCTGAGGAGCCCGAAGCGTAACCGCGGAGCATCCACCCGCCGAGCGCGAGGCCCACGACGGGCAGTGCGATGACGAGGACCCAGTACATGCGCTCGGTCGCATTCTGTGGGATGCCGTGCGTGCACGTCATGACGCCGTAGAGCAGGAGCACGGCAAGCGACACGACGGTGACGAGACTGCCTAGGAACCGCCCCGACCGGGTGCGCGCCACGTAGGTGATGCCAGCGAGCATCAGTGATTCGGTGATTACCCACGGTCAGCGCGGCGGCACACCAGAAATGCCAGGTGAGATCCAGCCAAAATCAGCGGCGGCGCGAGCAGAGTGACCACGAGCGCAGCGCGGATGCCCGGCGAGCTGCGGGCGATATGGCATGTGACAGCTCCTGCTGATGGTTCCTGATGCGTTGACCGGCGAGCTTTGGCATACAGAACCGTGACACAATGCGGTTGCAGGCGCCGCATGGTGTCCTCCGTATCATTTATTTCCGTGAGGATGTCGTAGG
>JGI20207J14881_1000697_pt1 | contig 12160 bp, 14 predicted proteins | sample NGESurdeep092012_4_FD_14881 | JGI IMG/M metagenome (IMG submission 14881)
CTTGCTTGGCCCTGCAAGCTTCGGCTGAAGGCAATGACGGCGTCGGGACTTGGCTCGCTGCATTGAGTTGCGACGGGGAAACCGCCATCGATCGATCTCGGCCGTTCGCTGATCATCCGAAGGGTTGGGCCCATCGAAATGGCGTCCGTTCCGCTTCTTTCCCCAAATTCGACATGAGTAGGCTTGATGTTCGGATCGGCGCACCCGGCAATCAGCGTGCCGAGAATTCCGAGCGTAACCAATGAAATAAGACGCATGGTATAGTCCCCCATAAAGCAGGGGGGAATTGCAAATTCAACGCGCATAAGTAGCAACAGCAGGCGCCACAATCTCCCCGCTATCCACAGGGTGTTTTTCCCGTAAATGTTGTGCCTGCGCTACAGCGCCGCGACGGCCTGCACCTCGATCAGCGCCGACTCCATCACCAGGCGGTCGATCATCAGCAGCGTGTTCGGCGGATAGGCGCCGTTCGTAAACATCCGCGGAAATTCACGCAGGCGGAATTTCATGAAATTCGGGATGTCTTGGGAATGCACGAGATAGGTCGTGAACTGCACGACATTGCTCCAGGCCGCTCCGGCGGACCTCAGCGCCGCCTCGATGTTGGTGAAGGTCTGGACGCATTGCGCGTCGAAGCTTGCGTCGCCGGCCATCTTGCCATCCTTGTCGACGCCCAATTGCCCGGCGATGAACAGGAATTCCGACGCCTTCACACGCGTCATGTGCGAGTATTGCCCGAGCGGCGTGCCGAGCGCCTCGGGATTGATGAGCTTGATCTCCGCCATTGCGATCCTCCAGCCGTTGCAGTTGCGGAGGTCATCTTAGCTGAGCCGATCGAAGGCGAAAATTGATGATCGCCTTTCGGGGCAAGCGGGTGGCCCGCCATGCATTGCTGGGCTAGGATTGAAGGCCGAGGGAGGAACAGAATGCCGATCGATCTTGCCAGCGTGAACTGGCTCTACGTCGCGATCCTGGCTGTCTTCGTCTTCGTGGCGAGCCTGATCGGCAACTTCCTGAGCTTCGGCCGCAGGGGCACCGGCGCGCTTCTGACCGCGATCCTGTTCGCCGCAGCCTTCGTCGCATGGAGTTATTATCCGCACGGTCTGCCGCTGCCGACCACGCTGAACGCGCCGGCACCGCCGGTCGCGGCTGCCCCCGCGCCAGCGCCGGCACCGGCCGCGCCGGCGCGCCCGGCCAATCCGGTCCGCGACATTACCCCGCCGCGACAGTAGCGGGCTTGCATCCGCCCCGCCGGATGATGTTTTCTCCACCCCGACCCCGAGGCGCCGCCAGGCGCCGGCGCGGATTGAGGACCCAAGGCGGTATTACATGAAAAAAGTCTATTCCGACCCGCAGGCGGCGCTCGCCGGCCTGCTCAAGGACGGCATGTTGATCTGCTGCGGCGGCTTCGGCCTCTGCGGAATTCCCGAGGAACTGATCAAGGCGATCCGTGATTCCGGCGTCAAAAACCTGACCGTCGTCTCCAACAACGCGGGGGTCGATGGCGCCGGGCTCGGCCTGCTGCTCGAGACCAAGCAGGTCAAGAGGATGATCTCGTCTTACGTCGGCGAGAACAAGCTGTTCGCGCAGCAGTTTCTTGCCGGCGAACTGGAGATCGAATTCAACCCGCAAGGCACTTTGGCCGAGCGCATCCGCGCCGGCGGCGCCGGCATTCCCGCGTTCTATACCCGCACCGGAGCCGGCACCGACATCGCCAAGGGCAAGGAAGAGCGTGAGTTCGACGGTGAACGCTACATCATGGAGCGCGGCATCGTCGCCGATCTCTCGATCGTCCACGCCTGGAAGGGCGACCACGAAGGCAATCTCGTCTACCGGAAGACGGCGCGCAACTTCAATCCGATGATGGCGACCGCCGCCAAGGTGACCGTCGCCGAAGTCGAGCATCTCGTCCCGCCCGGCGAGTTCAACCCCGACCACATCATTACGCCCGGCGTCTACGTGAAGCGCATCATTCACGTGCCGAACGCCGTCAAGCACATCGAGCAGCGCACCGTCCGCAAGCGCGAGGCGGCTGCCGCGACCGGAGGCAAAGTCTGATCATGGCCTGGACCCGCGAACAGATGGCCGAGCGCGCCGCCAAGGAATTGCGCGATGGCTTCTACGTCAATCTCGGCATCGGCATTCCGACGCTCGTTTCGAACTACATCCCCAAGGGCATGACCGTGCAGCTCCAGAGTGAGAACGGCATGCTTGGCTTCGGCCCGTTTCCTTACGAGGGCGATGAGGATCCGGACCTGATCAATGCCGGCAAGCAGACGGTGACCGAACTGCCGACGACGAGCTTCTTCTCCTCGGCGGATTCGTTCGCCATGATCCGCGGCGGTCACATCGACATCGCGCTGCTCGGCGCCATGCAGGTGGCGGAGAACGGCGATCTCGCCAACTGGATGATTCCGGGCAAGATGGTGAAGGGCATGGGCGGCGCGATGGATCTCGTCGCCGGCGTCAAGAAAGTCGTCGTCATCATGGAGCACACGGCAAAGAACGAGCCGAAGCTCCTGCACAAGTGCAACCTGCCGCTGACCGGCGCCGGCGTGGTCGATATGGTGATCACCGATCTCGGTGTCTTCAGCATCGACCGCAAGAACGGCAAGGGCATGACCCTCATCGAACTCGCGCCGGATGTGACACTCGATGAGATCACGCAGAAAACCGAGGCCAAGTTCGCCGTCGATCCGAAGCTGAAGCATTAGGTTCTCGATGGAGGTCAAGGGCGCAGCGCTGCCTATACGCTGGCGACGCTCGCCGTGACCTTCGCCGGATTTGCCGCGCTTCTCGTCATCCTGCGGCAGTCCGCCGGCAGCGCGTTGTCGGTGCTCGACCGCTTCCTGACCCGCACCGTGGTCAGTCATCTTTCGATCGTTGCGGCTGGTGCGCTCGTCCCTTCAATCCTGGCACTCTATGATTTGCCAGAGCGTCTGGCCTGGAAGATTGCGGCCTTTCTGTTCGGACTGCCACTGTTGGCGATGCTGCTCACGTACGGGCGTCGTCGCCGCGCTGCGACCGGAACGGCACCGCCGCCGGTCATCATGGTGGTCTTTGTCGGGGTGGGTTCGCTCAGTATCGTCGCGATGATTGTTGCTATCTTCCTGAAGCTCGGTCCGCCTGCCGCGATCTACGCCTCTGCTTTGACCGCCAATTTCCTGACACTCGCCTTCGCATTCGTGATCGCCTTGAGGTGATCCTGCGGCAACGGGCGAAAAGCTGACGGTCGCCGGCACGCTTGTTCAAACGCAGGGGTTTGTCCGTCATGAATGACATCGAGAGGCTGACGGTACGCGTCGATACGCTGGAAATGCGTGTTGCCGAGCAGGATCGGACGATCGAGGATCTCAATGCGACTGTTCTCGCGCAGCTGAAGGCGGTCGAAAGCCTCAACCGGCAGATCGCGCGTCTCGGCGCGCAAATGCAGGACCTCGAGGTCAATCAGTCGTCCGATCCGGAGCCGCCGCCGCCGCACTATTGAGGGATCGCGAGGGGTCCCGTGGCGGAACAAGAAACCGGCGCGGCCCTTACGTGAGCATGAGCCGTAAGGACGAACTCTACTGCGAGCTCGATCGGTTTCAGGGGCATTTGCCGGCGTGGTTGGCGCTGCTGCTAGAGAAGTCGCGGGCGCCGGGCGCGATCTGGGTCCGCGTCCCGCTCGCACTGGCGCTGGCGGCGGGCGGCTTCCTCGGCTTCCTGCCGATCCTCGGCTTCTGGATGCTGCCGCTCGGCCTCGCGCTTCTGGCGCTCGACCTGCCGTTCATGCGGCAGCCCATGGCGTGCGTCATTTCGTTCATCAACGGAAAGCTCGCGGACGCCAGAGCGGGATGAGCCATGCGTGCGCCGCCCGATGACTTCGGCCTGAGGACCTGCTAGTCGCTGCCGCGCCCGGGTTTCGCGCCGCGGCCTTTCAAGGTACCGGTTCTACGCCGTCGTTCTCGAGGACATCGCCATGCTGAGCCAAGCCGACCGGATGAAGGCCGCCGACATCCTGGTGAATGCCCAGAAGGAGCGGCAGCAGGCGACGCAACTGCACGTCACTTTCCCGGCCATCACCATCGAAGACAGCTACGCGATCTCGACCGAGGTAGCTCAGCGGAAGATCAAGGCCGGAGCCAAGCTCATCGGCCACAAGGTCGGGCTGACATCGAAGGCGATGCAGCGCTCGTCGATGATCGACGAGCCGGATTACGGCTACATCCTCGACGACCAGATGATCGCCGACGGCGCCAAGGTGAAGCATTCGGATTACTGCAAGCCGCGCGTCGAGGTGGAATTAGCCTTTGTCATGGGGAAGCGCCTGCAAGGACCGGGGGTCGGGCTCGCCGAGGTGTTGCGCGCCACCGAATACGTCATCCCGGCGATCGAGATCGTCGATGCACGCATCCAGGACCAGCGCAGAATCGTCGACACCGTCGCAGACAACGGCGCCGCCGCCGGCATTGCCATGGGCGGACGGCCGGTCGGTCCGATGGACGTCGACCTGCGCTGGGTCGGCGGCATCATGTACCGCAATTCGGAGATCGAGGAGACGGGACTTGCGGCCGGCGTGCTCGGCCACCCGGCGCTCGGCGTCGCCTGGCTCGCCAACAAGATCGGGCCGCTCGGCCACGCGCTCGAGCCGGGGCATATCGTGCTCGCCGGCTCGTTCACCCGGGTCGTGTTCGCTCAGAAAGGTGATACGCTGCACGCCGACTTCGGACCGTTCGGTGGGCTGGCCATCCAGTTCGTGTGAGCGGCTTTTTCTCGTGAGGATCGAATGACGACTGAATTCCAGCCCAACGCCTTCAAGCACGCGCTCGCCGCCGGTAAATTGCAGATCGGCCTGTGGTCGAGCTTGTGCAGCAACATCGCCGCCGACATCATCTCGGATTCCGGCTTCGACTGGATCCTGCTCGACACCGAGCATTCGCCCAACGAAATCCCGGACCTGGTCACCCAGTTGCAGGCGATGCGCGGCGGCACCGCGACGCCGATCATCCGGCCCGCCTGGAACGACGCGGTGCTGGCCAAACGCGCGCTCGACATCGGGGCGCACACGCTGCTCTTCCCGTATGTGCAGAATGTCGAGGAGGCCAAGCGCGCGGTCGCCTCAACGCGCTATCCGCCGCACGGCGTGCGCGGCGTCTCGGTCGCGGCACGGGCCAGCCGCTACGGCCGCACGCCCGGCTATCTCGGCAAGGCCAATGCCGACATCTGCGTGCTGGTGCAAGTGGAGACGCGCGAGGCGATGACGCAGCTCGAAGCCATCGCCGCTGTCGATGGTGTCGATGGCGTCTTCATCGGCCCGTCAGACCTTGCCGCCTCGCTCGGGCATCTCGGCAATCCGGCGCATCCGGAGGCGCAGGAGGCGATGCACGACGCCGTCAATCGGTTGAAGAAAGTCGGCAAGCCGGCGGGCATGCTCACCGGCAACGAAGAGGAAGCCAAGCGCTACATCGACTGGGGTTTTCTGTTCGTCGCCGTCGGCTCCGACGTCGGCCTGCTCGCCAAGAACGCCGACGCGCTGGCCAAAAAGTTCAAGACCTGACGCGCGGGTTTCGCAGGGTGGAATGAGCCGGCCGCGGCGTCTCGCCGCGGCGTGGGCCGAGGCCTGTTTTGGCGGCAAAATCAAGCGTTTGTTCTCCCTTGCCGCGCCATGAAAAGTTGCGGATTATACCAGCCGAGGGACATCCATGGCTGGGCGCGACATCATCCTCCAAACGGAGGATCTGACGAAGGAATTTGCCGGCTTCGTCGCGGTGCGTGGGATCGCCCTCGAGGTCGAGCGCGGCAGCATCCATGCGCTCATCGGGCCGAACGGCGCCGGCAAGACCACCTGCTTCAATCTGCTCACGAAATTCCTCCAGCCGACCCGCGGCCGCATCCTGTTCAAGGGCTCGGACATCACCGGGCTGCAGCCGGCCGACGTCGCCCGGCTCGGCCTCGTGCGCTCGTTCCAGATATCGGCCGTCTTCCCGCACATGACCGTGCTCGAGAACGTCCGCATCGCATTGCAGCGCAAGCGCGGCACGTCGTTCGACTTCTGGCACTCGGCCGCGGCGCTCGACGAGTACAATAGTCGGACGCACGAGCTCGTCGCCGACGTCGGCCTGACAGAGTTCGCCAACTGGCCGGCGGTCGAACTGCCCTATGGCCGCAAGCGCGCCCTGGAGATCGCCACGACGCTCGCGCTCGATCCCGAGATGATGCTGCTCGACGAACCGATGGCCGGCATGGGGCATGAGGACATTGCCCGCATCACCGAGCTGATCAAACGCGTCGCCGCCGACCGCACCGTGCTGATGGTCGAGCACAATCTCTCGGTTGTCGCCGACTTGTCCGACCGCATCACCGTGCTCACGCGCGGCCGCGTGCTCGCCGAGGGCGACTACGAGACCGTGTCGAACAATCCCGAGGTGCGCGAGGCCTATATGGGAGTGGGGCATGCTTGAGCGCGCGGCCCCCTTGCTCGCGGTCGAGAACCTCGAGGCGTGGTACGGGGAATCGCACATCCTGCACGGCGTCACCTTCGACGTTCGCGAAGGCGAGGTCGTGACGCTGCTCGGCCGCAACGGCGCGGGCAAGACCACAACGCTGAAGTCGATCATGGGCATCGTCGGCCATCGCACCGGTTCGGTGTGCTTCGAGGGCCGCGAGGTGATCGGCGTGTCGTCCGATCGCATTGCGCGCGCCGGCATCGCCTTTTGTCCGGAGGAGCGCGGCATCTTTGCCAGCCTCGGTGTCGAGGAGAACCTGCTGCTGCCGCCGCAGGTGAAGCCGGGCGGTCTTTCGCTCGATCGGATTTTCGAACTGTTTCCCAATCTTAAGGAGCGGCTCGGCTCGAGCCAGGGCACCAAGCTCTCCGGCGGCGAGCAGCAGATGCTGGCGATCGCCCGCATCCTGCGCACCGGAGCGCGACTATTGTTGCTCGACGAGCCGACGGAGGGCCTTGCCCCGGTCATCATTCAGCAAATAGGGAAGACCATTCGCTCGCTGAAGGAGCAGGGCTTCACGATTTTGCTCGTCGAACAGAATTTCCGCTTCGCCTCGACCGTGGCGGATCGCTATTACGTCATGGAACATGGACGTATCATCGACCAATTCGCGAATTCCGAGTTGGATGCGAATGTCGATAAACTGCGCGACTATCTTGGTGTCTGATCAAAATAAACGGGAGGAATGCGATGTTGACAAAGACTCTGGGGCTCGCGGCCGTCGCCGCGGCGCTCGTTTGCAGTACGGCCTATGCCCAGAACAAGCAGATGGACGTGAAGGTCGGCGTGCTGACCGACATGGCGAGTATCTATGCCGACGACACCGGCCAGGGCGCGGTGGCCGCCGCGCAGCTCGCGGCGCAAGACTTCATGAAGGATCACAAGAACATAAAGGTGGAGGTGGTCAGCGCGGACCATCAGAACAAGCCGGACGTCGGCACCGGCATCGCCAGCAAATGGTTTGACGTCGACCACGTCGACATGATTACGGGCGTTCCAACCTCCAGCGTGGCGCTGGCCGTGATGCAGGTCGTTGCACAAAAGAACAAGGCGCTGATCGACTCCGGTGCCGGCAGCTCGGACATCACCGGCTCGAAATGCAACGCCAATACGGTGCACTGGACGTACGACACCTGGATGCTGGCGAACGGCACCGGCAAGGCGATCGTGAAGAGCGGCGGCGACACCTGGTTCTTCATTACCGCGGACTATGCCTTCGGTCATGCGCTCGAGCGTGACACGGCGGCGGTCGTCGAGAAGAACGGCGGCAAGGTGCTCGGCAAGGTCCGCGCCCCGATCGCCACCAGCGACTTCTCCTCGTTCCTGCTGCAGGCGCAGCAGTCCAAGGCGAAGATCATCGGTCTTGCCAATGCCGGCGGCGACACCATCAACGCCATCAAGCAAGGCGCCGAGTTCGGCATCACGGCGGGCGGCCAGAAATTCGCCGGTCTTCTCATCTTCGCGCCGGACATCAAGGCGCTCGGGCTGAAGGCCGCACAAGGCCTGATGTTCACCGAGACCTTCTACTGGGACATGAACGACGGGACCCGGGCCTGGACCAAGCGCTGGGACAAACAGCGCAACGCATCGGGCAAAGTGCCGAGCATGAACCATGCCGGCGTCTATTCCGGCACCTTGGCCTATCTCGAGGCGGTGGCTGCGCTCGGCAGCGCGAAGGACGGCAAGGCCGTGGTCGACAAGATGAAGACCATGACCTTCAAGGATCCGCTGTTCGGCACCACGACGGTGCGCGTCGATGGCCGTGGCATTCATCCGGCCTATCTCTTCGAGGTGAAAAAGCCGGAAGAATCGAAAGGTCCCAACGATCTCTACAAGCTGCGCGCCACCATTCCGGCGGACGAAGCTTTCCGTCCGCTCAAGGATGGCGGTTGCCCGCTGGTGAAGGGCTAACGAACGCTGTCATCGCCGGGCCGCCACGCGTGAGCGCGGCGCCACTCGGTGATCCCGCTCAGGCAGGCACGTTGCCTTCCTGATCGGGGTCGCCGGGACGGGCCCGGCGACGACAATGGAGAGCGCGTTGCCATGCACACGATCTTCGGCGTTCCCACGATGGCCTTGTTCGGTCAGCTCCTCATCGGGCTGATCAACGGGTCGTTCTACGCGCTCTTGAGCCTCGGCCTCGCCGTGATCTTCGGCATGCTCAACATCATCAATTTCGCGCACGGCGCCCAATACATGCTCGGCGCCGTGGCAGCCTACCTGCTCTTGAACTACACGGGGATAGGCTACTGGCCGGCCTTGATCATTGTCCCGATCGTGATCGGCGCCATCGGCATTCTCATCGAGCGCACGTTTCTGCAATGGCTGTACAAGCTCGATCATCTNTACGGCCTGCTGCTCACGTTCGGCCTGGCACTGATCATCGAGGGCGTCAGCCGCAACTATCTCGGCACGGCGGGGCTACCCTATAACCTGCCGGATTCGCTGCGCGGCGGGCACAATCTCGGTTTCATGTTTCTGCCCAACTATCGGGCCTGGGTGATCGGGGTCTCGCTCGTCGTCTGCTTCGGCACCTGGTTTGCGATCGAGCGTACGAGGCTGGGCGCCTATTTGCGCGCTGCGACCGAGAACCCGACCTTGGTGCGCGCCTTCGGCATCAATGTGCCGCGCATGATCACGCTGACCTATGGTTTCGGCGTGGCNCTCGCCGCCTTCGCCGGGGTCATGGCCGCGCCGATCTACAACGTGTCGCCGAACATGGGCTCCGAGCTCATCATCGTCGTGTTCGCGGTGGTGGTGATCGGCGGCATGGGTTCGATCCTGGGCGCCATCTTATCCGGGTTCGGCCTCGGCATCGTCGAGGGCTTGACCAAGGTGTTCTATCCGGAGGCATCGAGTACGGTGATCTTCGTTGTCATGGCGATCGTGCTGCTGGTGCGGCCGGCCGGTCTGTTCGGACGGGGGACGTGATGAAACACGTCGATCCGCTCGGGCCGCGCGTATTGGGGTTCGGCACGCAAAGCCAGACCGTCGGTTTTGCGGTGCTGGTGGTCGTTCTGATCGCCGCGCCGTTCATCACCTATCCGCCTTTCCTGATGGAATGCATGTGCTTTGCGCTGTTCGCACTCGCCTTCAATCTCTTGGTCGGCTACGTCGGCCTTCTGTCATTCGGTCACGCACTCTATTTCGGCTGGGCGAGCTATGTGGCTGCCTATGCCGCTAAAAGCTGGGGACTACCGCCCATACTCGCGATCCTCGCCGGCACGCTCACCGGCACGGTGCTCGGCCTGATTGCCGGCGCGCTGGCGATCCGAAGGCAGGGCATCTATTTCGCGATGATCACCTTGGCCCTGGCGCAGATGATGTATTTCGTCGCGTTGCGCGTGCCGTTCACCGGCGGCGAGGACGGCATCCAGTCGGTGCCGCGCGGACACGTGTTCGGCGTGCTCAACCTCGCCAACGACACGACCATGTATTTCTTCGTGTTGGTCATCTTCATCGCCGGTTTCCTGTTCGTTCATCGCATCATCCACTCGCCCTTCGGCGAGGTGCTGAAAGCGATCCGCGAGAACGAGCCGCGCGCGATCTCGCTCGGCTACAAGACCGAGCGCTACAAGCTAATGGCCTTCGTCCTCTCCGCTACCGTTGCCGGGCTTGCCGGCGCGACCAAGGCGCTGGTGGTGCAGATTGCTTCGCTCACCGACGTTTACTGGCCGATGTCGGGCGATGTCGTGCTGATGACGCTCGTCGGCGGCCTCGGCACCCTGTTCGGACCGATTGTGGGCTCCTTTGTTATCTTGTCGATGCAGTACAAGCTCGCCTGGATAGGACAGTGGGTATTGGTCATCCAGGGCGTGATCTTCGTGGTCTGCGTCCTCCTGTTCCGCCGCGGGATCGTCGGTGAGCTCGCCCACCGGCTGAGAATCAGGCTGTAAGCCCATCGTCCGGAACGTCCCGGCCGTTCATGATAAATCGGCATGGGCGCCATCGGCCGTTGAAGAAACGGCTGAAATGGCGCGTTTTGGGTCGCCGGTTGCCTGATGCCGCCGGTTTGTTCATCGCAAAGTCAGGTTCGATGGCTAGGGTGCAGGCGCCCCTCATGATGTTGGAGGGCGGAATGCGAGACGTGGTGCACGATGACGGTTCACGACGCGAAGCTTAGTCAGACTTTCTTCCTGCCGGAGGCCTTTGCGCGGCGGCGCACGCGCGCCTTCAGCGGGTTCAATATCGCGGTCCTGACAGGCCTCCTGCTGCTCGTCGTCTCGATCCCGATCTGGACCAATCCGGTCCCGCCGCTGTCCGACTACGTCAACCATCTCGCGCGCATGCACGTCATCGCCGCGCTCGGCCATGACGCCAATCTGTCGCGCTTCTATGAGGTTGACTGGCAGCCGATCCCGAACCTCATGATGGACCTGATCGTGCCGGTGCTGGCGCGCGTCATGAGCGTGTACCTTGCCGGCCAATTGTTCCTTTTGACTATGATGGCTTTGATGCTGTCGGGCGCGCTGGCGCTCAACCGCGCGCTGTTCGGCCGCTGGTCGGCGTTCCCGCTGATCGCGGCGCCGCTGCTCTATAACCACGTCTTCCTGGTCGGGCTGACGAACTACATTTTCGGCATCGGCCTGGCGCTGTGGGCGCTGGCCTGCTGGGTCGCCTTGCGCGAGCGGCACTGGGCGCTGCGCCTGACCGTCTCCGCCATGTTCGCGCTGGCGCTGTTCTTCTGTCATCTGTCGTCGCTCGGCGTCTACGGCGTCGGCCTGCTGGCGATCGAGGCACAGCGGCTGTGGCTGCGCCGAAACGAGCCGTGGCCGCTGCGCATCGTCGATTTCTGCGCCACCGGCATCCCATTCCTGCCGGCGATCCCGCTGCTGATGGAGAGCCCGACGCTCGGACTGGCCGACCAGTATTATTGGGAACGGCTCGGCAAGATCGACGGTCTCATCTACGTCATCCAGTGCTACTCGGACATCGTGGCGCTGGCGCTGGTCGGCCTGTTGACCGCCGGCATTGTGTGGACGGTGCGGCACCGGCTGCTGCGCATCCATCCTCTGTTCTGGGTGCTGCTCGTCATCAGCGCCGCGGTCTATCTGGCGATGCCGCGCGTCCTGTTCGCGACCTATATGGGCGACCAGCGCCTGCCGATCGCCTTCGTCTTCATGCTGATCGCCTGTCTCGACGTCGATCTGCGCCACCGCCTCGTGCGCCGCGGTTTTCTGGCGCTGCTCGTCGTGGTGCTTTTGGTGCGGGTGATCGAGATCGACACGGCCTGGGCCTCGCTGTCGACGTCGACCAGCGAATTCCGTGCATCGATCAAACGCATCAAGCCCGGCTCGCGCGTTCTCGTCGCCTATGCCAAGGCCGACGCTGGCGACGACGTGTCTGATTACGCGCTGTTGCATCTTGCCTGTCAGGCGATCATCGAACGCTCGGCTCTGGTGACGACGGCGTTCACCGTGAAGGGCAAGCAGATCCTGCATGTGCGGCCGGAATATCGCGGCATCGTCGATACCGAGGACGGCACGCCCCCGTCGACGCCGCGGCTTCTGTTGTCCGCCGACGGCCCGGGGCCGAACGGGCCGCGCTACTGGGACGAGTGGCCGGAGCATTACGACTACATCTATCTCTTGTTCACGGAGAGCGATGCCGACAATCCCGATCCGGAGCACATGACGCTGGTTCAGGACGGCACCAATTTCCAGCTCTACCGGGTCAAC
>JGI20207J14881_1000701_pt1 | contig 12131 bp, 9 predicted proteins | sample NGESurdeep092012_4_FD_14881 | JGI IMG/M metagenome (IMG submission 14881)
GTCTTTGATGAGTTCGACCTTTTTCTCCATCTCTGTCATCACCTCGGACTGACCTGCCACGACCGAGGCCAGTCTTTGTTCCAGATCGCAGCGCTCTATCGTGAGCGCTGCTTTTCGTTTATCGAAGTCGGCGCGCTCCAGAGCACCGTCGATGAATGCATCAGTGAGCCGGTTTTGGCGGTCATCCAGTGCAGCCATCTGGAGCTTCAGGTGCTTCTCCTCGGCGTCGAGCGTAGAGCCGACGGAAGCTCTCTTCTCCGCGGCAAACTCCTCGATCCATGTGACTTCGCGTTCAGTGAGGCTCAGTTTGTCCAATTCATCGGATATCGCGTCGTGTATGGTTTTCTCGCGCACGCTTGTCGGCGGGCACGACCGTATATGGCAGCGGTAGTAGACGTGCCCTTTCTGCCGCTCGGCAATCAAGGAACGGCCACAGGTCTCGCAGGCGATGAAGCGGCTGTACATGAAATTGTGCGTGCCGGGACCTCTGACGAAACGACCCGTGAGTATGTCCTGGACTCTCTGAAATATCGCGGGCGACACAAGGGGCTCATGGAGCCCTTTGTAGACCTGGCCTGACCGCTTGAGTTGAATGACGCCTGTATAGAAGCGGTTGCGGAGGATACGGCTTACGACATTGACGCTGACCCTCTTGCCCTTCCTCGTACGCAGTCCCAGACGGTTTACCTCTTCCGTCAAGGCGTGCTGGCCGTAACGTCCCGTGGCATAAAGGCCAAAGGCTTCCCGTATGATCGGCCCAGCAACAGGGTCGATAGGCTTCGGTATACCTGCGCCGGCATTCAGGTATCCGAGGGGCGCGGGCATCGGCATGAGCCCTTGCTTCAGACGACCATAGAAGCCCTTCTTTACTTCTTCGCGAAGATTGCGAATGTAATCAGCGGCAACGACCGCCTGGATGTCTGCCGAGAGTCTACCTCCGCGAGATTTCAGATCGACAGACTCATTTGAGAAGTAAACCTCGATTCCCTGGTCGATGAGCTGGCCGAGTTCGGCCCAGTCTTTGAGGTTGCGGGCGCTGCGGTCGATCTTGTGCATGATGACGCCTGCCGCCTCACCGTTGCGAAGGCGCTTGAGCATCTGGTTGAAGATAGGACGGCCCTGTTTGGCGGCTGTCTCCTGCTCTTCCATCCACTCTGAAACTTCCATCCCTGAGCGGGTGGAGAGATGCTGTATGGACTCATGCTGTTGTTGCAGAGAGACGCCCTGCTCTCCCTGCCGCGTCGTCGAGACGCGGCTATATGCAAAATATTTTTTCAGATGATTGTTTGTGATGAATCTGAGGATGCCAGATCGACTCGCGGCGGCTTAACCGTAGGATTAACTTCGGCGTTCGTCAAGACCTCATCCAGCCCGCCCTCTCGCTGAAGCCGGGACGCGATCTGCCAGCCAATTTCAAAGTAGCGGCGTAGCGATTCCTTCGCTTCCGCTATCTCTTCGTTGGTTAATTCTCGCTGCGTGTTTGCCGCGAGTGATTCTTCGGATTGACTGACATCAGGAGTGAGCATGATCGCACAATACCGCTTGCCGTGCTTCCCCGGAAGGAGGGCAACGACACCCAATATGGCCTCCCGTGTGCATAACAATGTCGTCCGCAAGTTGTTCACAGAAACAGACCCGGGTTGCCGTCGATATGTCCTCTTTACCCTCCTTCCGACTCTTGTCATCTCTTCGTAAACTTCAGATAGAAAGGAGGACGCCTAATTAATGTCCAAAACAAAAACCAAGTATCCAAATAGTGTGCAGCATCATCGCGAACGGCTGGGGTTTACCCAAGATCAACTGGCACACATCGTCGGATGCAAGAACAAACGGAGTATCCGCCGCATTGAAAGCGGTGAGGTAAGTAAGCGTCCGGTGTTGGCCGGGTGTACACGTTTGGATTGAGCGATGATGATGTTTGGATGTCAGACGTTGCTGTGAGCGGTGGAGTGTGGGCGGAACCTCGTCGTCGGCGGAGCGCGGTGGAGCGTCGCCGGATTGTGGAGGAGACTCTGGAGGTGGGCGCTTCGGTGGCACGAGTGGCTCTGAAGTATGGGGTCAACGCGAACCAGGTGTTTCAGTGGCGGCGCTTGTATCGCGACGGCAAGCTCGGAGCGGCTCCTGTGAGCGCGATGAAGCTGCTGCCGGTCACGGTGGCTGAGGACGAAGAGCCTCCGGAGTCTGAGCCGGTCGAAGTCGGTCCACCGAGTTCCGGCGCGATTCATATCGAGCTGCCGGGCGAGATTCGGCTCAGCCTGGAGGGGTCGCTCGATCCCGACCTGGTCCGTGCAGTTCTTCAGGGCCTCCGCGCATGATCGCCCTACCCACAGGCACGAGGATCTGGATCGCGGCCGGGGTCACGGACATGCGTCGCGGCTTTCATGGCCTCAGCGCCCAGGTGCAGACAGTGCTCGAACAACAGCCGTTGTCGGGTCACGTCTTTGTTTTTCGCGGCAGGCGGGGCGATATTTTGAAGGTCCTCTGGTTCGATGGCGACGGTCTCTGCCTGCTGGCCAAGCGGCTCGAACGCGGTCGCTTCGTGTGGCCTCAGGCGACGAGCGGAACGGTGTCGTTGAGCCGCGCTCAACTCTCGATGTTGCTCGAAGGAATCGACTGGAGAGCCCCCCGCCGGACAGCAGAACTGGTGATGAGTGTGTGAGTGTTTTCTTCAGTGTTCATGCGTCTTTTCTTCTGTTAATCGATCGCTGTTTATGACATACTTCGCTCATGTTCCCAGCCCTCAGCCTGCCGGATCTGGACGCCCTCGATCCCGCGGCGCTGAAGGCGATGATCCTCGCTCAGCAGGACCGCTTCAAGGCTCAGCATGAGCGCTACACTCAGACTCTCACCTCGCGGGCGAGCGAGATCGAACGCCTCGTGTTGCTGGTCGAGAAGCTCCAGCGGATGCTCTTCGGCACGAAGAGCGAGAAGGTGGTCCGCCAGATCGAGCAGCTTCAGTTCCAGCTCGAAGACTTGCAGGTTGCCAGCGCCATCGAGGAGTTGCAGACCGCCGCTCCGGCAGAACGTCCTGCTCCAGCCAAGCCCTTTCGCCGCCCACTGCCCGAGCATCTTCCGCGTGAGATCCACACCCACATGCCAGATCACGACGCTTGCCCCGACTGCGGCGGCAGACTGCGCGAGCTGGGCGAAGATGCTGCCGAGATGCTGGAGTACGTGCGAGCCTGCTTCAAGGTCATCCGCCACGTGCGGCCGAAGCTGAGTTGCGATGCCTGCGACCGCATCGTGCAGGCGCCCGCGCCATCGCGGCCCATCGATCGTGGACTCGCAGGTCCAGGTCTGCTCGCGCATGTGCTGGTCTCGAAGTATGCCGACCATCTTCCGCTCTACCGGCAGTCCGAGATCTATGCCCGCGAAGGCGTCGACCTGGACCGCTCGACGCTGGCCGGATGGGTCGGTGCAACCAGCGAACTGCTTGCGCCGCTGGTCGATGCCGTGCGGCATCATGTGATGTCGGGGAGCAAGCTGCACGCCGACGACACGCCCGTGCCGGTGCTCGCTCCAGGCAACGGCAAGACGAAGACCGGTCGGCTCTGGACCTATGTCCGCGACGATCGGCCCTCAGGCGACAAGACCGCGCCAGCCGTGTGGTTCGCCTACTCGCCCGACCGCAAGGGCGAACATCCGAAGCAGCACCTGAAGCTCTACAAGGGCACGCTCCAGGCCGACGCCTACGGGGGCTTCCAACAGCTCTACGAAGATGGAGCCATCGTCGAAGCGGCGTGCTGGGCGCACACCCGGCGCAAGTTCCACGAGATCCATATCGCGCATCCCTCGCCGACAACGACCGAGGCCATCGAGCGCATCGCCGCACTCTACGCCATCGAAGCCGAGATCAGGGGCAGCACGGCTGAAGTCCGCAAGACCCTCCGTCGGGCCAGGGCAAAACCTCTGCTCGCCAACCTGCACACCTGGCTCGAAGCCACGCTGGCCAAGGTCTCCCGCAAGTCCGATACGGCTGCGGCGATCCGCTATGCCCTCTCGCGCTGGCCCGCCCTCACGCGATATGCCGACAACGGTCAGTTGGAGATCGACAACAACGCCGCCGAACGAGCGTTGCGCGTCGTCGCGCTCGGACGAAAGAACTTCCTCTTCGCGGGATCAAACGCAGGAGGGGATCGCGCCGCTGCCATCTTACTCGCTGCTCGGATCAGCCAAGCTCAACCGACTCGACCCGGAGTTCTATCTCCACCACGTCCTCGAACGCATCGCCGACCACCCAATCAGCAAGATCAACCAACTGCTGCCATGGAACGTAGCGTTGCCCACCCGGCCCACACACTCATAGCTTATGTATCCACATAACGCTATGTGGATACTTACCCCGAAGCATCCTCACTCACTCAGTCCATCCACAGGAACGGCCAACACAAGACGCTTACACTGCGACGATAGCCGCATCGAGATCGACAACTCCGCTGCCGAACGCGCCCTCCGTGCCGTCGCCGTGGGCCGCCGCAACTATCTCTTCGCAGGCTCCGACGCGGGCGGCGAACGCGCCGCCACCTTCTACTCGCTCATAGGAACCGCCAAGCTCAACGGCCTCGACCCCGAAGCCTACCTGCGCGAAGTCTTCGAGCGCATCGCCGACCATCCCGTCAACCGCATCGAGGAGTTGCTTACCTGGCACATCGCAAAGAACCCTCCCATCGCAATCGCGGCGTAAGCAAGAGCGCCGTCGCCAACGACCCGATCGCAGAGATGCTGCCCAACCTCGCACAGTTCCTCGACGACGGCGAGATCACCCTCGGCCTGCTCGATCCGGTTGGATGCGTCGCCGTGGCAGCCGACGGACATAACAGCCTCGCCATGCTCGTCCGCCGAAAGGGTGAGACCGTGACCCAGTTGCTCAAGCGCCTCGACTACGCCATCGGACTCGCTCTCACCGAAGATATCTTCACCGACGAAATCAACGGTTGACCCTCACCATAAAGTCCCCATCAAGGGACAGGTCGTGTCCACTTGGATCTTCGTGGACACGACCTCACACAACCGGCCTTCCGTCGACGCTTACCTTCAGACTTACAACCCCCAATCCGAATCAAACCAATTTTCCAGCCAACTGATTCTGTTCAACTTATAGCCGGACAGCAGTGATGAATGTACGATGGTCAAGTAAGACTCGGTACAATCATTAAGTAAGTTCAAACTCACTATAAAAGTGATGGATATTAACATCAATCGATTACTAATGATTGAATAAATCTCGTGCTCAGCTATGATCACAATGGAGTGACCTTCAGACCACACCATCAGCAGGATCGCCGACCTGTTGCCATGGAACCTCACCAGGACAGAGGACACTCCTAAATAGGTGTTCGTCTATTTTTAGGTGGACCTTATTCCAGCCACACCCTCATTGGAACGGCTCAGACCACGCGCTTACCCAGGCATCACACTCCTTCTGCTTGTACCAGACTCCAAAGCCACAATTCAAATCAAATGTACAAACAATAGCGCACGTTATTCGCTACATTACGACAGGTCAACCTTCCTTAAGGACGCACCTATGTGAGGGTTTGCTTGCTGAGTCTATAGTCATTGGTTTTGTATTAACCGGTGCGAATAGACATAATTGCGAATCGTTTCTACATTTCCAAGGATCAGGTCGTATTCGTATTCAAACACCGTTTTTGGGCCGATACCCTCACGAGCGATAGGGCTCAAATATCCAGTATTGTTACTGCTTGAATCACCAACCCCGGACTTTCCATTAAAGCCACCAAGGAAGCGTGTGACGTTTTGATGAAACACACCCAGACCCCAGGATCGCTCGTTCACCAACGCGGACCAGCTTTCGGTCGCTGTCCAACTTTTCCACGGCGGAGGTACCGGCTTAATCCAAGTTAGAGCATCGTGGGTGAAAGGGTGCGATCCCGTGTAACTAACAATACGATAGAGCGTTCCCACCGTGTAAACCGCAGGGAGTTCCTGATTAAGCGCCGGATACAGAGTCTGATCCGAACGGTTATTGATGAGTCGATTCCTAACATGCACGGCCGATCCCTGAAGACTGACCCAAGTCTCGAACGTGCACTCGCAAGCGACCGAATTGAGAGCCCACTGCATGGGGCGCGTTTTGACGTATATGGTTTTTCCATCATTTGAATATTGGAGTATTTTCCCTGGGTGACCATAGACATCTCCTCCACTCACGGGGTTCCATGGCCAGTTGGGCCACTTCGGATTGGGGCTTCCGAAGTGCCTGGGGCCGCTATAGTAGGACTGCCCAATGTATCTCCCGAGGTCGTGGATGTTGACGATGTTCTGTAACGTTTTCGAGTCCGCCAGAAAAGAAATGGAACCTCCATGATTTAAATCAACTCCAACGCGGATTGTGCCGTTGTCAAGCACGCCTCGCTGATCGTTCGCCAACGCGACCGGGCTGAAGAAACAAATCATCGCGAATACCACAAGACCCTGGAAAATTACTTTCATATTGAATTTACTCCGAGATAGCTGCAACTTTCACAAGAAGATTTTCCCTATAGAAAGATCTGATTAAGTTTGTCTTTTTAGGGAGACCGGCTTTAGCCGCTGAGGGACCGTGCTTGGTCTCTTCTGAACTGAATCAAAGCTTCCTATACCACCGAAGGCGACGTCTATTCGTCACGCGAATACTAGAAACAAGTGGCAGGTCACGGGAAGAAGATCCCACGTCGATCCCATACACCCCCGGTGCAACTACCCAATCGTGGCTCTTCACGTCCCAATAAGCAAAGTCTCGGCGATGCAGGATCATGCTTATCTTCTTCGTCTCATGTGCGGCAAGACCGATGCGTGCAAAACCTTTCAATTCACGTACCGGCATGGGTACTGAAGTTTTTGGCGGCGCGATATACATCTGAGCAATTTCCACGCCCGGACGTGCGGAGGTATTCGTGATATCCACTGTAACGTCTACATCTCCAGTAGAATTGTCTAGTTTTTTTACGTGCAGGTTGGAATAGTGGAAGGTTGAATAGCTCAGGCCAAAGCCGAATGGAAATGCAAGCTGGAGTTTGTGTTCATCGTAGTAACGATATCCCACAAAGATTCCTTCGTTGTAATTCACATTGTCACGATCTTCCGTTCCGACGGAGTGCGCTGGGGAATCTTCCAGGCGCCGGGGCCAGGTAAAGGTGAGCTTGCCGGAAGGATTGACGTCCCCGAAAAGAGCTTCCGCAATGGCTGTGCCACCTTCCATTCCGGGGTAAAACGCATCGAGTAAAGCAGGAACGGAGTGAATCCATCCATCGACGGTAAACGGGGAGCCGTGGATCAACACCACGATAGTGCGTGGATTGATCGATGCAATTTCCCGTATAGTGCGTGCCTGCCCTTGCGGAAAATTCATGTTGGTTCGATCCATTCCTTCAGTATCTAAGGCATGTCCCCAGCCACCGACAAAAATGACCGCATCGGCATTGCGAAGCTGAGGCTCAATAGCATGGATGGCGGCGGCGGATTGCTGCGGCGTATGCGGTAAAGACCAGTCCAGGTGCAAGGAAGCATCGCCTCGGCCAGCATGGTAGGAAACATCAATTGAATATACGTGACCTGCCTCCAGGTGAACGGTTGCCGCACCGGACTGCACATGGCCAGTTTCTGTATTCACGATGACTGGATTTTTGTCGACGCGCAGTATACTGGTATCTTCCGCGGAAAGACGCAATGTATAAAATCCGGTTACTTTCGGCACAAGCTTCCCTTTGTAGTGGGCGCTAAATTTATCAGTATGAATAAGCTTTGGATCGGGAGAGTTCATCTGCCACATGAAATTTATTTCAGGGTCTATGCGTTCAACTGCCGCAGTTTTTTGGCCATCGTTGAAATACTGCGCAAGTAGCCCGCGCTGTCCATGAATAGGCTGCCAGTTTTCAGGGCCGATCGGTTCAAAATCGCCGACGTCATCGAAGTCGATGTAATCGACTTTGGAGCGGCCCTTAAGTGCGTTGCGAATTCCTGCTAGAGCTGTGATCTCATAGGGAGATTCCACCGCTGAGCTGCCGCCGTAGCCATGTTTACAAAATCGGCGGTTTGCATTTGGTCCAAGGACAATAATGTTCTTGATCTTTGCCTTGTCGAACGGCAGCGTAGCATTGTCATTCTTGAGTAGAACCAAGCTCTCCTCGGCGGCGCGCAGCGCAACGTCCTGGTGCTGCGGGGTATTGATGGAGCCGCCGGTAGTGGCAGGTACACCGTCCAAGAGTCCAACAAATGCCATCACACGCAGAACGCGGCGAACTTTATCATCTACGATTGAAACCGGCACTTTCCCCTGTAGCACGGCGTCCATGAGAGGTTTGCCGAAAGGATCGGTTTGCCAGGCTCCCGCCGCCATGCCGACATCCAGCCCGGCAAAAGCGTCGCCAAGAGTCGATCGGGCATGATTGCCATCGGTGCGAACAACACCTTGGAAGCCCCAGCGATCCTTGAGCACCGTGGTAACCAGATACTTGTTGGACGGGGCCAGAAGCCCGTTGATTCCGTTAGCGGCCGTCATCACACCCCAGGTTCCACCCAGCTTCACAGCGGCGCGAAAGCCGGGGAAATATATCTCATGCAGCGCACGCTCTCCAACATTAGACATATAGGAGCCACGATTGATTTCGCGATTGTTACAGACGAAATGCTTGACGCAGGCGGCGACCTTTTGGCTTTGCAGGCCCTGAATCTCTGCCGGGGCGATACGAGCATTGAGATAGGGGTCTTCCGTGGCGTACTCAAAAAAACGGCCATCGAGAGGGTCGCGATCAATATTGATGGCCGGACCGAGAACCATCGTTCTTCCTACAGCACGGGCTTCCTGGCCAATCGCGACACCGGTTTGATAAATCAGATTGTAGTCCCAGCTTGCGGTAAGACCGATACCGGAGGGGAATGAAGTAGCAGTGGGCGCTCCAGCTATGCCACGGGGGCCGTCAGTCTGCAGCAGCGAGGGAATTCCCAGGCGGGGCACACCGTAAAATTGAACGACACCAGGCTGTTCTCCTCCAAAACACAGTCGGATTTTTTCTTCCAGTGTCATGCGGCTGATCACATCCTGAATGCGTTGCTCTATCGGCAACGATTGATTCTTGAAAGCGGGTGGTTCGGTGGCTGCGTGGCTCTCTTTGGGGGAATGCAAAAATGCGAAGAGTATCCCGCTCATACTGACTGCGAGAAGCGGGGCAATATGTCGATGAAAGTTCATAAAATCTCCAAAACCATGCTACTCCTAGTGTGGTATCTCAATAAGTTGTCCATTCGATCTGGACGCCCTGCTTCCGGGTCACATCCTCAGCCGTGCGCCCAGCCTGCTTCAATGCCGCGACGATACTGCGCCTTTGTGTGGCTTCTGCCCATACCCTCATCTGGTTACTCAAAACGTATTCCCATCTAGGCGGAAATTGGGGTCAGGTCATGCGGAGATGCTTATTGCGGAGAAATGGACGATATCCCTAGTGGCCCGAGAAGTCCTGAGGGGAGCAAAGGTGAATTGGCGGTGTAGGGCTGGATGTCCGTGAAGGTATACTTCTTCGCAATGCTGGGCTGCTGATCACCAATAAGGCGATTTGCCCACAAGTTAGTCACCCTGATCGTTAGCTGATTCTTTCCAGGCTTGATCGCATTGGTCAAATCGATCTTATAGGGTGCTTTCCATACGATTCCAACAGATTTTCCGTTGACCGCTACATTGGCAAGGTCTTTTACATCACCGAGATCGAGCCAAAGGTGAGCACTTGGCGGGAGCCAAGTAGTGGGGATGGAAATGATTTTTGTATAAGTAGCTGTTCCGGAGAAGTACTTCACACCCGGATTTTGGCTATCGCTCCAGGAGATAAGGTGATCGAACACCAAGCTTTTTGGAGCCCCTCTGTCCGCCTGAAAGCTGACACTCCAATCAGAGTTCAGGCCAATGTTTGGCAAATAGGTTTCTACCAGTTGCGGTACCTGTAGCGCTTCTACATCTGTCCTCTTGCGGAAGACAACAAAGACGGTCCCGTATGGATCAAGGTGCAGCGGAATTTCAGTCCGTCCGCCCTTGATTCGATATGAAACTGGCTTTGTTCTTCCGGTGACGGCATCCCACAGTTCCGGGATCTTGCCGTTGATCCGAAAAGTCGCTTCCAAACTCTCGATGCGGTCCTTACGGTTATCTACGAAATAGATATCTCCATCGGTCAAGCTGCGATGAACAAACATTAGCGTTGTGTCAGGCTCTGGGTGGGTGTACTCGAAATCTCGAGCTACTTGCAGATCTGCGAGAACGCCGTTTGCAGTTTTGCCGGTAAAGATGAATCCTTTCCCGAAGCTGCGAACAGCAATGGAAGGTTGCGTTCCGCTTCCCCAAAGGTCGTCGGCGATGGCGTGAAATTCCGCTTGATTATCGGACAGGCTTGGCGAATCGAAAGGTTTGTTGCCAGCTATAACAGCTCCTTCTGACACCAATTCCCTAAGCCGACGCAACACAGGCAATGTCATTTGCCTGCTGGTGCCGCCCAGGTAAAGTATGCGATAGCTTGCGCCTGATGGGGCGACGAGCCGACCATCTTTGAAAGACAAGCGATGCAGAATTATGTCACTGTTCACAAAATCGAAGCCATAGCCTTGGGGCGCATCCTGTTGCGGATTAAGGCCGAAGACGGCGGTCAGTGGCCCTTCCTCTCCATAGAAGTAGGCGACATCTCCATAGAAACGTCCCTGCTGCAGCAGATACGAGCAACGTGCAAGATAATTTATCCACGGCTCAGCCTCTTCCGCCCAGGTCTCATTCCGGTTGAACCACTGACCGTTGATACCCAATGTAAGACCGGGCGCCTTGTTTATTAAAGGCTGATGTGTGGACTCATGAATCATGAAGCGATTGACGCCGAGTGAAAATTCGAGATCGGCGATCCTCTTAAGATTGTCCGGTGCCCATACCCATGCTGGCGGCCCTGTCGTCAGTGATTCCGCGCCGACGAGATTTTGTCCATAGATATGAGCAACTGAGGCAGCTCCACGAAGATCGGCAACATAGCTCGGTGTAGGACCGCTACGCTCAGAATAAGTCCACATCGCGCCCATGGGAATGTCTGTTCTGCTTCGCATCTCCATGTCGTCGCCCAGTGAGGGACGGTGAAACTCCAGAGCTTCTCCATAGTAACCCATGTTGTGACGGTGCAGCTCCTGTGAGATCTCTCCATAGTGATTTTCAGCGGTCAGTTCGGCGATGGTGCGGCGGAAATCCCAAAGAAATTTATCTGTAGATTCGGGGCTCTCGACTACGACTCCAGTCAATGCAGGAAGCCATAGATGTGGATCGTAACTGCGCCGCATTTTGAATTCGTTTAAAATGTCCTCGCTCCAATTCTGAGCTCCAACCTCGGTACTGTCCGTAAGCAAATAAGCAATTCCGGATTGCCCCATCTTCGATGCACCGACTGTATCGGAGTACATCTCGAGATAGTGGTCCAAATAATTCTTCACATACTTTCGAGTGAGTTCATCGACCTCAAGGCCCGTTGCCTCCGCTGGAGCTGGACCATTCTCGTGGCCCGTCAGGGAATAACCGATCCTGAGAATCATCCAATCCCCCGTGGGGGGCGTCCAGTCGAGCTCACTATTAGGCATCATCTTGCTTGTGAGGTCCACGATATCCTTCTTCGCGACAACAAATGCGGGATCTACGACCGGATCAGGAATGTCATAGTAATCCCTCACCGTTGCATACCCCGCGCACTTCTCAAATTCGTTGACGCGGGCCCCGCTACTCAGCACCAACTCTGTGATCAGATGATCGGGGATCGCTTTGCCCTTTCTTGTCGACGATGGCGTGGGGAAGCTAAGTTTGAAAAAGCGAGCTGTTATGGCATTGAAGGCAGCCGTTCGCTGCGGAATACTGCTTGGCGGAATATCCGCGATCGTGCGAAAGTGCTGGCCATCATCGCTGGCTTCGAGTCGAGGTAGATTAGTGGCTTGGTCATCAAATGCGAAGATACGGACAATATCATCCAACGTGGCTAGTGTGATGGCCTGGATTTTTTGTGGACGACCATAATCAAATTGAACCCACGCATCTCTCCCTGGAGCGCCGAATGGTAGATCCAGTGCTACCTTATTCACATCTCCATCAGACAAACCCAAAACATTTGCGGAGCCACCGCTTG
>JGI20207J14881_1000702_pt1 | contig 12123 bp, 9 predicted proteins | sample NGESurdeep092012_4_FD_14881 | JGI IMG/M metagenome (IMG submission 14881)
GCCCGGTGCAGACGCGCGGTTACCCTTACGTACGCTGCGTCAATGGCTGCGATGGCTCAGCGCCGGCGGCCTCGCACCGGCCTGCCGCGCACGTTGAGCGGCGGGTGACGCACAACGATCCGGCGCTGATCGAGAAATTGCGTCGGCGGCACGCCGGCAAGATCGATCGCGACGTCATTAACACGACCAGGATTGTGCGCGAAAAGCCGATGGTGATCGAGCACGAGCGCGTGGTCGACGATCCGCCGCGCGTCATCGAACGCCGCCATTACGTCGAGGACGCACTGGCCGCGCCGCTGCGTCAGCACACGGCGAGAATCGAAACAGACGTGAAACCGCAGCGCGAGGCTAAGGGCAAGGTGGAGAAGCGTGTCATCCGCGCCGAGGCCGAAGTGACCATCCTCGGCCCCGACCGCATGAGCATCCGGCTGTTCCGCAAGCGCGCCAGCGGCGCCGACGCCAAAGCGGAAGCCGAATAAGATTTTATCGATAGCGGGAGCAGCGGCGGGCTGGGGGCCCGCCGTTTTGCTTTTCAGCCTTTGCCGAGCGCCCGGCTCGCAACGTAGAGCGACAGCGCCGCGGCATTCGACACGTTGAGGCTCTTGAGCGCGCCGGGCACGTCTATGCGCGCCAGCCGGTCGCAGGTCTCGCGCGTGAGTTGGCGCAGGCCCTTGCCCTCGGCGCCGAGCACCAGCGCCAGCGGCGCGCGGAGTGTGAGATCGGCGAGATCGCTTTCGCCTTCGCTGTCGAGCCCGACCAGGAGGAAGCCGCGTTCGCGCAGTTCGCCCAATGCGCGGGCGAGGTTCTGAACCGTGGCGAGCGGCACCAGTTCGAGCGCACCGGACGCCGCCTTGGCGAGCGCGCCGGCGGCATCGGGGCTGTGACGTTCGGTGGTGACGATGGCGGCGGCACCGAACGCAGCAGCCGAACGGAAGATCGCGCCGACATTATGCGGATCGGTGATCTGGTCGAGCACGAGCACCAAGCCTCGCGCCGGAAGATCGGAGATCGACGGCGTGGGCAGCGGATCGGCTTCGAGATAGAGGCCCTGGTGCACGGCGTCGGGCAGGAGCCGCTCGTCGATGGCTGAGGGCCGCACCACTTCGGGAACCGCTTCTGGCGCGATGGCTTCATCGGCCAGCCGTCGCGCCGCGTTCTCCGTGGCGAGGAACTTGCGGACGTGACGCGCGGGATTACCCAAGGCGGCGGTGACTGTGTGCCAGCCATAGAGGATCGCGGGAGCGTCGCCGTCCGGGCGCAGGCTCTCGCGGCGGGCGCGGGTGAAGCGCTCCCGGCGCTCGATCTGCTCGCGGGTGGCCCCAGGCTTGGCGCCGGAGCGGGGACGGACAGGGGGCGGTCGTGACGGCATCGAGGGTATCCGGGACTAGGAACGGAACGTCGGGGACTGAGACTTTCTGTGCCTTACGCGATCCGCCCGGACGCGAACAGGCCTCCATTGACTTCGCCCGGTCGCCTGACCATAAAGCCCGGCATCCCGACAGCGTCGGTTCCGTTTTTCTCTGAGCGGTCAACGCTGTGCGGCGGTCTGGGAGAGTGTCCCGAGCGGCAAAGGGGGCGGACTGTAAATCCGCTGGCTATGCCTTCGTAGGTTCGAGTCCTACCTCTCCCACCACGCACTCTCCATGGTAGCATAACTTCAGAGACTATCGCAATAATAGCTATAAAATCAAACGCTTACAGAGGTTGCTGCCTTCAGTCTCTGTCTCCAGAACAGCGAAATAGTGTATTTGACCCGCCCGTCTCTGGGCTGAAAAAAGTTTTTCCTGGGAAATTGAGACTCGTTCGAAATGACTTCGTGCCTCGCATGTAGTTTGTGTCCTCTCGTCTCCACCACCCATCCCATCTAACCGGAGATTTTCCGGAGAACTGCAAACGCCCCGCATTCTGCGGGGCTGCGCGAGGTCGGGTCGTCTCTGGATCCCCTCTCCAGCAGCCGGTGCAGTTCCCGGCACCTGGATTCTCTGGCCCGGAATCCTTTTTCCTTGGAAACAGAGACGCCGTTTGGTGAGACAGGTTCGAGCGGAGGGCGGCGTTTAAAGGTTCAGGCCGAGCGTCTGGTGTTGCCGCGACCACTCGACGGGCATCGCAGAGGCGGGTGGCGCCGATCCCGCGTGGCAGCCGGCCTTCAAGAGCGGCCTTGACCAGAACCGGCGAGAGGAAGGCGAGCGAGATCGTCATGGTCACCTTGCGAGGGCTACCGCTGCTTCGCGTGCCACGGCGGCGTTCGTGGAAGCGAGCCGCCCATCAGTCATTGCGACTGGTTGACGTTCCATTCCGGAGCAGTGTCCTTGAAATCCTCGCGACGCTGCGCGCCGCGGCTTTCGGTGCGGCGCAGTGCAGATTGAACGACGACGCGTGCGACAAGCAACATGTTGCGTATCAATGGCCTAGACCGGTTGACACGCGCGCCGACGCGCGCTTTAATTTCGGTACAAATAAGTTTCGCATTCCGAAAAACAGCGAACGCCGGAACGAGGCGTAAGGTGGCGGCACGCAGACCCTCAAGCGCGCGCGGAAGTGCCGTCGGCCGAAACCCGGCCGGCGAGCGCGAGGAGAGCCGCAACGTCGTAAATTCACTGGCCAAGGGCCTGCGCATCCTTGAGGCATTCTCTGCCGAACGGCCGGAACTCACGCTGAGCGAAGTCGCGTCGCTCGCCGGACTCGATCCCGGCACCGCATTTCGCATGCTCAATACGCTGGTGATGCTCGGCTATCTCGCCCGCATCCCCGAGAGCAAGCGCTTCCGTCTCGCATTAAAGGTGGTCGATCTCGGCCTGCATGCGATCGGGCGCGCCGACTTGCGCGAGATCGCCCGGCCAATCCTGCGCTCTATCGTAGGCGAGGTGAATGAGGCGGCAAGCCTCGGCGTGCTCGACGGGGCCGACATCCTCTATATCGAGCGCGTGCGCGCCGGCCTCACCCGTATTGGCGTCGACATCCGCATCGGTACGACGATTCCCGCCTTCTGGAGCACGATCGGCGAGGCGTTGCTCGCCTATTTGCCGAAAGCCGAACTCGAACGCGTTCTGTCGGTGAAGCCGCGGCCCGGCGCGTTTCCGCACAAACCGATGAATCGCGCCGAAATCGAGGAGCGTCTCGGCCATGTGCGCCGGCACGGCTACGCGCTGCGGGATTCCTATTTCGGTAGCGGCCTGCGCGTCCTGGCGTTGCCGGTGCTCGATATCGACAACTATCCCTTGGCGGCGATCAGCGTCGCCGTGCCGCAGATGCAGATGTCGATGGACGACTTCCGCAAACGGGCGCTCGACTCCTTGCGCCGCGCCGCGGCCGACATCGCCAAAGCGGTGCAGGCGAGCGGCACGATTTCGGCCGCGGTGTGAGATGAGAGTGGCTCGATTTGAACTGAACTGAGCAACGGCAATCAAGGAGTGCTGCCGGTCTTGGAAATGCGACGAGGTGGACGGATCGATGGCTTACACAATAGGAGCGGCTGAGCCGGCCGCGGCCGGCGCGGCGGCGACATCGGCAAGATCTTCATCGGCGCGCAGCGCGCTCATCGCGGTCGAAGGCGTGGTGAAGATCTACTCCACGACCGCCGGTGAGCCGGTGTTCGCGCTCGACCATGTTGATCTGCGGATTCGCAACGGCGAATTCGTTTGCCTGGTGGGCCCGTCTGGGTGCGGCAAGACCACCCTCATGCGCCTGCTTGCCGGTCTCGATCGCGCCGATGCCGGCTCCGCCTCGCTCGGCGGCAGGGTTCTCAATGGGCCTTCGCCGGAGGTCGGCGTTGTTTTCCAGCATTCGAACCTGCTGCCTTGGTTCACGGTCTGGCAGAACGTGATGCTTCCGTTGCGGGTCGGTGGCGGCAAGAGCGTCGGCGGTCGCGAGAAGGCGCTGCGCGACCTGCTCGAGATCGCGGGGCTCGCGGGCTTCGAGAACAAATATCCCTACGAGCTCTCCGGAGGCATGCAGCAGCGCGTCGCCATCGTGCGCGCGCTTGCGCGCGATCCGAAGCTGCTTTTGATGGACGAGCCGTTCGGCGCGCTCGACGCGCTCACGCGCGAGCGCATGAATGCGGAACTCCAGCGCATCTGGATGGCCAGCGGCAAGACCGTTGTGCTGATCACGCATTCGATCGACGAGGCGATCTTCCTTGGCGACCGGGTGGTGGTGATGTCGCCGCGCCCCGGCCGCATTGTGCGCGATTTCGCTGTCGACGTGCGCCGCCCGCGCGTCGCGGCCGAAACCTTCGGCAGTCCGCAGCATGTGGCACTGGCGCGCGAAATTCGCACGCTTCTGGACGGGTGAATGCCGCATGACCGACATCCGCTCGGAAGGCACCGCCTTCGCCCTCATCGCCGCCTCGGCAGCCGCCGCCGAGGCCCGCCGCCGACGCGCGCGCATCCGCAACGTCGGCATCGGTTTTGCCGGCTTCCTCGTGCTGCTGCTCGTATGGAAGCTGGGCGTACTCATATTCAAGGTGCCGCCCTACATCCTGCCGGCCCCGGAACAGGTGTTCATTGCTTTGTGGAGCGGCATCGCGGTCGCGCCGGCGAGCGCGCTCGGCTGGTATCTGCCACTATGGAGCACGATGTCGAACGCGCTCCTGGGATTTGCCATCGGCGCCGGGCTCGGCCTCGTCTTTGGTTCGGTGATGGCCGAATTCCGTCCGGTCGAGACGGCGCTCATGCCATATGCCTTCGCGCTGCAAAGCCTGCCGAAGGTTGCGATCGCGCCGCTGATCGTCATCTGGTGCGGCTTCGGCGACGGCTCGAAGGTGGCAATGGCCGCGCTGCTCGCCTTCTTCCCGATGATGGTCAACAGCTTTGCCGGTATCCGCGCGTCGGAGGTCGAGCGGCTGGACTTGATGCGGGCGCTTTCCGCCTCACGGCTTGAAACCTATTACCTGGTCAAACTGCCGTCGGCGGCGACGTATATCTTCGCCGGCCTCGACATGGGCATCGTCTATGCGCTGCTTGGCACCATCGTTGCCGAATTTCTTGGCGCCCAGGAGGGAATGGGCGTCGCCATCACCAAGGCCCAGGCGGTGACCGATGTCGCCGGCGTATTCGCTGCGCTGGTCGTTCTCGGTGTTACGGGCGTCCTGCTGCATCTCATCGTGCGGTGGGTCGAGCGGTCCATCGTGCACTGGGCAGACCGCGGTAAACACTAAACAAGGTGGAGGAAGCAATGACAAATCGACGTGAGGTTGTGAAGGGTCTCGGTGCCGCAGCGCTTGCGACCGTGGCGACGCCCTCAATTCTGCGGGCCCAGGGACTCACACAGATCTCGATGGGGTTCGGCATCAAGTCGATTAACCCGATCATCATCAATATTCTGATCGGCGAAGGCCTCGGCTACTACAAGGAAGAAGGCCTGCAATTCACGGCCAGGCCACTCGGTACCAACTCCAATGCCCAGATCGGCGTTGAAAAGGGTGCGGTGCAGTTCGCCGTCGGCACCATGAGCTTCCAGATGCCGCTCTATGCCAAGAAGCAACTACCGAAGATCGTCAATTTCTATGAATACACCTATCCCTACAAATGGGACGTGGCTGTGCTGCCGGATTCGCCGCTCAAGAGCTACCAGGACCTCAAAGGCAAGAAGATTGGAGTTTCCGATCTCGGCACCACAGATTATCCGGTCACGCGCGCGGCGCTGCAAAATATTGGCGTCGATCCCGACAAGGACGTGAAGTGGATCGCGGTCGGAGCGGGCGTCACCGCTGGCGTTGCCTTGCAGCGCGGTGTCATCGACGCGCTCGCATATTTCGATACCGGGTTCGGCCAGATCGAGGGCGCCAATATCGCATTCCGCTTGCTGCCGCGGCCGACCAACGTGCCACTGATCGGCGGGCTCTTCCTCAGTGCCATGGAGGATTACATTAAGGCGAACCGCAAGATCTGCGTCGGATTCGCGCGCGGTGTTGCCAAAGGCTCGGAATTCCTGCTGGCCAATCCAGAAGCGGGCGCGCGGGTGTTCCTCAAGCTCTATCCGGAAACCGCCCCGCGTGGCGCCAGCGAAGCCAACGCGGTGCGTTCGGTGCTACTGGCGGCGAAACGGCGCATCCCGCTCTATCGGCCGCCTTATCCGGACACGAAGATGGGCTTCATTCACGAGAAAGAGTTGCAACGCGAAGCCAAGTTTCTCGGTCTCGACTCCATCAAGGATGTGAAGCCGCTCTTCACCAACGACATGATCGCCGAGATCAACAATTTCGACCGCGCGAAGATCGTCGAGCAGGCAAAGAACTACAAGATCTGATNGCGGCGTAAGAACATGAAGAAGCATCGAGCAATNAGGGCGCCGTCTTGACCGTGATGGCGCCCATGATGCGTGCAACGTCCGGCAGGGGAGCGCNCTTCCCGTCCGAATCGCGTGTGCTGATGGATGTGCGGTCTGGCCGTCGGCTGCGTCAGGTGACGAGCCATCCGAGCATCCACCATCATCCGTTCTTCTTCGTGCCGGCCTACGACCGGGCGGCGGAAAAACTGGTGTTCATCTCGCATCGCATCGGCGCGCCGCAAATCTTCTTCGAGGAACGCGCGAGCGGTGAACTGGTGCAGGCGACGGATCGGCTCGGCCTCGCCGAATGGTCGATCTATCCGGCACCCGACGGCTCCTGCGTCTATTTCACCGCCGGCACCGGCGCTTTCCGCGTCAGCCTCGACGATTTTACTGAGACCCAGTTTGTCGACTTCGGCGCGGTCGAGATGCGCGAGAAAGGCATGGTCGGCGCAGCGATGGGCACCACGGCGCTCTCGGCCGACGGGCGCTGGTGGGCAATCCCCGTGAAAGCGGGCAGGGTGTCTCGCTTTGTCGTCGTCGATACGCGCACCGGCAAATCCGAGATTATCCTCGAGCGCGACACGATCGGCCATCCGCAGTTTTGTCCCGACGACGACGATCTTATTCTCTATGCCGGGCCGCTCACCGACCGCGTCTGGACGGTCAACCGCGTCGGCAACAACAACCGCCGCGTCTACGAGCGCGAAGACCGGATGCAATGGGTCACCCACGAGGTCTGGCTGCCGGGCCGGCGCGCCATCGCCTTCGTCGATTGGCCGCGCGGCATGCGAATTCTCGATCTCGAGACCGGCAAAGCGGAATGGCTGCACCGTTTTCCCGCCTGGCATGCGGCGCCAGACGGCGAGGCGAAACGCTTCGTTTGCGACACCAATTTTCCTGATCGCGGCTTGCACATCCTTCCGTTCGGTGGCGAACCGCAGTTCCTCTGCGCCAGCGAGGCGACGTCGGAAGGCGCGCATTGGGCAGGCCCGTTTCCGTACAACGATGGGCCGGTTGCGGTCGAAGCGCGCCAGCACACGCATCCGCATCCGCGCTTCTCGCCGGACGGCTCCCGCGTCGTATTCACCTCCGACCGCACCGGCCACGCGCAGCTCTATGAAATCGAGTTCGGCGGAGCGTCGCAATGAACGTCGACGGTCTCCTCGAGAGCCAGCGCATCCGCGGCGGCATCCGTGCCGGCCGCATCGCCGGCACCAGCCGCGGCATGGCGCCGGGCTTCGTGCAATGCAATCTGGCGGTTCTGCCCAAGGCCTACGCCTTCGACTTCATGCTCTATTGCCAGCGCAACCAGCGCGCTTGCCCGGTGCTCGAGGTGACCGATCCCGGCAGCATCGAGCCGGCCAAGCTTGCGCCGGGCGCTGACCTGCGAACGGATTGCGCGCGCTACTCCGTGTTCATCGACGGCATCCGCCAGGACGACCGCGCCGATGTGCGCGACCTTTGGCGCGACGATCTCGTCTCGTTTCTCATTGGCTCCGGCATCACCTTCGACGACGCGTTCGAGCGCGCCGGCGTGCCGACCGATCGCAATCGCTGGGTGCTGCGCACCGACCGGCCGGCCGTTCCGGCCGGACCTTTCAAGGGCGATCTCATCGTCACCATGCGCTGGCTGACGCCGCAGCAGGCGATCACTGCCGTGCAGGTGTCGGCGCGCTTTCCGTTCAATCACGGCGCGCCGATCCACATCGGCGATCCGATCGGAATTGGCGCAGACCTCAAAACGCCGATGTTCGGCGGCCCGGTGCCGGCAATGCCGGACCACCTCACCGCTGCGTTCTGGGCCTGCGGAGTAACGCCGCAGGCGGCGGCCGAGAACGCGAAGCTGCCGCTCTTCATCACGCACGCGGCGGCGCACAGCTTCATCACCGATCTGCCGGCGGACCGGCTTATGACGTCCTGAGTACGAAGACGGAGTTGCGATCATTGGATATGACGAACACCAGCCGCGGACCGTTGCGCCTGTCGGCCGACGTCGGCGGCACCTTCACCGACGTCGCCGCCTTTGAAGAGGCGACGGGACGCCTCAAGCTCGGGAAGACGCTGACGACGCCGTCGCGCCTCGTCACCGGCATCGAGACGGGTGTCACCAAGGCGGGCGCGGGATTCTCGGCGGCGCAATTATTCCTGCACGGTACGACGGTGGCGATCAACACGATTCTCGAGCGCACCGGTGCGACGTGCGCGTTGATCACCACGCAAGGCTTCCGTGACATCTACGAGATCGGCCGCGTCAACCGGCCGGAGTCGTACAACCTGTTCTTCCAGAAGCACAAGCCGCTTATCGACCGCGATCTGCGCTTCGAGATCCGCGAGCGCATGGATGCGCAAGGGCGCGTGCTGATCCCGCTCGATGACGCCGAGGTGCGCGCCGTTGCGGCGGAGGCCGTCAAGCGCGGCGTCAAGGCCATCGCCATCCTGTTCCTCCACTCCTATCGCAACGCGGATCACGAAAAGCGCGCCAAGCGCATCGTCGAGGAGGCCTACCCGGACCTGTTCGTCACCGCTTCGCACGAGTTGTCGCAGGAATATCGCGAATACGAGCGCACCTCGACCACGGCGGCGAACGCCTATGTCGGCCCGCGCGTGCGCAACTACCTGGGGGAAATGGATCGACACCTGAAGGATACCGGCTTCGACGGTACCTTTCTGGTCGTTCAGTCTACCGGCGGCCTGTTCGACCTTGAAGAAGCGCGGTCGTCCTGCATCCGCATGCTGGAGTCAGGGCCCGCCGCCGGCGTCATCGGCGCGCGCACGCTCTGCGCCAATATCGGAGTCAAGAACGCCATCGCGTTCGATATGGGCGGCACCACGGCCAAGGCCGGCGTCATTCATGACGGCGAGGTGCTGATGACGGGCGGCCAGCTCGTCGGCGGTTATGCGACGGGACTGCCATTGCAGATTCCGATGATTGACATCCAGGAGGTTGGCACCGGCGGCGGCAGCATCGCCCGCATCGAAGTCGGCGGCGGCCTCCGCGTCGGGCCGGAGAGCGCCGGCGCGCAGCCGGGCCCGGTCTGCTACGGGCAGGGCGGCACGGAGCCGACCGTGACCGACTGCAACCTCGTCCTCGGCCGTATCGCCTCCGACCGCTTCCTTGGCGGCGAAATGAAGCTCGACCTCGACGGCGCCCGCGCGTCGCTCGCCGAGAAGATTGCCAAGCCCCTCGATCTCGATCCGGTCGCCGCCGCCGACGGCGTCCTGCGCATCGCCGCGACTAAGATGTCGCACATGGTGCGCTGGGTAACGACCGAGCGCGGCCTCGACGCGGCCGACTTCGCACTCGTCGCCTATGGCGGCGCGGGACCGCTGCACGCGGCGATGATCGCGCGCGAGCTGCGCATCGCCAAGGTGATCATCCCCGTCGCGCCGGGGCATTTCTCGGCCTACGGCATGCTGTTCGCCGACCTGCGCCGCGACCTCGTCAACACCTGGTTCAAGCCGCTCGACGCCGCTACGTTCGACGATCTCGAGGCGCTGTTCGCGGCGATGGAGAAGACCGGCGCGGCGGACCTCGCGCGCAGCCGCGATATGATCGTGGAGATGCGGACCGAGCGCGGCGCTGACATGCGCTATGTCGGGCAGGAGCACGCGGTCACCGTGCATCTGCCGCTCGAACTCTTCCACAACCAGGACCGTGCCGGCATCAAGGCGCGCTTCGATGCCGTGCACGAGACGCGCTACGGCTATTCGGCGCCGGCCGAGAAGGCGGAGATCGTCTCGCTGCGCTCCGCCACGATCGGCCTAATGCGCAAGCCGGCGCTCGAGCCGGTCGACGCCGCCGGCGAGGACGCAGCAGATGCGTTCACCGGCACGCGGCCGGTCTACTTCGCCGCGACCGGCATGGTCGATACGCCGACCTACGACCGCGCGCGGCTGAAAGCCGGAAACCGCATCGAAGGTCCGGCGCTAATCGAGGAGCACGCCTCGACCACGGTGGCGGAGCCGAAGGACATGCTCACGATCGACGCCTACGGCAATTTGCATATCGACGTCTGGAGAGCCTGAGCATGGAAGCGAACGTCAAGCACAGCGCCGCTCACGGTTCCCACGTCGATCCAGTCGTCACCGAAATCGTGCGTAATGGTCTCATCGCCGCCACCGAGGAGATGAAGACCAACCTGATGCGCACCGCCTACAACATGATCATCTACGAAGCGCTCGACTTCACCGTCGGTCTGTTCGACGCCGACGGCAACACGATCTCGATCGGCCTCGGCCTGCCCATGTTCATCCGCGGCATGAGCGAGACGGTGAAGGCGAAGATCGAGCATTTCGGCGCCGACATGGAGCCGGGCGACATCTTCCTCACCAACGACGCCTACATCACCGGCAGCCATTTGAACCACATGACGTTCACGGTGCCGGTGTTCCACGACGGTGAGCTCGTCGCCTTCTCCTGCTGCATGGCGCACTGGCCCGACGTCGGCGGCACACTGTCGGGCGCGACGACGGACATCTATTCCGAAGGCCTGCAGATGCCGATCGTCAAGATCTACCGCAAGGGCGTGATCAATGACGAGCTGGTCTCGATCATCAAGACCAATGTGCGCCTGGCGGACCGCGCGATGGGCGACTTCCGCGCCCAGGTTGCGGCGGTCAAGACCGGCGAGAAGCGCTTCCTCGACATGATCCGCAAATACGGCCGCGACGACGTGCTGGCCGCGATCGACGCCGTCATGGAGCACAGCGAGCGCATCGCACGTGAGCGCGTCGCTGCCATGCCGGACGGCGTCTACGAGGCGGAGTCGTTCATGGACGATGACGGCGTGTCCGTTGGTGTGCCGGTGCCGATCCGCGTCAAGGTCGTGGTCAAGGGCGACCGCATGACGGTCGACCTCACCGACATCTCCGACCAGGTCGGCGGCTTCTACAATTCCGGCATCACCGCCGGTCTCTCTTGCTGCCAGGTCGCGTTCAAGTGCTTGACTTCGGCGCTCGACATGCCGATCAACGAGGGTCAGTTCCGCGCGCTCGACGTCATTCTGCCGCCAGGCAAGGTGGTCAGCGCGCAAAAGCCCGCCGCGATGCGTATGTGGATGACCTATCCGATGACGGTGGTCGACACGATCTTCAAGGCGATGTCGACGGCTATGCCGGGCAAGGTGGCCGCCGCACATCACGCCGATCTCGTGGTCGGCCGCGTCAACGGCCGCCGCCCGAACGACAACTCCTTCTACATCTATCTCGGNGGTCTCATCGGCGGCGGCTGGGGCGCCAAGCACAATGGCGACGGCATGAATGCGACCATCGCCATCAATGACGGCGACACGCATAACGGTCCATCCGAGCAGGTCGAAGCCAAGTATCCGCTGCTGGTCGAGCGCTACACGCTGCGGCCGGACTCCGGCGGGGCCGGGCGCTTCCGCGGCGGGCTCGGCACCGAGCAGGTCGTGCAGGCGCTCAACGACATCCGCTTCTCGTCGCAGATGGACCGCGTCAAATGCAAGCCGTGGGGGCTCGAGGATGGGCACTCGGGTCTGGGCAATTCGGTTGCGCTACATCGCTACGGCCAAACCGACGAGACGCATTTTCCCAACGGCAAGGCGATCAATCAGGTGCTGAAGCCGGGTGACGCCTACATTCTTCGTTCCGGCGGCGGCGGCGGCTTCGGCTCGCCGCTCGAGCGCGACCTCGGCACGCTCGAACATGACGTGCGCTGTGGCTATGTCAGTCGCAACGAGGCGGAGACCGTCTACGGGGCCGTGTTTCGCGACGACGGCACGATCGATGCCGGCGGGACCGCAGGGCGCCGCACCGAGATGAAGGCGCAAGGCTTGCCGGTGGATCAGCCGGTCGCTGAGACCATGGCGCTGCTGCCATTCGCGGCCGAGG
>JGI20207J14881_1000703_pt1 | contig 12105 bp, 17 predicted proteins | sample NGESurdeep092012_4_FD_14881 | JGI IMG/M metagenome (IMG submission 14881)
GTAGGGGGGGCCAAGCCACATGCGGCGAAGTCAGAAACGCAACGCTCGGGACAGGTTCGATGTCGATGGAACTGTTCTGGTGCGACTTCGATGTGGACTTGGGGAACTGGGGTGCTGTCGTAAATCCCGGGTGCTCACGCTCACGAGGTCGACAGAGAACGAGTCAATAGGGGTGGGTCAGTGATCGCGGTAATTCCGCTCTGTTCACTTAGAATCCGAACAGACTTGAAGGAACAATCTCTCAAATCACCGACTATCGATTTCGCGGAGAGTCCATGCCCACGCCCCCTGAACACTTGACCCTCCAGTTGCGCGTCGAACTGGATGAGGTTGTGCCCACCATCTGGCGACAGATCCTCGTGCCGACGAGCGTGCGAATGTCGCGACTGCACGACATGATTCAGGCCGCCATGGGTTGGACCAACTCGCACCTGCACGCCTTCAGCGTCGGCGACGCGCGCTATGGAATGTGCTTCGACGAATATCCCGAGGGCGAAGTCGACGAGCAGACCGTGACGGTTCTTCAGGCTCTACGCGGACGACAGCAATTCACATATGAGTATGACTTCGGCGACGGCTGGGAGCACACCATCACCGTCGAGGCCGAGCTCCGCTCACCCCACGCTCTCAAGTTCGCCGTCTGCCTTGCTGGCGAAAACGCCTGCCCGCCCGAGGACTCTGGTGGGCCCGGTGGCTTTGAGTACTTCCTCGAGGCGCTGGCAGACCCCCAGCACGAAGAGCATGAGAACTACGTGCGCTGGAACGACGGCGACACCTTCGATCGCACCGCATTCAATCTCATCGAAGTCAATGCTTCACTCCAGAAGGTCCGACAACGCTCCGGCCGAGAACCAGAGATCTGGTAGCGAGGTAATTCGACCCCGCGCAATAGTGGCGAGCGAGAATTCGTTGGTAATGTACAAATAGCACCTTTCGTGTACGCTATGTACATGAGTACCACTGAATCGCTCAACATCACAGAAGCAAGACGACAACTGGCAACGATTATCGATCAGGCTCGTGCCGAACATGAACCGGTCTATCTCACGAGGCGGGGCCATCGAGTCGCCGCCGTCATCGACGCTGATGATCTCGACGGGATTTTGGCACTGGCCGAAGATATGGCGGATATCCGCGCTGCAGAGGAGGCCCGAGCCGAGATGCGGGCCACCGGTGAAGCGCCGATTCCGTGGGAGCAGGTGAAGGTCGACCTCGGTTTGGCATGATCTACCAGGTCGTTCTTTCGCCATCGGCAACTCGCCAGCTTCGCAAATTTGCTCCGGATATTCGTCGTCGAATTCAAGCAGTCCTTGAGTTACTGGCCGAAAATCCACGGCCCCCAGCTGCAACGCGCCTTGTTGGTGGTGCGGGCGAGTGGAGGGTCCGGACTGGCGACTATCGAGTCATCTACGAAATACATGAAGGGCGACTCCTCGTTCTAGTACTTCGTATGGGCCATCGCCGAGAGGTCTACGAGGGCTGAGTTTTTTCTCCGAAATTGTTGCATGATGACGGCCTTGCTGACGGTTGACAGTCTGTCAATGCGAAGAAGATCCCAGTAAACACCTCCCGAGAAGGGTGGTGGCGTGGGAGCGACCCCAATTATGGTCACGCGGCCTCGGTGGCAACAGAAAAATGCCAAATTATGGGACTGCTCGACCGCCTCGAGTGCTATGCCCCAGAAATGAACTATCTCTCGGAGGTCTCCACGAGCCATTTAAAGGCGAACGTGGGCACTCTGCGGGCGCTAACGTGCCCGATTTTGCATTGAATTGGGCGTTTCCGCCCTAATTTCCCTCTTAGCGGAAATCTAAGTTAATCAGGATTAACGTCGCACCTCCAACGGGATTCGAACCCGTGCCGGCACCTTGAAAGGTTGGAAGGCGCTATGAAAAGCGTAAGCTTTCATAGCTGGTCAAATGTCATTTAGTTACTGGATATCTGTTCGGACTCGCTTTTCGGGCGCTATATGGGCATCAGCGAGAAGCGGAGTCTTGCCTACCGTGGCTCTGGGATTCGTACAGTAAATTGACTACGCCTTGTTTTCGTGCTCATTTCGAGATTAACAAGCAATGAGTTGCGCGACTTGTGCACCGTAACGGTATATTGCGTAAACGATAGTTTACATATTATTATTGTAAACGTTCATATACACGGCTTTCTTGTCATTGTTCGCAAACACAATAGATTTGTCGCCATACGTTTACAAAAGGGGGTGCCCATGAAAATTAACTCTGCTCTCGACCTTGCGGCGACGGTTCGGGGTCGTCGACACGATCTTGGACTCAGCCAAGCCGATCTGGCGGAGAGTGCCGGGGTTTCTCGAGTTTGGATTGCAACAGTCGAGGCTGGCAAGCGTTCTGTCAATTTCGGTATGGTTCTCCGTCTCCTGGGTGCCCTGGACCTAAAGATGGATATTTCTTCATCCCGCAACCTCAGTGATGTTTTCAAGGGTGTCAAGAAAACCCCGACTCCTCGCAACCTTAGCGACGCGTTTAAGGGGCCAGTGGTGGATTTGGATTCGCTTCTTGAGGGATACCGAGATTGATGGCAGACGTGCTACAGGTCATCTTGGAGGACGTCCTCGCTGGAACGATCGAAAAACTACCGGGAGGAAAGCTTCGATTTACGTACGACGATACCTACAGAGCTCGTGATGGCTCGACCCCACTCTCGTTGTCCATGCCCGTCCAAGTGCAGGTTCACCCTGACAGCGTCATCACGCCGTGGCTTTGGGGTCTTCTTCCAGATAACGAACAGGTCTTGGCTCGCTGGACACGGCGATTTCATGTTTCGCGCTCACCGTTTGCCCTCCTGTCGACGCAGATTGGCGAAGACTGTGCTGGGGCTGTCCGGTTCGCCCAACCAGATCAGTTGGATCGCGTCCTTCGCCGGTCTGGAGGCGTCGAATGGCTCACCGATGACGAAGTGGCATCCCGTCTTAAGGAACTCCGCGAAGACTCGACTAATTGGCTTGGCCGCGAATTCACCGGCCAATTCAGTTTGGCCGGAGCGCAAGCTAAGACCGCTCTGTTGTACATGGACGGCCGTTGGGGCGAACCTTCTGGGTCCACGCCGACCACGCACATCCTGAAACCAGCAGTCGCAGGCTTTGACGACCACGATCTCAACGAGCACTTATGCCTCAACGCGGCTCGTCGGGTGGGACTCGTTGCAGCCCGCACTAGAGTGTCTCGATTTGGTAATGATTCGGCTGTCGTGGTTGATCGATATGACCGCAGTGTTCAAGGAGAGTCGATCGTCCGGGTCCATCAGGAAGACCTCTGTCAAGCGCTCGGAATTCCTCCAACCGAGAAGTACCAGAATGATGGGGGACCCAGTCCAGCAGTAATCGCCAGTCTCCTAAGGCGCGCCATGGCTCCCCGAACAGCCGATGAGGCGGTATGGCGGTTCGCTGACGCACTGATTTGGAACTGGCTCATTGCTGGGACTGATGGTCACGCGAAGAATTATTCCTTGCTTCTCGCAGGTGATGAGGTTCGTTTCGCTCCTCTCTATGACATTGCCTCAGCACTGCCCTACGGCGCACATGAGAAGAAGCTCCGGCTTGCCATGAAGATCGGGGGCGACTACCGGATCTTCCCTGAGCGCAACACCTGGCCCGAAGCCGCGAGGGAGTTGGGCCTAGATTCGGATGCTCTGCTTGACCGGGTCCGAGCGCTGGGAACGCTCCTCCCAGGGGCCTTTGCCGAGGCAGCGAAGGCCCCGGATGTGGTCGTCCTTGAACGTTCGATGCCCGACCTCCTCGTGAACCTCGCAATAGAGCGCGCCGGAAGGTGCCTCCAATTAATTGGCGGGTAGCCCTTCTGCATTCGATCCAACATTTTTTTGTGGCAAGAATTAAATACTAGGAGTCATTCTCTCACCGCGAGCGACGGATCTCGAGAGCTCGTTCGGGTCGTCCGCTCAGGACTTCGCAGGTACTGACTCATCCACATCGTCAATCAGACGATAGGTCGTATTGCCCACCACGGCGTTCACCTGGAGTTGGCCACCGAGCGCGTGAACATATCTCGCAATCGATGACAACTGAAGATCCTCACTTCGTTCAAGTTGCGGCACGTTCGGCTGTGAAGTACCGAGGAGGGCAGCGAGTTCGATTTGGCTCTTGCCAAGTTGTTCGCGCAGGATCGCCAGGCGCAAACGTAGCCGCTCTCGCGCAACCGCCTGCTCATCAATATCAAGGCGCTTGCGCACTTCGCGCCATGGAGTCGACTTGGGCATCAGATCAAACCTTCCTTACATATCTCGTAGAGATATTCGTCATACAATTCGTCGCCCCACGAGATGTTTCGGTCATACCAACCGACCGAGTCACTTCTCTTTTCACCGCCCAGCAGCACTATCGCCGTGCGGCGAAGGTCGAAACAGAACAGCGCACGGAGGTTTCCGGCGACGGAGCGAAACTCTTTCATGTTGGGGTGCCGCAAAGACTTGAGCGAATCCACTGCGGGTCGTCCCAGTTTGGGTCAGAGTTTCTCCAGAAGGTCAATCGAACCCTCGATTACGGTCCGGTCCTTTTGGTCCAGTGAGAGCAGCCATTCGGTCGCTCGATCGGTGAGTTCGATTTCCCACACACTTACAGTATAAGTCATGACTTCTAAAAGTCAAGGCTTATATCCTGAAACGGAATCTCTCTGACTTGATTAGCGACTGACTTGCGACACAAAGTGCGCCACCCGTGAAAGGTGGTGGCGACAACGTGAGAATCTCCGTGACCCAAATAATTCAAAGTCAGAGAAAAATCGACCAATAATCCGGCTTTGCGACCTCTTAGATGTTCGCGGACGAGGAGCACGAGATCTCCAAAAACTCCGCCTCGATCAATTAGAGGCCGCTTTGGGCACTCTGTGGGCGCTACGGTCCTCAAAAGAGCGTCTAAACGGGACTTTCGAAGTAGATTCTCGGACCTCAGAAATTACTATTGATTAGGAATAATTTCGCACCCCCAACGGGATTCGAACCCGTGCCGCCACCTTGAAAGGGTGGTGTCCTAGGCCGCTAGACGATGGGGGCCAGAACTTCTATTTACTTCAGGAACTACGTGGTCGGGCTGCCGGGATTTGAACCCGGGACCTCTGCGTCCCGAACGCAGCGCGCTACCAAGCTGCGCTACAGCCCGCGGCGAGTTACCCCGCAGCCAGACAATCCTAGTCGCCCGTCGTGGCGCGGCACAAAGGACTATTCGACCGCTTCCGGCGGGATAATTGGCTCGTGGTACTCCGCCACGATCTCACTAATCCGACGTTTGGAGACCGACTGGACTCGAAAACTCCAGTCTCCTTGGGTGTAGACCGAGCCGGCCGTAGGGATTTCGCCCGCGAGGTCCAAGATGTAGCCCGCGATAGTCACGTATTCGCCTTCGGGGATGACGAGGTCGAGCGCTTCTTCGACGCGGTCCACGTGAGTCTGACCGTCGACCAACCATCGTCCCGGACGAATCTTCACGATGGTCGGTTCGTCGTCCTCGTCGAATTCGTCACTGAGGTCGCCCACGAGTTGCTCGAGAATGTCGCGAATCGAGATGACTCCTGCGACACCACCGTGTTCGTCGAGCACGAGCGCGAAGGTCCGGCGCTGTTCTCTCATCTCCTTGAGGCTCTCGAGAAGATCGAGGGTCTCGGGCAACATGAGGGGTCGGCGAATCTTTCGCGAAATTTCATTGGCTGACGGCAGCGAGACGCCGATCGCTCGCTTGACGGTGGTGGAGCGAAAGAGATCGTTGACGAACAGGACGCCCTCGACCTCGTCGAGATCACCGTGAACCACGGGAAAACACGAGTGTCCGGTGTCGCGCACCGCCTCGGCAATCGCCTCGGGCGTTACGGGGATGGTGAGAAAGACGACGTCGACGCGCGGGGTCATCACGTCACGAAGTTCGAGTTCACTGAGCTGGTCGACGCGCGCATGAATGGTGGCCGCTTCAGGGGAAACGTGGGTTTCACCTCGGCCACCCACCATTTTCGCGCGGAACCGCGCGACGCCCGACCTGGGGGGCTGGTCCTTCATTACTCGGAGCCGGCGCGCACCGTAGCGGGACGAAGGAACTCGTCTTCGTACTCTCCGCCGCCGAGCACCGTGCGAACGGCGGCGCGCACTCGCTGCGGGTCAAGAGGCTTGACGAGGAAACCATCGGCGCCACTTCGTCGCGCCAAGAAGACGTCAGCACGTCGATCGAGCAACATCAGTACCGAGACGGGGTCGCCCGGCAAGTACGACTCGTCGTGTCGCAGCTCCATGCAGATGGCCATGGCCCCCATCGATCCCATTTGCAAGTCCGCAATGACGAGGTCGATGCCCCCCTGTCGGGCGATACGCAAGACCTCGGGTCCGGTCGCCGCCTCGTCGATGAAGAGGTCGGGACCCTCGAGCATCGCGCGCAACTCTTGGCGTAGGGAGGGAACATCGCTAGCGAGGAGAACGTTGGCCACGTTGTCAGCGTAGCAAGGCCGCAAATACCGTCCGGGTCCGCGATTTTGCCTTTGGTGACATAGGTGGGTAGTCTGCGAGAGTCCGGTGAAGCGAGGGGTTGACGATGGCACTACAGAAGGCCGAGTGGACCGATGGGGCCGCGTGTCGAGGCATCGAGAATTTGCTCTTTTTTTCTCCCGACGTTATGGAATCCAAAGAGGTGCGTTCGCGTCGCGAGCGACAGGCCAAGCAACTCTGCGCCGACTGCGACGTGCGTGACGATTGCCTGAGCACGGCCCTCGCCCAGCGCGAGTCCTACGGAATTTGGGGGGGCTTGACCGAGATCGAACGGCGGGCGTTACTGCGTCGCTAAGCGCGGGCGCGACCAGCCCAACTGGATCGGGCACACGCGTACCAGCACGACGAAGAGGGCGAAGGTCACGACGTGCACGCCGGTGCAGTACAAACAAATGTTGTCAATGATGATCAACTCGGCGTAGAGCAACCACAGCACGAAGGCCATCGACACAATGGCCAGGGCGAAACGCGTGACGTGGATCCAGTAGTTCTTGGCGCGCCAGAGCCACGGTGAGTTGAGTACCGCCAAGACGACGAAGTTACCCAGTCCCAGNAGGGCCACGGGGACGCCTAGGAAGTGCGACTGGGCCGACGTGGTGACCTTGGCGCAATTGATGAGGCCGGTGTCGGGGCACGCGAGGAACGTCTTGCTCTCGAAGTGGCCAATCGTGAGGTACGTCGCTAGCGTCACGCCAATGAGGCTGAGTGTCCACGAGACGTAGATCGCCCACCGCGGCACTGGGGACAGCGTGCGCGACATTTAGATCTTGAGTGCGGTCTTCGCGGCTATGACACCCGGTGAGGTGCACACCGAACCCGGTTGTCCCTTGGTCAAGTTGCACAACGCGGCGGTCTGGTAGTTCGCCGACGCGATGATGGCGGCGGTGATGGGACTCGAGGGTGACGACAGATTGGAAGCGACCGCGTCTCTCGTCTCGCCCTCAAAGAGCGCCGGGGTGTAACTCGCGCCGGCCACGAAGAACTTGTTGCCCATCGAGATGTAGGGGATCGAACCGTCGTCGGTCGCCGGGAAGCCGAAGTACTTGGAGACGTCGTACTTCGAGAGGTTGGCGTTCTCGGCCTTCGAGATCGACATCAACGGGTAGTAGAACGCGTTGTTCGGGTCGGTCACGTTGCTGTAGCGCTCGATGCCTTTAAAGACGAGGTAGGTCGAGGTGTAGCTCGCCTTCAAGAAGGTGAACGTCGGCGTGCTGGCGTATTGGTCGACGGAGGAACTCGTCGTGTCGCCGAGTCCCTTCCAGGTGCCGAAGCGACTGAGGGCGATGATGGTCGACCATCGCTGGGCGGCACAGAATGGACAGTACTCAGCTCCCACGTACAAGACCTCGGGCAACGCCTTACCCGCGACGGCGTCGGTCAGCGCTGGCTGATTCTTGATCTGCAAGGGCGGCGTCACTTGAAAGACACTCGAGGTCACGCCCACCGTATTAAAGACTGAGGCGGGAATAGTGGTGAGTTCGCTGACCATCGCCGCACTCGTGGCTTGGAATGCTCCCGAGTTCGATGACGTCGGCGAGTTTTTGGTCACCTTGACGATGACCAGGGCGAGGACGATGACCAGGACCACGCCAACTGCGACCCAGGTGAAGAGCCCCGGCGGTCGTCCACCCACCGCAGGCTTCGACGACGCTGAGGGTGACTTAGAGGCGGAAACGGACTTGGCCACAATGCTCCTTGGTGCTGACTATCCCACAAACTTAGTGGAGTCCAGCACACAACTCCTTCAGTGCCTTCTTATCTTGCCCTTGACTTCGACCATAAATCGCCTCGGCCGGCCACCATGACGACACTGATTCACAATGGAAATTAACTGCCAGGAATTCTTATATTGTTTCGCTCTGATAGTGCGCTACTGGCGCAAGAACCATGGGGAAACGAGGGTCATCGTCACGCCCGAGGATCCGGTAACGACGAACGAAGATCACGACTCGACGTTCGCCACCGCGTGGTCGAGAACGTCGAGGAGACGCGCGGTACAACCGGCCGGCACGAGAGAGGGGGTCAGCGCCCAGAGCTGTTCGGCCAAGGTCGCAAAGGGTCCGCCCTCTTCTTCGTACAACGCGACGGGCAGGCCGTCGTCGCCGCCGTCGGCGACGTCACTGCGCAGCGGAATCTGTGCCAGGAGTTCGACGCCCAGTTCGTGGGCTAAATCGCGGCCGCCCCCGACACCCAGTGGCGCGTGGACGCTGCCGCACTCGCAGGCGAAACCGCTCATGTTTTCGATGATGCCCAGTAGTCGGATATGTGACTTGCGCGCGAAATCCGCGGCGCGCGCCGCGACGTGCTGGGCCGCGCGCGAGGGTGTCGTCACGACGACCTGGCCCATGTGGGGGAGCAGACGTGCCAGCGTCATCACGATGTCGCCGGTGCCCGGAGGCGTGTCAATGATCATGACGTCGATGTTGGACCAGTCCGCGTCCTCGATGAATTGCGCGACGGCCTTTTGCACTACGAGACCGCGCCACAAGAGCGCCTGCTTCTCGTCGGCGAGGTGGCCCATCGATAACAGCGCGAGCGACCCGGCGCCGCACGGTCGTTCGAGGGGCACCATCTTGCCCTGGCGAACTTCGACGTCGCCCGTGATGTTGAGGAGTCGAGCCAGCGAAAAGCCCCAAATGTCGGCGTCGAGCACTCCGACACGAAGTCCGGTACGTGCGAGGGCGACGGCCACGTTCGCGGTGATGGACGATTTTCCGACGCCGCCTTTGCCCGACGCGATCATCAGCACCGGTGCGCGTCGCGGGACGGTGGTGTGGGGAGCGCGGGCTTGAGCCAGGGCACGCGCGGTCTTCATCAGCGCCGCCTTCGCTTGAGGGTCGAGGACGCCCATGGTGAGAATGACCTCGTCAACGCCTTCGATCTCCACCACGGCGTCGCGGACGTCGCGTTCAATATCGCCGCGTAACGGGCAACTGGCCGTCGTCAGCGCCACTTCGACGTGGGCAACCCCACCGACGACACGGACGTCGCCCACCATGCCCAACTCCACAATGGAGGCCCCGAGTTCGGGGTCTCGCACTAGGTTCAAACGCTCGAGAATTCGTTGTTCCAGTTCCACAAGGTGACGCTACCGGCTTTTTTACCGTCGCTATCGGGCGTGAGCACCGCTACCATGGGTACAGCACTTGTCAAAGGAGTTGCATGTCCAACGCGACCACGACCACCGTTTCGCTCAAGAAGAAGAACGCGGAGCCCATCTCGCTGACTGCCGCGGCCATCACGAAGGTCGCCGAGTTGATTGCCGGTGAAGAGACCGATGAGACACTCGCGCTACGTGTGGCCGTCAAGCCAGGCGGGTGCTCGGGGTTCAACTACGACATGTTCTTCGACTCCGAATTTGGCGACGACGATATTGTCAGCGAATTTTCCGGCGTCAAGGTGGTAGTCGACGAGGCGAGTGCCGACCTCTTGACTGGTTCGACGCTGGACTTCGCCGACGGTCTGCAGGGCGCGGGATTTCACATCACTAATCCCAACGCCACGCGCACCTGCGGGTGCGGCAACTCCTTTAGCTGATCCGTGTCCATGTCGATTGGGCCGTACTCTCCGGCCACGCGCGCTGGTGACTTCGTCATCCTCTCTGGCCAGTTGGGCATGGTGCCCGAAGCCGATACGCCGACGATCATCGCGGGCGGCGCGCCCGAAGAATTGCGCCAAGCGCTGAAGAATGCCGAAGGTCTTTTGAATCGACACGGCGCCACCATGAGCCAAGTCGTCAAGGGCACCTTGTTCTTGATGGACCTGGCCGACTTCACGGCGTGCAACGAAGTCTGGATGGAGGCCTTCGCGGAACCGCGTCCGACGCGTTCGACGATTCAAATCGCGGGGCTCCCGTTGGGTGCGCGCGCCGAAGCCGAACTGTGGGCCTTCGCCCCCCTCAGTTGATGTCGAACTCGTTCGACGTGCCGAATTTGTATCCGACGGAGCGCACCGTCTGAATCAAGTGGGCGTGCTCCTCGCCCAACTTGGCCCGCAGACGTCGCACGTGCACGTCCACCGTGCGTGCGCCGCCGTAATACTCGTAGCCCCACACGCGACTCAGCAACGTCTCGCGGGTGAAGACCCGATTCGGGTTGGTGGCGAGAAAGCGCAGGAGCTCGTACTCCATGTAGGTGAGGTCCATGACCCGTCCGGCGATGGTGGCCTGGTAGGTCTCTAAGTTCATCGAGAGACCGCCGTGGTCGATTCGCGGCGCCACCGTGTCGTTGCCCGAACGACGCAGACGGTGGCGCAGTCGCGTGGCCAGCTCCGAGACGTCGAAGGGACCCACCACGAAGTCGTCGAAGAGGTCCTCGCGGAACGTCAAATCGTCGAGTTGGTAGTGGTCGAGTAGCAAGATGACCGGTCCGCTCGCACGTTCGCGACTACGCAGTTGGCGACAGAGGTTCATGGACTCGGTGAAGGGGAACGCCGAGGCGTTGATCACCGCGCCGGCGAATCCCTCGGCGGGCTCGAGGGCAGCAATCTCGTTCAGGCGCCCGGTCGCAGCCACGACGGGCGTCACACCGGTCACGTCACAGGCCTTGCGGATAGGCCCTTCGCACGAGGGAACGCACAGGACGACGTCACTCACAAGAGGGGGAGGTACCTTTCGAGTTCGAAAGGTGTCACCTGGGCGCGGTAGGCGTCCCACTCGGAGCGCTTGTTGCGCAAGAACCATTCCACTTGGTGCTCGCCAATGGTTTCCAAGAGCAATTCAGAGGTCGACATCAATTCGACGGCCTCGCCCAGTGACTGGGGCAATCCCGCGACGCGTTCGCCCTCCTTGGGCAACTCGTAGTCGCCGTTGACGCCACGAAGGCCGGCGGCGAGGATGACGGCGAAGGCCAGGTAGGGGTTGGCTGCGGGATCCGGCGAGCGGTACTCGAGTCGCGTCGAATCGATGCGCGCGGGTTTGACCGAAGGCACGCGTACCAGGGCGGCTGCGTTGAAGCGGGCCCACTCCACACCCACGGGCGCCTCGGCGCCGGGCATCAACCGCTTGTAGGAGTTGACCCACTGGTTGGTGATGGCGGTGATCTCGGGTGCGTGGTGAAGCAGTCCGGCCATAAACTTCATCGCCACCTCACTCAGGCCGTAGGGACCCTCGCCAATGAACGCGTTCGCGTCGTCGTGCCACAGCGACAGGTGCGTGTGCATCCCCGATCCCTGGACGCCGACGAGAGGTTTGGGCATGAAACTCGCCGATACGCCGACCTGGCGAGCGAGTTCTTTGACCACGTGGCGCACCGACATCACGGTGTCGGCCATCGTGAGGGCGTCGGTGTAGCGCAGGTCGATCTCGTGCTGACCGGGTGCGTCCTCGTGCTGGGCGTGCTCGACGCCGATGCCCATCTCTTCGAGGATGAGCACCGTACGTCGGCGAAGTTGGCTCGCCACGTCGTCGGTGGTGAGATCGAAGTAGCTACCACGATCGATCGGCTCGGGTCGGCCGTTCTGGTCGACGCCCGAGAAGTAGAAGTACTCGATTTCGGGGGCGACGTAAAAGTTGTAGCCCTGTTCGCGCGCGCCGTCGAGGACGCGGCGCAACTGTTGGCGCGGGCAGCCGTCAAAGGGCGTGCCGTCAATGTTCAC
>JGI20207J14881_1000704_pt1 | contig 12092 bp, 12 predicted proteins | sample NGESurdeep092012_4_FD_14881 | JGI IMG/M metagenome (IMG submission 14881)
CCGTCACTCTCTTCGAGTGCGCCGCGACGTTGTGGATGTACGTCGTCGTACGTGACCTCGTCCTCGTGGCCGCCGTCAGTCTCATCGCCCTCGTAGGAGCCGCGTTGACGTTCTTTGGCGTGTTGCACCTGTTGTTCCTGTCTCAGGTACTTATCGGCGGGTCCTTCGCTCTCCTTCTCGTGAGAACAAGTCGAGAGTTGGCCTGAGGAAGATCGGCGATTCCGCCAACGACGTGACGAGCGACGTCTTCGTCCGTCACGTCGTCAGACGAAAGGACTCGGTCCGGGGGTGTCGGAGTTCGGCCCTAAGCCGGCACGCTCACGAAGCACTGCTTCGAAAGCGTCTGGATCGTCGGGCGTGACGAACGGCTTCACTACTTTGCCATTGTCAATGATGAAACCGAACTTCTTCGCGGGGCGTCGTACGTCCAGATTCAGCCAGTACCGAAAGGACCCCGTTCCCCAGATTCGAAGTTTTCCTCGCATCGCGCTGAGCGCGACCTTTCGGACGCCTTTCAGCGACGAGTAAGGAACGTCCTTGGCGCCAAATGGAAAGTAGTACCCGTGTATTCGCAACGTCGTCGGGGTGCATTCGATCTTCGAATCGCGGTAACTCTCGCTCACGAGCGAAGCCTAGAGCTGGTCTTCACGCTCTCGTAGATCGGACGTCGGGCTCAGCAGAATTACGGAAAGGTGACGGACGTCGCCGTGACGAACTTCTTGGGTTTTGTGACCGCAATCTTCTCGCCCCATTTCGAGGACACCACGACGCTTGACACTTTCTGGCCGCTTACGACGCCCGCGTCCGTCAGCGCGAGCGGCCGGTACGGTGCCGTGGTCGAGAAGTACAGCGTCTGACTCCCGCCACTGGCGCCGGTCGAGGAGCTCAGGGAACCCTTGATCGCCACGGTCCGGGCCCGTCAATCTTGAAGACCCCGAGGTCCTTCGGCGCGCTCACGCCCTTCACCTGTTGGAGCACCGACGTAAGAAGGATGCCGACGGCGATATTGGCGTAGTTCTTGTTTGAGGTCGGCACGAGCACCCACTCGTTCGCCAGTTTCGTATTCTTCACGCCAAAGTCCTGGGCGTAGGAGGTCTTGTCCCCGAAGATATAGAGGGCGGAGCGGAGAAATCTGCTCGTTTCCGTGCCGCCGCCCAACTTCTGCGTTTGTACTCCCTTGGTCAGCGAGCTGTCCGTCGAAAGGGTGATCTGCACGACGCCGCCGTAGGAGTCCGACGAAACGTAGTGAACACTGCCACTGCTCTTCATCGCGGTCGCAGCGAGCTCAAGGATCTGCGCCGGCGTCTTCGCGCCAAAGGGATTGGACGCGGCGCTCGACGGCAGCACCGGCCCTAACGTCATCGCCAGCGCGGCGAGGATCGAAACAAGGGACGGGCGTACACGCAAGGGGCTCCAAGAGTTGTTCCGCGCACTGAAAAGCAAGTAGCGAAGAACGCACCGGGACGTCTGTCGTAACCATCGCTCAACTCATCAAACTCGAAGATTCTTGTCGCGCGAGACGACGCGTGGCGCAACGCCATTTCCCACGACGGTAAGGTCACGTTGTGGGACCGCTCCCTTCAACTGTCAATTCCGCGAGATCGATGTTTTCGAGACGTCACAAGAGTTGGCGACCGCTCACTTGGCGGGGCCACCGATGAGCAAGCGTTCAAAAAGGGTCGCGGACTTTCACGAACTGGAGCGACTCTATTCGCGCCTCGAGTGCCACGAAGTGTCGTGGCAAGATACGAACAACGCCACTCGGCCTGGGCCACCAGTCGTAACGAACCCACAGGTCGAAGAAGGTCAGACGCACATGGTAGGGAACGCTGAGGACGACGACGAGGGTGAAATCGTCAAAGGTTTCACGCGCGACATCCTGCGCGTCGCCGAGAAGAACATAAAGGTGGCGGACTTCACTGTCCGGGACAACCATCGAGAGGGTGTCCCCGACGATCCTGAATCCACGCGCAAGATCCGCTTGGCATTTCGCCGTATTCGCTACCAACTGAACACGATGTCAAGCGTCGACAGTTCTCTCGGAGCGGAGTTCCTCATCGGACGACTACGCGACGTCGGCAATCCCTTCGGTCGACTTCGCGACGCCGAAATTCTCGAGTCGAGTGTCACCGAGGCATTAGGCGACCGCGCCGACACCACGCAGGGTCGACAACTCCTGGACATTGCCGCACACGCTCGCCGCGTCGAACAACAGACCACCGATCACCTTCTGCACTCCGACGCGTACCGAGAGAATCTGACTGAGGTGACCAAGTTTCGACGCTCCTTACCTTCTCGCCATTCGACACCCGAAACGTTGCGGCCACTGGCGGAACGCGCGATGCACGTCTCATGGCGAGCGCTTCGCCGATCGGCGCTTAGGGCGAAGCGAAATCCCTCGGACACCAATCTGCACCAGACCCGAATAGCCGCCAAACGAACGCTCTACGCCGCTCAAGCGTTTTCGGACGTACTTGGCGCTTCGGCCGAAGAGTTCGTGCGATCCGTTGACGGATTACAAAAATTTTTGGGCAAGCAGCACGACCTCGCGATGGCTTCCAAATGGTTCGCTCAGGTCTCAAAGGACTACCCCGCCCTCCATGGTCTCGCTCGATCGCTCGCTCGCGAAGAACGGCGCCGCGCGGACAAACGATCAACGCGTTGGACGAAATACTGGAAGACGCTCGAGACACAAAAGGCCCCGAAGAAGTGGTGAAGCTCGCGTATCCACGACGGCGCCTCGACGTTGGCTAGATCTTGCCAATGATGAAGTCACGATAGGCGTCGATGGTGGCGCCTGGTTGGTCGTGCATCAGATAGAGCGAGAACTGATTCACGCCAAGTTCGCTCAACTCGCTAAGACGATCACGATGTTGCTCAATTTCCCCTAGTACGCAGAAGCGATCGATTACCTCGTCAGGTACGAACTCGGCGTCGGGGTTTCCCGTCTTGCCGTGGTGGCTGTAGTCGTAGCCCTTACGACCTTTGATGTACTCGGTGAGGGTGAGCGGAACGATGTTCGAGTCGTCACCGTAGCGACCGACGATGTCGGCAACGTGGTTGCCCACCATGCCACCGAACCAGCGAACTTGATCGCGCTGGTGCGGAAGGTCGTCGCCCACGTACGCCGGGGCAGCGACGCAGACTTGGTAGTCCTCGGTACTTCGACCGGTCGCGCGAAGAGCCTCGTGCGCGGTCTCGATTGCCCACTTCACGACGAAGGGATCGGCGATCTGGAGAATCAGTCCGTCGGCTTTACTGCCCGCAAGCTCCAATGCCTTGGGACCGTAGGCCGCCATCCACACGTCGAGGTGGCCATCGGAAACCCACGGCATCGAGACGGTTCTTCCGTTGATGAGGGCCTCGCGTCCCTCGACGAGCTCTTTGATGACGGTCATGCACGACGAAAGGGTGGCGAGCGTGGCGGGCTTTCCACCAGTGACGCGAAGGGCCGAGTCGCCGCGACCAATGCCACAGATCGTCCGCGGTCCGAACATCTCGTTCAGCGTGGCGAACAGGGACGCCGTCACGGTCCAGTCGCGCGTGATCGGGTTCGTCACCATTGGACCCACGATGATGTGATCAGTGGCGCCGAGTATCTGGGAGTAGATGACGAAAGGCTCCTGCCAGAGCACCACGGAGTCGAACGTCCAGAAGTGAGAGAACCCGGCGTCCTCCGCGCGCTTCGCGAGCTCGATGACGTCTTTCGCCGGTGCGTTCGTCTGCGCGACGAGTCCGAAGTCCATTACGCGCCCCGACCCGGCACGATCGCCCCTTCGCACCCAGTACTCTGAGCCAACTTGTGTTCGTTCATCGGAGATAGCCGTTGAGTCCGCGGCGTAGGAACTGGCCGTAGCCCTTGCGTCCCACGTACTGATCGTTCTCAATCACGACGGTTCCTCGCGACAGCACGGTCTTCACCTGACCCTTCACCACCATTCCCTCGTACGCCGAGTAGTCGACGTTCATGTGGTGCGTCTCAACCGAGATCGTGTGCGTGGCGTTCGGGTCGTAGAGCACGATGTCCGCGTCCGATCCCGGCGCGATGAGTCCCTTCTTTGGAAAGAGACCGAACATTTGCGCTGGCGTTGTGGCCGTGACGTCCACCCAACGAGCGAGGGAGATCTCGCCTAGGGCGACGCCCTGGAAGATCAAATCGACCCGGTGTTCGATCCCAGGGATGCCGTTGGGGATCTTCGAGAAGTCGCCGAGTCCGAGTTCCTTTTGCTCTTTGAAGCAGAAGGGGCAGTGATCGGTTGAGACGATGCTGAGGTCGTCGGTGCGAAGACCTCGCCAGAGATCGGCGTGATGGTGCTCGGGACGAAGGGGCGGCGAGCAGACGTACTTCGCGCCTTCGAATCCCTCGCGCGCCAGGTCGGCGTCGGAAAGGAACAGATACTGGGGGCAGGTCTCGGCGAAGACACTCTGTCCGCGGTCCCTCGCCTCGATCACCTCGTCGAGCGCTTCAGCGGCGGACAGGTGAACGATGTAGAGCGGCGCGTGGGTGACGAGCGCCAGTTGGATGGCGCGGTGCGTGGCCTCCCCTTCGAGCGCCACCGGCCGGGTCAAACCGTGAAATCGAGGACTGCTCTCCCCCTTCGCGAGTGCCTGGGCGACCAGCACGTCGATGGCGATGCCGTTTTCCGCGTGCATCATGATGGTCGCGCCGTTCGACGAGGCCTGTTGCATGGCTTGGGTGATCTCGCCATCGGTGGAGTAGAAGACACCGGGGTAAGCCATGAACAACTTGAAACTCGATAAGCCTTCGTCGACGACGAGGTCCATCTCCTTCAGCGACGCCTCGTTCACGTCGGACACAATCATGTGAAAGCCGTAGTCAACGGCGCAGTTACCCTCGGCCTTCGCGTGCCACGCGTCGAGTCCCTCACGCAGGCTCTTACCCTTGGACTGAATCGCGAAGTCGATGACGGTGGTGGTGCCACCGAAGGCCGCGGCGCGCGTGCCCGTCTCGAAGGTGTCGACTGAGTGCGTGCCCCCAAAGGGCATCTCGAGGTGCGTGTGACCGTCGATCGCGCCGGGGATTACGTACTGCCCACTGGCGTCGATGACGCGGTCCGCGCCGACGCGCCAGAGTTCTGACGTCGTCGTCCCCGGCGCAGCCAGTCCGACGATGACGTCACCGTCGATGAAGACGTCGGCCGCGAACGGACCGCTCGCGTTGATGACGGTGCCGCCACTGATCAAAGTCTTCATAGAACGCTCCCACTTTCTTTGTGAAACGGCGAGGACTAAGGAGCGACCAAGCTTCCGTAACTGTCAGGTCGTCGGTCGCGGTAGAAGGCCCAGGTGTGACGGACCTCCCTTAAGACGCCGAGGTCGAGATCGCGCACGATGACCTCGTCGTCCGTGTCGGACGCGGCGTCCCCGACGAGTTGACCACGGGGATCGACGAAGTAGGACGACCCGTAGAAACTGTTGTCACCGAGCTCTTCGATGCCAACGCGGTTTATGGCGCCGACGAAGTACTCGTTCGCAACAGCGGCGGCCGGCTGCTCGAGGTTCCAGAGATAGGCGGAGAGCCCTCGACTCGTCGCCGAGGGATTGAAGACGATCTTCGCGCCCGCGAGACCGAGCGCGCGCCAACCTTCGGGAAAGTGACGGTCGTAACAGATGTAGACACCGATGGGTCCCACGGCCGTCTGGAAAATTGGGTAGCCGAGGTTGCCCGGGCGAAAGTAGAACTTCTCCCAGAATCCCTTCACCTGGGGGATGTGGTGCTTGCGGTACTTTCCGAGATAGGTCCCGTCGGCGTCGATGACTATCGCCGTGTTGTAGAAGACGCCCTCTTGTTCCACCTCATACATCGGCACGACGAGGACCATGTGGGTCTCACGGGCGAGTTCTTGCATCAACTCGGTCGTTGAACCCGGGATCGACTCGGTGTAGGCGAAGTACGCGGGGTCCTGGACTTGACAGAAGTAGGGACCGTAGAAGAGTTCTTGAAAGCAGAGGACCTGTGCACCTTGGCTGGCCGCCTTTCGAGCCAGCGCCACGTTGGCGGCGATCATCGACTCCTTGTCGCCGGTCCACTTCGTCTGGACGAGCGCAGCGCGAACGATGTCGTTGGCGGTACCGGCTGTATTAGTCATTCGCTTCACCTCGAAGTTCTGTACCACGCGGACATGAGTACGAAAATCTCCTGAATCAAAGGTACCTTCGACCAGATTCGGATACTAGACCCGAACGTCCGTCACAACATGCCTCCGCCGTCGCCTGGACGTAGGGTCGAACAATGAATCTGAAACAACGCGGTGTCGATCTCGGGTTCAAGGTACTGAACGCCACGCACAGAGCAGCGCTGCACCTCAGCGCTGGCCGTGTCGGAGGATCGATCAAGGGCATGCCAATGGTCGAATTACTGACCATTGGGCGAAAGTCTGGCGTGGTCCGTTCCACCATGCTGCTGGCGCCCGTCGAGGACGGCACTCGCGTCGTCCTCGTCGCGTCCAAGGGTGGTGACGACCGCGACCCCGACTGGTATCGCAACCTCGTGGCTCATCCTGACGTCGAGCTAACCATGAACGGCCAGCAACGTCCTATGCGTGCGCGCCCTGCGACACTTGAAGAAGAGGGACTTCTATGGCCCCGCGTCGTCAAGTCGTATAAGGGCTACGCGAGTTACCGTGAACGCACGACACGCGACATCCCCCTCGTTATCTGTGAGCCGCGCTAACGATCAAAACGCTTCTTAGTGCATTGAGATCAACTCATCGTGACGGCGGGCGACTGAGCTACTCATGACCTTGGGTGCCTCACTCAAGGTGTGACGTAGGCGTTGCGCGACTTCTAATGAAATTCGAAACCATCTCTCAGCCATCCGACAGCACCTTCACATCACTCTCACAAATGCTCTGCCTACTCTGAGAACAGTTCCTGTGAAGGGAGAACATATGAAGCACCTAACTACTAAATCCATCGCCGTGTTCTCACTCGTCACCGCCATGGGTATCAGCATTCCTGCCGTCGCGTACGCGGGCTCACCGCCTTCGTCGCGGACCAACTCAGCGCCAGCCGATTCAAGTGCCAATTTCATCGCCGCACAAAAGGCACTCGAGCTCCAACTTGCGAATCGTGCCGCGCAACTGCAGCACCTCGTCACTGACGTGACCGCAGCGACGTCGCTCAGCGCGAGCGTCTCGACAACGCTGCAAGCACGTCTTTTGACTGAGGAGTCAAGCATCAATTCTCTCGTCGCGAAGGTCCCGACGGACACGACCAGAGCAGAGCTCAACACGGACCGCTCCGCGATGCTCAGAGACAATCGCGTGTACGCCGTCATGTCTCCTCAGGTGTTCGAGTTAATCGAAGCGTCAATTGTGGCGAGCCAGGTTGTAACGCTGCAAGGCAACGAGGCGACGCTGCAGTCGGAGGTCGCGTCAATCTTGGGTCTGCCGGGATACAAGAACGCGCTGAATCACTACAATAATTACGTCGCGCGCCTTTCAAACTGGTCAACCCGGATTGTGAACATCGAAGCAATCGTGCTCGCCCAGACGCCTCAGGGGTTTCCAGGAAACACCAAGAGGTTCGTCGCAAAGAATCACGACATTCTCGACGCGAACATCGCGCTCTCGTACGCTGCCTATGACGCGAGCATCATCGGTCTCGCGACCGGCGGCTACACCGGCGCGTAGGTTTTAAGGTCTAACTCGAAAAAGGGAATCTCAAATAGCGCGGTTGGTGGTCTTGCCCATCGACCGCGCTATTTTTTTGCCACATCAAACGTTAGAACTTCACCTTTAATAATCAAGCTCAGTTTGTGCCCCGGCAGGATTCGAACCTGCGCTCACGGTTTAGGAAACCGATGCTCCACAAGGTGATTCCTAAATCTCCGTCAATAGCCCCTCGTTGTGAATGACTTCGACCTAACACCAAAGTTTCAGGTTGCCAACGTTAAATGACGTGGGATCTGCTGAGGTTTCGATAGCGCCAGCCAGCGAAGCCAAAATATGCTGCGGTGACAAATCCAATGCAGAGCTCCGCGATCCAGACAGCACTAAATTGCGGAAGTCGTCCGACAGCCGCCGCAGCAAGAGGTTCGAGACATATTGTTCCGGCGACAAGAGAGGCGCTCAACCACGCTCGTGTCGTTCGCCATCGATAGCCGAGATAACCGAAAATTGGTGCGGTGATTGTTCCACCCACAATCACCTTCGCCTCCGAACGCAACAAAGCGAGAACGGGCCCAATGCTTCCGTTGAGATGGACTCCTTCCAGAGGAGTCAGCGTCATGATGAAGTATCCGACGAGTGCCGCAGCCGTGGCAACGCAACCAATAAGAACAGCGCGCCTGGGCCGTACTTGGGTGCAGCCAAAAACAAAGGGCAGCACGAGCCAGGGGGCGGAGAGAAGACTCACTTCCCCCAGCCAAGGAATATGCGAAATGCTTCCGAGATACTGGTCAGTTGATCCGAAGGCAGCGCCAACTAGGACTGCGACGAGATACACCATGCAACACATTCTCACATGGTTAGTTCGAATGTTGTATGAGTGGGTTAGCGACAGAAGTCTTCGATCAGGACCATTGACTCGTTCGTTTAACTTCGTTCCCACCCTAAGAGAGCGGTTGTCCCACTCCGCGTAACGCCTAATTGCGAGTGAGGTGTGACTCGAACTCGCTCGCGGAGAGGGCCTCGAGTTCTTTCACCAGTTCGCGAAGTCGTCGGTTGGCCTCAATAGCGGGGCGAAGTTCTTTGGCTTCTTCGACGCTCAAGGTCTTCGTGACTTGTCGACCGTTTACCTGGTGCGTCCACGTCGGGTAGGGACCGTGCAGCATTGGCGGATCGGCGCGACACCGACAGCCCGCACCTGCGCAGCGAGTGGAACGTTGCGAGAGGTTCCCGGGCACGACGGGTCCGAGACGGGCGATCTCGGCCAGGATGGCCCGACGTCGCTGCTCGCTCTTCACCGTCACCAGCATCGTCCATCCCCAATCTTGAGATTAGTTCATGTCAGGATATCTCATGACCATCGGTCAACGCGACGCCAGTGTGCTTCGACGTTTCGAGGAGTTCTGCGCCCTCGAGGGACTGACCTGTGATCCGGCCCTCGACGACGGTGCCCCCGAGGCGTTTCTCGCGATCGGTTGCCGAGACCTCGCGCCCCACTCGCTCGGCACGTATCGTTCGACGCTGCGCCGTGGTGGTGCACCATCGACGGGCAGCCGATTCCCGGCCTCGCCCGCCCCGATGCCCTACGACGAAGCCGACCTCGCGGCCCTGTGGTCGCGCGCTCGCCACCAGCCCAGTCGTGCGCGCATTGAGAACGCCACGGTGCTGCTCGCGACGACCCTCGGCGCGGGACTGCGCCCGCGCGAGTTGGCTCACCTGCGCGGGTCCGACGTCCTTCGTTCGAACGGGCGGGTGCGCGTGCGCGTGGATCTCGATAGTCGACTCGTGCCGGTCGAGAATCCCTGCGCAGACGCACTCGCCACGCTCGGCGACCAATGCCGCGGCTATCTCTTTCGTCCCGGAGCAACGATGCGCGACACCAAGAACCTCGTCGGTGAGATCGCGGCGACACTTGCGGGCGACCGCGACGAGGTCGGGCTCTCTTGTGGACGTTGTCGCTCGACGTTTCTCTGTGCGCACCTCGCGCTCAACACGCCGCTCGGCGAACTCTGCACGATGGCGGGACTACGCGATGTCGAATCGCTGCTGCGCTACGCGCGTCACGTGCCGAGTGCGCCCCAGACGAAGGCCGAACTGCGCGCGCGGGCCCAGCGTCAACGATGAGACGCTCACTGATCGACGACGAGGAGGTCACGCACTGCCGCGCGCTCGTTGAACACTCGGGGGTCGCGCAGTGGTTGGAGCACGAGATCGCCGCCCGTTACCGTCGCCCCGGGCGACCGCGCACACTCTCGGTCGTCGCCCTCCTTACGGCGTTGCTGCTCCTCGCAACCGACGACCGAGCGTTGCACCTCTCGGCCGCGACCGAGGTGCTGTTCTGGCGGCTCTCCGATGAGGCGAGGGCGACTCTGGGCGTCACCGGTGACGTCTGTGATGAGCGTTCCTTCCTCGCCCGCTACCGCCAGGTGCGCTACATCTTTCATAGCGTCACCTCGGTGCTCGACCCCTCGGGGCTACCGAAGAACCACCGCCTTTCGCTCGAAGAGTTCGCGCAGCGGTGCGTCACGATGAGTGACGAGGAGGTGGGTCGCGCGCGCGGTCGCCTCGAAGCGTTCACGGGCGCGATGCTGTTGGCGAGCGTGCGCGAGTGTCACGACGAACCCCCGCGCACCCTCGCCTACGGCCTCGACGCCACGCCTGTGCCGCTCTTCTCGCGCGGACCGTCCAAGCGTTCGAGACTCTGCGCCACTGATCCCGACGGAGGATGGTATGTGCGCGAGGGCGATCATCGCGAACGCGAGGACCATACGGGTCGACGACGTTCGCGCGTCGCCTGGGCCCTTGAAGCGACGCTGCTCACGACCGCCTCACCCGAACCCGGCACTCTCGCGTCGTTCCCCAATCTCGTCGTCGGTCTCGCGCTCGATCGACCGGGGATCGATCCGGGCGGCACCGCGCTACGAGTGCTCTCCGACGCGTGCTCTCGCGGCTTCGCGCCGGGTCCCCTCGGCGTGGACCGCGCCTACTCCGGCGCGTTCGCGACGAACTTTCACCTGCCGGCACGGGCCATGGGTTACGAGCTCGTGATCGATTACCGCGTCGACCAGCTCGGCCGCCAGGCGAACAGCCAGGGCGCCGTCTTGGTTGAGGGCGCCTGGTACTGCCCGGGAATGCCCGAGGTGTTGGTCGAGGCGACGCGGGACCTGCGCGCGGGCGCCATCGACGCCGACATCTACCAACAACGTATTGCCGCACGGCGCGCTTACGCGCTACGTCGAAAGTCTGGACCCGACGCTGACGGCTACGAACGCTTCATGTGCCCGGCCCAAGGCGAACGTCCGAAGGTCCGCTGCCAACTACGTCCGTCGTCACTCGAGACTCTGGGCACGCGAACGGTGAGCCCACCAGCGACGCCGCCGCTGCTCTGTTCACAACACGCGATCACCATCGCGCCCGACGTGGCGGCCCGCTGCGCCCAGTCCTTCGCCTACGGATCAGAAGAGTGGTCGCGGCACTACGCGACGCTGCGCAACACCATCGAGGGGTGGAACGGGTTCGTGAAGGACCCCGCCCACGAGGCGCTGGCCCTGCCAGCGCGTCGTCGCGTGCGCGGCATCGCCGCCCAAGGCGTCTTCGTCACGCTGCTGATCGTGGCGGCCAACCTACGAAAGATCGACACCCACCATCGCCAGATGGCCAATCGCGACGAGATCGAGGCACGAAAACGAGCCCGTCGACGACGAGTGAGCCTGACGGACTACCTCGCCAGCTGACGTCGTTCGCGAAAACCGCTCGTCCACTATTCGAACGTCGAGACCCACGGCGTCAAACGCGCACGTCACAGCCCAATGGCACACTGTGGGATCCGACTTCTGTCGGTGTGATTAGCTAACTTCTGTCGATAACTTTGAGTGCCCCCGGCAGGATTCGAACCTGCGCACACGGTTTAGGAAACCGATGCTCTATCCCCTGAGCTACGAGGGCAAATATTGGGTTTTCAACTACTTTCGAGACTTCGCAAACGAACCAGCACAACCTCGAGGAAGAAGTGCCCCGCTCTTCGCGATGCCTCCCCACTATTCAAACACGTCTGCACGGAACCGAGAGAACGTTGGATTCTCGTGAGACCTCGACAGGTCAAAGTCACGCTAGCTGCACCGACCGAATACCCCGACCGCAAGATGTCCTACGTCATCCGCTGGCGGTTGAACGGTCATGGATACTGGCGAAGTTATTCGACCAAACGAGGGGCCAACGGCGCCGAGGCTTTCCACGCGAAGCTGAAGGTCGCAATGTTCAATGAACAAAGTCGGGATTCGAGAACTGGACTCCCCACTTCCATGAGTCCTCCGAGCGAACTCAATCTGGCCAAGTACTGCCGTTCATTCATTCAAGATCAGTGGCGACGTCTATCTCCATCATCGCGCCGGAGTTATGTGGAAGCAATGACGTCGTTCGTGTTCAACTGCGCACGAAATGGAGCAAGGCCACCCTTACACG
>JGI20207J14881_1000705_pt1 | contig 12082 bp, 10 predicted proteins | sample NGESurdeep092012_4_FD_14881 | JGI IMG/M metagenome (IMG submission 14881)
GGTCATCCTTGTGGTCTATCAAAATGCGCGAGATTGAGCCGCCCATGCCCAGATCAATCAGCATGATGTAACCGCCGACCTGCGTAACGAGCGCCCAAAGGCCGAACTCGGCTTTGTCGAGATAATGCAACGCCAGCGGAACGCTCGCCAGCGTGTAAAAGATGTTCACCCCGAGCGACACATAGCCGGACACGAGCGAGTGGGTGAATTTTTTTAGCCGCGACATTTAATTCAATTGCCGGTCATTGGAACGCCCGGAAGCGCGACCGTTCAATCTCCAAATTGCGCGATAAAAATGCGGCGGTGTCAATGAAGGATAATTTGCAGAAAGCATCAACTCACGAGTTGGGCGCGTTGGTTTGAATCATGTTCTCGCCGATGGCGCGTTCAAGGCGGGCGCGCGCAGCATCGTAATCATGCAGCGCCTGGATTTGCGTGGTGCGCGCCTGCGTGAGCGAGGTCTCGGCGTCCAGCACGTCGAGTTGCGTGCCGGTTCCCGCGCCGGCACGGGAACGGGCATCGGCCAGCGCTTCTTCGGCCTCGGCCTGCACGGTCTTTTGCGAATCTAAAATTTCGCGCGCCTCGATGAAATCGGAATACGCCGTGCGCACTTGCAGTTCAATCTGGCGCGATTGATCGGCCAGGTCGGTCCGGGATTTTTCGTAAAGCGCACCGGCCTGAATGACTTTTCCGCGCGTGAGAAAACCGTCGAAAATATTCCAACTGACTTGCGCGCCGGCGTTCCAGCCGTGGATGTCGTGGTCAAGGGTGATGGGCGGCGTGAACTGCGCGTTATACCAATTGTAACCGGCAAAAAGCGAGACGGTGGGTTTGTAACCGGACTTGGCGTTGACGATGTTGAGCTTTTGCAATGCCACGGTCTGGCGCAAGGCGGCGAGTTCGGAACGTTGGGCGAGCGCGTGCTGGATGGCATCGGGCAGATTCACGTCATAAGGATTGGTGTCAAAGGTGTCAACCAGGTTCAACGGAATGTCCTGCCAGATTTCGCGCGGCAAATTGTAACCGAGCAGGTTCGCGAGATTATTTTTGGCGAGGCGATAATTATTTTGCGCCTGGATCAAATTCGGGCGTTCGTTGGCGACGGCGACATCGGCGCGCAACAGATTAAATTTCGGCACGGTGCCCGCCTTGAAACGATTTTGTTGATCCGTAAATTCCTTTTGCAGCAAATTCACGGAGGCTTCGTGAACGGTGATCTGTTGCGCGGCGAGCAGCACGTCATAATAAGCGATGCGCGTATTGAGCAACGTGTCGGCGATGACCGTTTGAAATTGCGCCAGCGCCTGTTGCCGCGTCGCATCGGCGGCGTGAAAAGCGGCGATGATCCGGCCGCCTTCGTAAATGGATTGAACCAACTGGACGCCGGCGTTCCAGTTTTGATTGGGCTGGGTGAATCCTCCGGGAATGGGAAAAGATTCAATCGCGCCGGGGTCGGTGTATTTATACTGGCCGCTGGCGGTCAATTGCGGCAACGCGACCGCGCGGGTTTCGATGACGAGGCCGTGCGCCGCTTCCAGATCGTTTTTCGCCTTGAGAATCGTGGCATTTTGCGCCAGCGCAATGTTCAGGCAATCCGTCAAAGTCAAAGGCCGCGAAATCCAGGCGGGCAAATTCGTCGGGCCGTCCGCATTTTGCGCGATGGCCTCGCTGCCGAGCAACGCCGCGAACAGTCCGGCGAAAAAAAACAATTTCCTCATAGCGCCGTGAATTTATCAATTAAGCGGCGCGACGCAAACTTGCAAATTCGCGCGGCATGAGTTCTCCTTTGAGGCGTCGCGTTTGTCCGGGCGGTTGTTTTTCAGACTGGCCATGAAAAAAAATAAAGTTTTGCTTTTCATTTTGATCCTCGTCGCCGTCGCGGGCGGCATTTATTACGCGCAGACGCGGCCAGCGGCCCAAATCATCTTGACCGGCATCGTGACGACGGACGAAGTGATTGTGAGTTCGGAAATTCAGGGACGCTTGCAAAATGTTTTTGTCCGCGAAGGCGACATGGTGACGAACGGCGAATTGCTCGCCGTCATTCAATCCAAAATGCAGCAGGCGGACCTGGCGTATTACGCGAGCAGCGAGCAACAGGCAGTCGCGCAGGTCACGCAGGCCAAAGCCGATCTGGAAAACGCGCGCCTGACCTTCGGGCGCACGGAAAATTTATACAAGCAGGACACCGAATCGGTTCAAGCCTACGACGCGGCGCGCACGGCTTATGACGCGGCCAAAGCGCGCGTCGAATCGCTGCAAAGCCAAACGCAGGCCGCCGCCGCCCAAAAACAAAAGGCCGCCGTGCAATTGGGCTATACAAAAATTTTTGCGCCGACCAATGGCATCGTGGACACGCGCGCCGCGTTGCCAGGCGAAGTCGTGAATCCTGGCCAGGCCATCGTCACGCTCATCAATCAGGACAATCTTTGGGTGCGCGCCGACGTGCCGGAAACTTACATTGACCAAATTCGTCTCGGCGAAAAATTACAAGTGCGGTTGCCGTCGAATGCGGCGCGCGAAGGCACAATTTTTTATCGCGGCGTGGATGCCGCTTACGCCACGCAACGCGACGTGAGCCGCACCAAGCGCGACATCAAGACGTTTGAGATTCGACTACGCTGCGATAATTCCGACCGCGCGCTGGCCGTGGGAATGACGGTGTATGTTGCGCTGCCACTAAAATAAATTTGTAGGAGCCGAGGTAACGAGGCTCAAATCAAAAATTAGAGACTCCTTACGTCGTCTCCTACAGAATAAAAAATGTTCGACGTTGAAGTGGAAAATTTGACGAAGCGGTTCGGCGATTTTGTCGCCGTGGACGCGCTGAATTTCAACGTCGAGCACGGCGAAATTTTCGGATTGCTCGGCCCGAACGGCGCGGGCAAATCCACCTTGATCCGCATGTTGACGACGCTCGTGCCGCCGACTTCCGGCGCGGCGCGCGTGAACGGTTTTGATGTCGCGCGCGAAGCGAACGGCGTGCGCCAATCCATCGGCGTCATTCCGCAGGCGATGACCAGCGATTTGGAATTGAGCGCGGTGGAAAACCTGACGATTTTTGCAAAACTTTACGGCATCCCGCGCGAGAAACGGAAGCGCGTCATTCCGCAATTGCTCGCCGAAGTGGATTTGACGCAATGGGCGGACAAGCCGGTGAAAATGTTTTCCGGCGGAATGCGGCGGCGAATGGAAATCGCGCGCGGCCTCGTGCATGAGCCGAAGATTTTTTTTCTCGACGAGCCGACGACCGGCCTTGATCCGGTTTCGCGCGTGTCCGTTTGGGAAATGCTCGCGCGCCTCAAACACGAGCGCGATTTGACGATTCTGGTCACGACGCATTACATGGACGAGGCGGACAAATTGTGCGACCGCATCGCGATTATTGATCACGGAAAAATGGCCGCGCTCGATTCGCCGCTGAAATTGAAAGCCTCGATTCCCGGCAAAAATGTTTTGGAAGTCAGCTTTTCCAACGCGCCGCAAAATTGGACGGAAATTTTGAAGCAATTGCCCGAGGTCGCCGACGTAAAAAACGAAGAAAATATTTTCCGCATTTCCACCAATAACGGTCCGCGCACGACGATTGAATTATTGGAAGCAGCGCGCAGCGCGAACGTCACGGTGACTTCGCTCTCGGTTCAAAGCACGACGCTCGACGATGTTTTTGTTCATTACACCGGCCATCAACTGCGCGACACTTTGCAAAATCCGACGGCGGCGGAAAGTCCGTTCATTTTGAAACGCGGACAATTATAATTTATGCACCGCGTCTGGGCCATCATCGAACGCGATTTGCGCCGTTTCCGGCGCAGTCCGGTTTTGGTCATCGTCTCAATCATCATGCCGCTCGTGCAACTCGTCGTGCTCGGTTATGCGTTCGGCGGAAAAATAAAAAATCTGGAAGTTGGCGTGGTGGATGAAGATCACGGGCTTGCAGCAATCAAATTGCACGAAATGTTCCAAGCCATTGCCGTCAACGCGAAAACATTCACGCCGATTTATTACAGCGATCAGGGAACGGCCATGCGCGATTTGCGAAATGGAAAAATCAGCGGCGTGCTGGAAATTCCGCCGGATTTTTCGCGCAAACTGCTCGCGGGCGCAAATCCCCGCATCGGATTGGCTGAAGATAATTCCGATCAATTTTCGTCCTCGGCGCTCGAAGGCGCTTTGAGTCAACTTCTGCCGGCATATAATTCGCCGCTGGTTCCGCCACGCATGACGGCCAATGCCACGCTCGCCGTTGTGGAAATTTATCCTTACGTTCCTTACATTCAATATTTGCTGCCGGGCGTCATCGTGCTGGCCATTTTTATTTCCGCGATGATTGGCGGCGGAATTATTTTCATTGACGACAAAGCGCGCGGCTTGCACGAAGGCTATCTGGTCACGCCGATCCGGAAATTTGAATTGATTCTCGGCTTCACGCTTGCGGGCGCGCTCAAGGCAATCATTGCCGGAGCCGTTTTGATCACCGTCGGCTCGCTCATCGCCGGAATTCCCGACCCGCTGAATCCGTTGCGAATGATAAAAATGTTCGCGCTCGTCGTCGCCACGGCGCTCGCGCTCATCAGCATGATGTTTTTGATCATGGTGCGCATCAACGACCCGCTCGTGCCGCGCGCAATTTTTGGGATGCTCAACACGGTTTTGTATTTTCCCAGCGGCGCGGTTTATCCGACGCAATCATTTCCGGCGTGGATGAAAGCGATTGCAGTGGTTGACCCGTTCACTTACGCCGTTCACGGATTCAAACAACTCGTTTTGAAAAACACCGGCTTGCTGGCGTGCAGCGGCGATCTGCTTTTTTTATTTGGTTTTACCGTGCTGGCCATGAGTCTGGCAACCCTGCTTTTCCGGCGGACGTTATAAAGCGTTGACTTTCATTTTGCTTAACAACAAGGGTTTTCCGCACTGAACTTGCAAATTCCGGCCAATTGGGTTCTCATGTTGCCGATGTGGCGATTGATTTGGCTCGTTCTCTTTGTTGAAATCGCGCTGGCCGGCCAGCCGCTGTTCGCGGCGGAATCTGCCGAGGTGAACCTGGATTATGTGGCGCAACGCGCGCTGGAACGCGCGCAAAAACCATTCCACTCGCCGCGCGCCGACCTGCCGAAAGTTTTGCGGCAGGACAATCTGGATTACGACAAATACCGGCAAATCCGTTTTCGCCGTGATCGCGCGTTATGGACGGCGGACGATCTGCCTTTCCGCATTGAATTTTTTCATCCGGGCTATCTTTATCAGGAGCCGGTTCACATTTATGAATTCACGCTGACTCACGTCCAGCCCATCCGCTTCGTCCAGGATTTTTTTGACTATGGAAATCTGGACATCGCCAGCGAGATTCCCTCCAAAACCGGTTACGCCGGCTTTCGCGTTTTATACCCGCTGAACAAAACGAATCAACTGGACGAACTCGGCGCGTTTCTGGGCGCGAGTTATTTCCGGCTGCTCGGCAAAGATCAGCGTTACGGCATGTCTGCGCGCGGACTGGCGCTCAATTGCGGCGAGACGGATCGGCCCGAAGAATTTCCCATCTTCACCGATTGGTGGCTCGGCAAACCGCAAAAAGAAGACGATGAACTGCGGCTCTTTGCCATTCTCGACAGCGTGAGTGGCACCGGCGCGTATGAATTTTTGATTCATCCCGGCGAAACGACCGTGTGCGATGTCGAGGCGATTTTATATTTGCGCAAGCCCAAGGAAATCCACGAGGCCAATACCAACGCGCAACCGATCAAAACCCTCGGGCTGGCGCCGCTGACCAGCATGTTTTGGTTCGGCAAAACGACCGAGCACAAGCCCGACGATTATCGCACGGAAGTCCACGACAGCGACGGTTTGCTGATGCGCATGAGCAGTGGCGAATTGCTCTGGCGTCCGCTGGACAATCCGTCGGTCATGCGCCACCAGATTTTTTCCGCGCCCGACATTCGCGGCTTCGGCCTCATGCAACGCGAACGGAATTTTGCCGCGTATCAGGACAGTTTTAATTTGTTCAATCTGGAACCGGGCGTGTGGGTCGAGCCGCACGGCGATTGGGGAAAGGGAAATTTGCATCTCGTCGAATTGAGTTCGCATTTTGAAGGGCTGGACAACATCGTCGCCTTTTGGGATCCGAAAAATAAACCCGCGCCATTGCAGCCGTATCATTTTGGCTACACGCTTTACTGGACGCGCGGAACCGATTTGAAATTGTCGGAGAACAAAGCCATTGCCACGCGCATCGGCCTGGATTTGAACCTCCCGGATTGCCGCCAATTTGTGATTGATTTTGACGGGCCGAAACTGGACGCCGTGCCGGAAAATTCGCCGCCGCAAGCCATCGTCAATTGCAGCACCAATGCCGTCATTGTGAACAGCCAGATCATTCGCAACCGCGAGGCCGGCACCTGGCGCGTGATTTTGAAAATGCAGCCCAAAGCCGGCAGTGCCAATCCCGTGGACTTGCGCTGCACGTTGCAAAAAGGCACGAACATCTTGAGCGAAACCTGGACGTATCAATGGAGCGCGCCGTGAACGCTGAAATTTTGCCCGACGCTTCCGGCCGGCTCGCCGGACGCCCGCTCGAAGAATGGAACGCCGCCTACGCCAAAGTGGAAAATTATTTTCACGCGTTGCGCATTCGAAACAAGGCGCTGCTCGGCCAGCTTGTTTTGCGCGTGCTCGAACGCGCCCAACGCCGCGCGCCCGCCGAGCCGCAACATTCCACCATCCTGCTCGCCGCCGAAGAAATGGAACGCCTCGTCAATGAATGGTTCAACGAAGTTTTGCAAACGCCGCTGGAATTGGTTGACCGCAACGTCTCCACGCGCGGGCGGCTGGCCTTGCTTTTGGCCGACATGCCCGGCAAATGGCAGGATCAATTTTTGCGCGCCGGCCCCTGGCCAAAAGAATTTATCGTCGCCATGCGCGAAACTTTTTTGCGCGCCGGCCCCGATTTTCAACTTTCAAAAATGACGCCGCGCGAGCTGGACCTCGGCCCGATCACCACTTTGGGAAATCTCCGGCGCATTCCCTACATCAGGATGATTTTTGCATGGACCCTTTTCGCCCTGTTTCTTGTGGCCATCTTCATTCTCACCCATCGCTGAAATGTCCGGTCAAACTCCCATGCCGGAAGCCGCGCCCGCGCCGCGCCGTTCACGCGGCTGGCGTCTCTTCTTTTTTTATTCCTGCGCGCTGCTGCTCACCGGCCTGGTCTCGATGCTGTTCGCGGATTTGCTCTGGCGCACCGGCTGGTCCGCCGCCCGCACCGTCCTGCTCATTCTATTCGTGATTTTATTTTTATTTTCCGCCATCGGTTGCGTTCACGGCGTGTTTGGATTTTTTTTGCGGATGTTTGGAGACAACCGCCGCCTGACCAACCTGAAAAATTATCGCGACCAGAAAATTGACGGCATCAGCACCGCCATCGTCTTCCCGATCTACAACGAAAATGTCGTGCGCGTTTATGAAGGCTTGCGCGCGACGTATGCTTCGCTCGTCAAAACCGGACAAGTGGAACGCTTCGATTTTTTTATCTTGAGCGATTCGACCGACCCTGACAAATGGGTTGAAGAAGAACGCCGCTGGTATGAATTGATCCGCGAACTCGACGCGCTGGGCCGGATTTATTATCGCCGCCGCCTCGCGAACGAAGCCGGCAAAAGTGGCAACGTCCGCGACTTCCTCAATGCGTGGGGCCGCCGTTACCGCTACTTCATGGTCTGCGATGCCGACAGCGTCATGCGCGGCGAAACGCTCGTGGATTTGGTGAAATTAATGGAAGCGCATCCGGTCGTCGGCTTGATTCAAACCGTGCCCGCGCTCATCAATGCCGAATCGCTTTTTGGCCGCGTCCAACAATTTGCCAACCGCCTTTACGCGCCCGTTTTTATCGCCGGCCTGAATTATTGGGCGCAGGATTTTGGAAATTATTGGGGGCACAACGCCCTCATCCGCACCGAGCCGTTCATGCAATTTTGCGACCTGCCGCAATTGCCCGGACGCAAACCCTTCGGCGGCCAGATTTTGAGCCACGATTTTGTCGAGGCCGCGCTCATGCTGCGCGAAAATTGGGAGGCGTGGTTCGCCTACGATCTTGAAGGCAGTTATGAAGAAGCGCCCCAAGCCATGATTGAAAATGCGCAGCGCGAACGCCGCTGGTGCCAGGGAAATCTCCAGCACACGCAGGTGCTTTTCGCCAAAGGCTTGCGCGGCGTCAGCCGCCTGCATTTGATTTTGGGAATTTGCGGCTATCTTGCCGGCCCGTTATGGCTGGCGTTTTTACTCACGTTCAATTGGATTTTCTGGTTTCAAAAATACACCGGCCTTTCGGAAATCACCGTGCACGCGCATGTCATCAACTTGAGCGGCACCGCGCACGCGCTTTTGATTTTCGTGATCTGCATGATCGTCATCATGCTGCCAAAATTTCTCTCGCTCATTGATCTGGCGCATGACAAAAAACGCCGCCGCGCCTTTGGCGGATTGGCGCGCGCCACCACCGGCGTCGTCGGTGAAACCATTTTTTCCACGTTGCACGCGCCGCTATTGATGCTTTGGCACACGCGTTTCGTCCTCACCAATCTGCTCGGCATCAGCGTCGGCTGGGCCGCGCAAAAACGCGCCGCCGATGGCACGACGTGGATGTTCGCGCTGCGCCGTCATTGGGGCCACACCTTGATCGGCATCGTTTGGGGCCTGTTCATGTGGCAACTGCAAACCTTGCTTTTCTGGTGGTTCACCCCGGTGCTCGCCGGTTTGATTTTTTCCATTCCCTTGAGCGTGCTGACCAGCCGCCGCGATTTGGGAATTCGCGCCCGCAAACTTGAATTATTTTTGACGCCCGAAGAAGTCAATCCGCCCGCTGAAATTATTTCCTTGCGTTCGCATCTTAAAATTCACGAACTTACCGGCGACGTTGCGCCGCGCCGCCCGCACACCGGCCTCGCCGCCGCCGTGCTCGATCCTTACCTCAACGCCATTCACGTTTCGCTTTTGCGCGAGAAACAATTCAACCCCGTTTATGCCGAACAACTGTTCAAGCTTGGCACCGGCACCGAAAAATCTTTGGCGCTCGGTGAAAAATTATTGACTGAAGGCCCTGACAAATTGACCGCGAGCGAGCGAATGCTGCTCATGGCCGACGAGCACACGCTGGTCTGGCTGCATCAGCAATCCTGGCGGCGCGCCGGCGATTCGCTCGCGCCGTGGTGGCGCGCGATGATTTCCGAATACAGCCGCCGCGACTGAAACCAGTCACAATAATTCCAGCGCGCGGTGCAGCTCGGCGTCCGTGTTGTAAAAATGCGGCGAGACGCGGAGGTAATTTTGCCCTTGGCGATCCGTTCGCAACGACGCAACGATTCCGCTGTCCGTAAGTTTTTGGTTCAGCGCGGCCAAATCTTTTCCGTCCTGAAAAAAGGAAATAATGCCGCCGGCATTTTCAGTTTTTGCCTCCGCATTCAAAACGGTAAAACCTTTTGCCCGCAAGGCCGGCACGAGCCAAGCGCGTTTGCGCAACAGTTCCGCCGCGATATTTTCCACGCCGATTTCCAAAGCCATTTCCAGGGACGCGATCAAGCCGACGACGCCCAGCAAATTTTGCGTGCCCGCTTCAAACTTGCGCGCGTCCTTTTGAAAAACAATTTCTTCTTGCGCGACGAAATTTGGATTCCGCACATTGTGCCAGCCAAAAATCGGCGGATTTAATTTTTCCTGAAGTTCGCGGCGGACGTAAAGAATTCCGGCGGCGCACGGACCGAGCAGCCATTTGTGCGCGTCGGCGGCGAGAAAATCAACGTGTTCGACCGTCGTGGCAAATGCGCCGAGGGTTTGGATGGCGTCGAGGCAGAATAAAATTCCGCGCTCGCGTAAAAATTTTCCGATGGCCGAAATTTCAATCCGAAAACCGCTGATGAAATGACAGGAGGCCAGCGCCACGAGTCTGGTATTTTCATCCACCTGCCCGATGACGTCCATCGGGCGGATCACGCCGAGGCCGCGGGTGTTGAGCAGCCGCACTTCAATTCCTTTTTCGGCGAGCGCCATCCACGGATAAACATTGGATGGATAATCGTCGTGATAAATGAGGATGTTGTCGCCCTTGCGAAAATTCAAACCGGCGGCGACAAAACTCAAGCCAAGCGAAGTCGGGCCGACGAGCGCGATTTCTTCCGGCTGGCAATTCAAAAGTTGCGCGCCGAGTTTGCGCGCGTCGGTGAGGCGATGCAGCATGAAGGCTTCCTGATCGCCGAGCGTGGCTTTGGCGGCGCAGTCGGAGATGGCGTCGGCAACGCGGCGCGGCAGCGGACAAACGCCGGCGTGCGCGAGAAAAATTTTNNCGCGCGCGACGGGAAATTCGCGGCGGCGCAATGCTTCGTTTTCTAAAATGTCAGTCAGAGTCATGCGGGAAAGTTAGCTGCGAAAATAAAAAACGGCAAAGCGGAATCAAAAACTATTGGTGATTTTGAAGATGTTATTGAAGTAGCCGGTCCAGAATTGAATGACTTCGTAAGCGATCAGGATGACGATCAGAAAATAAGCGAGGCGCGGCGTCCATTGCGCGACGAGGTGAAGTTTGTTCGTGCCTTCGTCCCGATAATAAAGGTGAAGCCGTTGCAAGGTTTCATCCAGTTTGCCGCTGATTTCGCCACTGTGATAAAGATTGGAAAATGTTTCTGGAAAAATCGAGGATGACTGAACCAGTTCGGACGGCGTGCGGCCCTCGGCCAATGGCGATTTCCAGCGCGCAACCGTGCGACGCAGCATCGGTGAATTGCTGGCGTTCGCGGCGATTTCCCAGGCTTCCACAATGTTCATGCCCGCGCTGATGAGCGCTTCCAAGGCGGCGGACAAGCGGGACAGCGCCAGAAAACGGCGCGCGGTTCCCAGCAGGGGAATCGGATTCAAAAGCGATTCGATGAACGCGCGCCATTTTTCGCCGTGCTTGCTTTGCATCGCATGAATAATCAACGCGGTGGCGAGATAAATTGGCGCGAGCACCAGCGCGGCTTTGAAAAAAAGCAGGAGGAGGCTGGCATGGAATTGCGAGGCGGCAAATGGCAGGATGATTAAAAAAACGACGGCGGCCAGATGAATGAGCGCGATGGGATAAATGAATTGGGAAATCATTTGTTTGGCGACGCCGGCGCGGTCGTTGTAATAATCGGCCAGCAAACGAAAAGAGGCGTCGAGCCGCCCGCTGCGTTCGCCGGCTTCGATCAAGGCCATGTCAAATTCCGGCAGCCAGCCGATGCTGCGCAAGCTGTCAGAAAGTGTTTTGCCCTGGGCGAGTTCATTCAGAAAATGTTGAAGCGGCGCGCGAAATGAATGTCCCGGCGGATGGCGGCTGATTTGTTCGAGCGCGCCCACGACGCCCATTCCGGCGGACGTGAGCTGGGCGAGTTGATGATAAAGTTCGGCGCGCTGCGCAAGTTGGCGGGGCGTGATGATGAGCGGCATAACCGCGTCAAACGGCGACGCGGTCGAGGCTGGCCTTCAAATCGCGTTTGCTTTTTGCGCCGACCATTTGCTCGGCGACCTGGCCTTTGTTGAGGAGCAACAAGGTGGGAATGGCGCGAATGCCGTATTGCGTGGCCAGCGCCTGTTGTTCGTCAATATTGACTTTGCCGATCTTTATTTTGCCGTTGTATTCGTCGGCGAGTTCATCGAGCAAAGGCGCAATCATTTTGCACGGGCCGCACCATTCCGCCCAAAAATCAATCAAGACCGGCGTAGGGGATTGCAACGCCTGTTGTGCGAAATTTTCCTGCGTCAAAGTGACAATTAAAGGTGAGGCCATAAAATGCCGACGGCAAAAGATTTGCCAAAAAATTATTGGTTTATCGAGCCGTTCAAAATCAGCATCATCCAAACGGTCGTGCCGACGGCGGCAAGCGCGGCGATGCAGGCGGCGATGGAAAGGCCAACGTCCAATGCGCTGATGGTGGGCGCGGCGACAATCACGGGCGCGGGACGGGACACAGCCGCAGGCGCAGCGGCGCGAGTGGCAATGGGCGCGGCGGCAGCAGTGCGCGAAACGGCGGCGGCAGCGGGCAATCCGGTGGAGGCGCCGGTTGGACCGCCCGGC
>JGI20207J14881_1000708_pt1 | contig 12063 bp, 10 predicted proteins | sample NGESurdeep092012_4_FD_14881 | JGI IMG/M metagenome (IMG submission 14881)
CGACGATTGGGCGATTGGAATCAATCCCGCGACGATCATGAAATTCGAAGGCGTGGAGGACTCCTCAGACTATGTATCGCGCCAGTTGCAAATAATCAAAGGATGGTGCGACGACCACGACGCGAAAATCGGAAATGTTCAGCGCGGCGGTCCCTTTCATGCATTCATCGTTATGCCTTTCGAAGAGGAATGGTCGAATGACTCTCGGAGTTTCATTGATAGTGCCGTTTCTTCTTTCGGCACGAATCTTGTTGCGGAAAGGGCGGATGACAATGATTTTCCCGGAAGAGTCACTGAACAGATCGTCAACAGTCTCGAAGAAGCTGACTTAGTAATTTCGGACATCACTGGGAATAACGCGAACGTCGGATGGGAACTTGGATTCGCTCACGCGCGCTCTAAGCCTTGCGTGATCGTCAAGCGCAGGGACATTGGTAGTGCCCCTTTTGATATCTACGATCAGCGTCGAGTGGACTACTCGTCCGATCCGACGGAGGAAGAAACGGATCGCCTCAAGCGAATGATTAGAGCATCAATCGATCAGATCAAGAATTCGGTAAATCAGGAAGATCCTGGGGACATGGGCAGACTCTTTAGGGGTCCGACATTTTTAGCGTGAGGTCACCGGCAAATGGCTGCTAATTCGTGGGAGGGCATGGCCGGAATCGATATGGCCCCCGAATCTTGGGGCGAGTGTGTAAATCTTCTCCTTACCTCCGGTGGAGAAGAGACAATTTATCGAGGACACAGGTCGTTTGATTGGGAACTCCACTCCACCTTGGAACGGGCGTTGCTTGAGCGCGCAGGGCAATTGGATGACCGAAAGATTCAAGTGATGCAATCGCCGGTTGCCGACACTGAGACTGAGACTTGGGCAAACGACGTGGAGACCTCGCTAACTACTTACTTCCGGCGCAATGCGATGCGCTTCGAAGTACCTCTTCTTCCTGAAACTTGGGACACGCTGGGGTGGTGGGAAGTTATGCAGCACCATGGTGCGCCCACTCGGTTGATGGATTGGACCCTATCTCCGTTCATAGCAATCTGGTTTGCTCTCAACGGACATAACGATGGGGAAGGGGATATGGCGCTTTGGATTTACGACCGTCGAACCGCCGCTCAGAATCACGTAGGTGCGGAGAAGAGGGCCAAGGAGATCAGTGGAGATCTTCGACTTGATGACCGAAGACTATTGAACCAGTACATCCAATTTGCAATTGAAGATAACAATCCTGCTCTCATTGCGGCGCTGCCTCGACCATTTCCGCGTGCCGTCGCGCAACAAAGCGTGCTAACCGTGAGTCCTTCGATTGCCATCGCAGGCTCCACGCATCGATGGATTCGAGGACGCCTTGCAACTCGCATTCGACTGCGTCAAGAGTGGAAACCTGAGATGGTGACCGTCTGCCAAAGCATGGGGCTTTCTCGGCCACGTTTGTTTAGAGACCTCGACACCTTGGGTCAGCATGTTTGGTCGAGCTTCATACGCGGCGAAAATATAACCTCAGAATTCCTTTGAGACTGAGTCAATCGAGGTACACGAAAGGATGTGTGAATGGTGTGCCATGACCTAGGTGAAGAATCGCTCTTGCTATGACCTGTCCGATACTTCGCCCCAAGGTGTCTATACGCGCGGGAAATCCGATTCAGACGTGCGTGCTGGCATTGTTTTGAGCTCGATGAATTCGGTCCGAATTTTCGTTACGTTTAATAGTCGTCGTAGCCCCGCGAGGTACCGACCAAGTCTTTCGCTGCCGCATGCCGGCTGGAGGAAATCCCCTGTGTGGCGGAATCTCCGTTGTCGCTAAAGACATAGTTGGAAAGACCTTTCGGAATGTTGTGGATTGAGTCTAAGTCGTGTTACTTCGCCAAATCTGGGCCGTCACCGATTTTCGAGAAACGTTCCGTTAGCATTAGTCGTAGAGCATGTAGGCGAAACGAATCGAGAGCCGAAGATGGGTGATCGAAGTTCGATCGAATGGACAGAAGCCACGTGGAATCCGACCACTGGCTGTGATCGGACATCTCCGGGATGCGACAACTGCTACGCCTTGACCCTCGCCAAGCGTCTCAAAGCGATGGGGGTGGAAAAGTATCAGAATGACGGTGATGTACGAACTTCGGGACCCGGATTTGCGCTCACGTTGCATCCCGAAGCGCTCGATGTACCGAGTCGATGGGGCGCACCGCGAACAGTCTTTGTTAATTCGATGAGTGATTTATTTCACGATTCCGTGCCCCTCGAATTCATCCTCCAAGTATTCGAAGTCATGAAGTCAACTCCCAGACACACGTACCAAATATTGACAAAGCGCTCTAAAAGGCTCGTTCAACTCTCGACGCAAATCGAGTGGCCTGCCAATGTTTGGATGGGAGTGAGTATCGAAAACGATCGTTACGCCTTTCGCGCGAATCATTTGAGAGACGTGCCCGCAGCGGTCCGATTCCTATCAGTCGAACCAATGCTGGGTCCCGTACCAAGTCTTAACCTGGCGGGTATCGATTGGGTCATTGCTGGCGGCGAAAGTGGCCCGAGAGCGAGGTCGCTTGACGTGCAATGGGTCACCGATCTTCGCGACCAATGCTTGACCGAAAATGTTGCATTTTTCTTTAAGCAGTGGGGAGGCCGAACACCGAAAGCGGGTGGTCGCCACCTTGATGGTCGCACTTGGGATGAATACCCATCCATGCCAGCCGCCGTTTGAACTGAAGGCTATTCTCTAGTTCCCTGTTCCTTAGAGAGGGAATAGTGCCGATGGATCCCGTGCGATGGAAGATCGAGGACCACACACGGGCCAAACACCGCGTGCTGAGAAGTTATCTCGATGCTTGGATTCCGATCATGGGCTACCAATCTAAGAAGGCGTATCAACCTGATGGGCCACCACGCCTTCTACTGGTCGATGGATTCGCCGGACCCGGGACATATTTGGATGGCGAGCCTGGGTCGCCTCTCATCATGCTCGACGCGCTACTGTCTCACGCTTCCCTACCAAAATTGGGCGATGTGATATTTCTCTATCTCTTCATTGAGCAGGACCCTCGACGAGTCGCGGCACTGAAGGAAGAAATCGCAAAACTGGAGGTTCCTGCGAACGTAAAAATCCACGTTGAACCTGGCCGATTTGAGGATCGATTTAGCGAACTCATCGCGAAGATCAAAGGCAACGGAAAGTCTCTAGTTCCAACGTTCGCATTTATAGATCCTTTCGGTTATTCATCGGCTTCCATGTCTCTTACGGGTAGCTTCTTGGATTTCCCTCGATCCGAGGTGCTCTTCTTCCTTCCTTTGTCTTTCGTCCATCGCTTCGTGGGACGTGCTGGTCAAGAAGCTACTTTGAACTCGCTTTTCGATGGTGACCGTTGGCGCGAAGCTATTCCGTTATCTGGAGATGATCGGAAAACCTTCCTGATGGAGTTGTTTGAGGAAGTGCTTTCAAATCAAGGTCAGGTAAAACACGTAACGTCCTTTCGTCTTAACACGGATGATGGAAATGACTACCGATTGATATTCGCGACTCAACACGAAAAGGGCCTCGACCAAATGAAGCGCGCCATGTGGAAGCTGGATCCAATAAGTGGAATCTCCTACTCGGCAAAGATGAATTCTGGTCAAGAGATGCTCTTCTCGTTAGATCCCGATACCGGCCCCCTACTCGCTGAGCTCAAGAGGGCGTTTGGAAGTCGCTGGTTCACAGTGACGGAAGCCACTGAAGTTACGCGACCCACGCCTTTTGTATCGGACTCTCATCTCAAGAAACTGACGCTTGTGCCTGCCGAGAAGGTCGGCGTTCTCGAAGTGAAGCGGAAGGACGGGGAGCGAGCGGGGACCTTCGGCGATGCCGTTCGGATGCGCTTCCTCTAAAGGTTGCATTCCCGACTCAAGAGTTTGAATTAGAACCTCTCCGACCACCCCCAACGGGTTTCGAACTCGTGCCGCCACCTTGAAAGGGTGGAAGGGATGCGGTACAAGCGTTTGGGAAAATCCTGATCAAGGTTGAGGTATCGCCACTGAAATTTCGGGATCTATCGGCGCGGGCACTCCACGAGCACTAATGAGGATCAGAGTCGGCAATCTGAATTGTTAACTGACCAACAACGGTTCCGATCAGACAGTGAATAGGAGCAGTGCTTGAAGCGCCGTCGATCTTGGCTCCTGCGGTAATCGCGCTCGTGGCTCGAAAGGGCGACCGGTATCCTTGCGTCGTGACAGTTCGATTCAGCCGAACCGGCGAACTCTTTAGACGTCGCCGAGGTGATGGAGGCACCAGAGCAGTGTCAGCTGAGCAATTGGAGCAGTTGCGGGCCAAGGAGCCGGGCTACCTGCAACGACTTGCGTGGAGACATACTCCTCGCGAAATTGCGGACTGGGATGCAATCATCGAAGCGTTGTCCGTTGACCGGGACATGGTTTTCTTTTGTGATAACAGTTTCATCAGCGTCAGTACACCATCCGGGGTTTGGGAACCCCTCCTAAGCAGACCAGGTCGACTTGTTCTCACTCAGAGGGTCATGGCCGAACTTCGTCCGTGGATCACAAGGCATCCTGAGCATCCTCTGGCCGAAGCGATCCGGGATGGTAATCCGGGAGTCACGCAACGGCTCGAACCCGAACCGAGTGGGCCGGCCACAAGGCCTTCGCGTACTACATGTCATTACTTAGCCTTCGCAGGCGAGCATTGGAGTTCGGAGAGTCGATCTTTCTTGAGCAGCACGGGCGAAAGCCGGACGAAGCGGAAAAGCGCGTCTTGGTGGACCAGGTGCAGCGTGATTTGGGTTCACGTGGCAGACTCCTCGCAACAAAAGCTCCAGGCTTCTTCACCGATGAAGCCCTTGTGTATTTGGCCGTTGAGCATGCACTCTCAACCGGGAGGGAGACAATTGTGCTCACTTGTGATGCCGACGTGGAAGAGCAGTTCTTCAAACTTCTTTGGCTCATCAACACGCACTACCGCGGACATCTTCTGGCCAATCAATTCGTCGGCCACGAGCTCGACTTCGAAACTTATCCGGTCCCGGACGAACTCGTTGATGATGTCCGGGGTGCCTTTGAGCCACATGATGCCTTCATTATCGAACGTCACCCCGACATGATCGAACTGCTACCGCGGGACTATCACTTCGTTGGAATCAGTTGCCTCAACGCTGGAACATACTTCACTCAATTGAGCTTCGGAGCTGAACGAGAGATGATCGAAGTGTTACGCGTAAAGGACAAAACCGGGGGGTATTCAACGGATCGTCTTGGAGGGCGGAACATGTACGCATCGATCCATCCTCTGATCACTGGTCGCGGCCACGACTGCGCAGCGGTTGGATTTGATAGACGCAAGAACGTCGGGCCAAAGGGCGCGAGCGTCTCGATGATTGATTTTGCGCAGGCCTTATCTCCCGTAGAGCAACTTGCTCACATCGTGCCGACCCCAGAAGCCGAGATGGATCGCTAACCCGGGGTTAGGGGGATTCGACCCCCCGACCCCTTGCATGCCATCGGCTCGAGACCCGTTCAAGAGGGTTCAAATTGGTCCAAATCGGCTTCGTTTGCTGGGCTTTCAATTCATCTCCGTTCATCAAAATACACCTCAATTCGATTCAACTGCTGAAGTTACTGCTGAAGTAATGCTCTTGCTCGGCGTGCAAGGGGTCACGCTCAATTGGCACGGTTCCTCGGAGTTCACAAAAACTGCTGAAGAACTGCTGAAGTATCGGTCAAAGTAGAGCGACATGCTCAGCGTGCAAGGGGTCGAGATGACGAGAAGCCCGTTGGATTCAGATCCCCGACCCGTTTCTGCAAATTCATGGATCACCTGTCTGACTGGATTGTATTTATAAAGCTTTGCACCCACGTTGATTGACTGTACCTTCCGGCGCAACTTGAACTGCCAATCACCCAGCTCTCTGCGCCCTGCCGCAACAAGTACCGTATCTGTCGCAATGGAGCTACGCGATTACCGGACCGAGCTGGCGATCAATATGTCTGTGATAATGCTGGAGTGGACATTGATCCCACACTTTCTCTTGCCTTCACAATTGAGGCCAACCCAGGGTCCTACGCACTCTTGCTTGGGGCCGGTGTTTCTTCTGGCGCCGTGCCCACTGCCTGGGACATTCTCTCGATCTTGGTAGAGCGCCTTGCTGCTGCGCAAGGCGTGGATACCGATGATTCAATGGCGTGGTACGAATCCACTTACGGAATTGCCGCCAACTACAGCGACGTGTTGGCGGCTCTCTCGCCATCGTCTGCGGGTCGAGTTGGACTATTACGACCTTTCTTTGAAGGGGCGACGGCAGCCGGAAGTGCCGCGGACGTGGGCGCTCCTCAGCCCACAGACGCTCACCACGCGATTGCTCGACTCATGAAAGCCGGCTACATCAAAGTTGTTCTTACAACGAACTTCGATGAACTTTTGGAGCAATCTTTGGCGGCTATCGGCGTCGCCCCAACGGTGCTCTCGACACCCTCCGCGATGGCAGGCGCCCTACCGTTACATCAACAGACGGCATGCGTCATAAAGATTCACGGTGACTATCACGACCCGTCCTTCCTCAACACCGGTGATGAACTCGCTTCCTATAACTCTGATGTGATCATGTTGATTGACCGCATCCTTGACGACTATGGCCTGATTGTTTGTGGCTGGTCGGCAACGTGGGACACGGCCCTTCGGCATGAAATAGAAGCCCGCAGTCATCGTCGATATGTGACTTACTGGGTCGAGCCGTCAGAGCCATCGGACGAAGCGAACCGTCTCATACATTTGCGCGATGCTACGACAGTGACCAAGACATCGTCGACCTTTTTCACTGAGTTGGAACAGGCGATCACGAGTATTCAAGATGCAGACAGGCCGCATCCTTTTTCAGTCGCCGTTGCCGTTGCGAATGCGAAGCGCCACATAACCTCCAACGATCGCGTCGCACTTCACGACTTACTCGCAGCAGCGTTCAACGAGGTACTGGACCGCGCTGTCACGCCACCCAATATTTCAGCGGCAGCAGCGACAGATTGGACGTCCGCAATTGCCTTGGTGGACGGCGCGATGTCACTGCCATTGGCCCTCGTTGCGACGGTATCTCGGTGGGGTAATGCCAAGGAAGACGAACTCTGGGTATCGAGGCTGATGGAAATGTGCTCTCAGCCGATAGACAGCTCCATGCATCTTTGGAATCTCTATTACTATCCCGCGACTCTCGTCCTCTACACAGCCGGTATGGGAATGGTCCTCGACGGACGAATGATCGAACTTGAGCAACTCCTTCGCAGGACGGTTCCGACTCAGGTATCAGATAAGCCGGGCCCGCTCTGCTCAGAGTTATCGGTAATGCGGACGCTCTCTTGCCTGGGTTCAGAGAGGGACGCGAGTCAACACGTCTACGACGAGATAGCGCCAATTTTTCGTGACCAGCTGCTGATCAGCGACGAGAGTACGAGGGCAGCTTTCGATCGGCTGGAGCTCCTCACGGTGCTGTTGGCTCTTTTTTGTCGCTCGGATCCCGAACTGTACCTTCGCCCCGCGTCCGCAGGAATCATTCGCAGAGGAGGAAGCTTTTTCTCGGTGACTGCACGACCCGTATCGGAATTAGAAGCGAAGCGAATAGATGGTGTACACCCTTGGATCGCTCTTGGTCTTTTCGACCGCGACCAGGAGCGGTTCGAAGAGGCGCTCACGGGATTTAACAGTGCGATCGTTGCAAGAGTGACGAGTCCCGGAAACTTCTAATCGTCGCTCGACGAGTGAAGGGAAAACACACGTAATTACTTGTCGGGAGCTTCAAGGTCGGCGAGATTAAGTGACGGTACGACTCGCTCACGCCAACCTGGCGCCGCACGCGTATTCAGTAGCGAGATCTCCAAAATCGTCTCACCTTCGGGTTGGAGCGTCGTGTTAACGAGCATCTGGAGTTCAATAATTAGTTCCCCGGTGAGCCGAAATACGATGTGTGCAGGTGCCTCGAGGTAGAGGCGCACGCCTGTCCAGATTTCGTCACTCGTGAGAGACATGAGCGAGTCCATGTAAGTCACATCGACCACGTGGCAGTCGGCGAGCAGTGCAGCTAGTTGTATGTTGCCTCTCGCAAGTGCAGCCTCGGCGGCTGTACCAAGGTGTTGGTCATATCTTTCGTATTCGTCTGGGCTCAAGGGCATGCCGACATGTTGCCACGCGGCTGCAACAGACGAAGAACAGACGAAGACTTGTCATTCAGAGCACACTGCACACTTCGACGCTATGTCGGCAAGGGCACCGACCTCTCGGTCTACTCACAAGATGACCTCGACGTGATCGGTCACCGTGGATCAATACCATGCTGCGGAGAATCTTCCAGTGGGCGTCAGCTGAGGATTGCTACAATGCTTCGGTCGTTGCATTGACCGCTTGGATTCACTTTCCAAGAAACCCGGCGCGATTCACCTCCAGCAAATCCGTCAGCCCTAACCAGCGACTTACTAGGTCTCAAACAATGGCGAATCCTCAATCGGTATTGCGATGGGTAGCGTACGAGTAATCGTTGCGTCATATAACCAATTGACATTACCTTCTTTGGACAATTGTCCTGAGACCTCGATTTCTCTTTTTTGATCATGGGCGAGCACTGCATCGTGGTATTGGGACTCTGAAGCAAGTCGGACTCTGTACTTTCGGTGGCCGTCATCGACGCCTACGACGCCCGGACCGTCGGCGTCCTTCTTTGTTAACAGATGAACTCGTCCTGCCACAAGAAGAGAGCGGATTTCTGGAGGACTTGACAAGATTGTCGAGGCCGAAATAAGGGTTACAGACTCTGACGGTGAGAATTCAAAAGTGGAGGGCGAGTCATGCTGTCCAGCTATGGGCCCCCATTCAATTGTGATATCCGCACCATCGGAATTCTCTGCAAGACTCGCCAGTGCCTTGGTGAGCTCGTGGGAAATGCCAAATTCGACTCCCAATTCAAAATCTCTCATTGAGCGATGAACTTTGTAACTATCCAATGCAGATCTGGTGGCTTCGAGAGCCGTCGACAATGAACTGGTGATTGATCGTCCCGTAGAGCCGTCGACATTCTCAGCTTCTAGACTCGGTTCTCTGCTGTTTCTAAACGGGATTCTCGCGTCTGTGGGCACGTAGGCAGTGACGATGTAGCTGCCAATGCCGGTTTGTCCCATCAAGATTGCCTCTAAGTATCGTGAAGCAAACCGCCCGTGGCGATTGCCAAAATAGCGCGATCGCTCCAGATGGGTCTTTGCACCTGCAAGGAGTGTCGCACCTGACGATGCAACTAAGGACTCACCAATTCTCCAGCCGATCATTCCCACTGGCGCTGACGTATCTTTACGAAAGCGTACGGAATCAGAAATTACGGTTGTTATCTCGGGCAGAATATTTCGAATCCAAGTGTCGGGGAAGTTCATGGAGAGATCCATCACGACTCCTCGCAATAGATCATCAAAGTCTGGGGAATTCCTGTTGAGAGGTACGAGGAGCGAATGGAGACTCTGCGAGTTTTGACGAAGTCTTACGTAGAAATCTTCGCGGCCTCCAACCAATTTCCATCCAACTCTCTCCAGGGATAGCTGCAGGCGGACTGGGTCAATAGTGTTCAGATCCGGAATTTCGTTCACAGCGGTTGACCGCTTTCGAGACGGTCGAACATCGCTATCAACGATACGGCATCAAATTTGTTGGCGGTAGGAACATGCACGGTTGGCGATTGAACACCCGGAGTCGCAGTATGCCCTTCAAGGTTGACCCAATAACAACAGTGATGAAGTGACATCGAATCGTGGTCTACTGAAGACCACTCTTCCTGAATAGGCTTCGTCACCATAACAATAAGTATTGCTTTTGACGTCTCCCTCGGTTTAGAAAGCTCGAGGAGATTATTCGCTTTCTTGAATTGGAAGCTGAAGTGGCCCATCGCGGGTTCAGGCCGAATTGTCGTTGTAGCTTTTAGCTGTGCTTCGATAACGAGTTCTTGAAGCATTGTTCCTCGCACCATGATAATCCGAATGTCAATTCCATAGAGGTCTCTACTGACCAGCTCGACCAAGCAACCTGCGGTAGCGGCAACGGCGAAAACATAACCTTCTTGCAGCTGCTCCATACAAGCCGTGAAAGTCTTTTTTGAGACGGGTTGAACATGTCCATGGTTGGTGAGTGAGAGTTCTTCCACATATTCTGGATCTTCGTCATCATTCGGGAGTTGCTCTTGAAGACTCAAAGTACATTCTCTCTTTCAGCGACAATCTACAGTGTTCATCATCTTCATCCTCGTCGAACAGCTCTCGTAGTCTTAGTCAACTACAACGTCTGGGGGACCCCTGTTAGTGGTCCAGCTCGAAGATCTTCCACCAAACGACTGATCGACGGTCGCATCGCGGAGCCCGCGTTGTCGTCCATGTCATCATTTTGGTCATGCTTTGCCACCTTGGTGGCGTTGGTTGTTGTCATTGGTCCTTGGTGTCACTTGTCTCGCCTAGAGGAATGGAATTTGTCAGGCAAGTGTCTCACGCGGACCTGAGAGTTAGGGAAGTATTCCGGTCAGTCCACCTTTCAACTCTGTCGATGACGATGGTCGGTAACTTTTGTAACTCTTCTTCGAGGATCATGTCAGCTCAAGCATTGTCGTCTTCGTCGTCGGTATCGTTTTCGGTCACGTCGTCGTCAACGTCAGCAGCGGTTTGATCGACGTAGTCCTGAAAGAGGTTGTTGAGGCTCCGATTGCCAAGGGTGTCAAGTTTCCAGAACCACCAACCATTCACACTGGATCCCGTGACCCCCTTCGCCGCGCCAGAGGGACTTTCAAAGATTTCTCCATTGAGATCAATTCGGCCGTCCGACAAAACGGTTGCGGGGCGGTAATCGTACGCTTTACGGGCGTACAAAGTTGTCCCCGGCTCTAGGAGACCTGCTCCGATGAGATCGGACAGGGTCACACGCTGCTTGGGACGATCCTCGGCATTCCCGAACGCGCTGGTGTGGCCTTCGGGAACGGGCCAGATGGTGAGAATCGCTTCTGTCATCGCTTGCGTACGAAATCGAATCTTCTCGTCGGTCCAGGAATCGTTGGCCGCGGCTAAGAGAAGAGAGTTCATCTTGAGTACATCATGCTTCTGAAGCTCGGATCGCTTGGACTCCCACGCAGAATTCGACACCTTGCTGTTCAGCTTCGAGGTGAGCAGCGTCAAGTTACCCAAGGAGTGCACGATTCGATCGCGCTCCTCTGGCGTGCCTGACGGCAGCGGCCAGTGTTCCTTCCAACTCTTTGGCATGACGTGCTCGATGTGGTACTTGCCGCGAGCGACGCGTTCGCCGCCGAGGCCTTCGGTGCCATCACTCCAACCGCGGCGGAAATCTTCGATGGCCTCGAGAACCATACGAAGTCGTCCTCGTCGGAGTCGCAGGTAGGCGGCCAGGTTCGCCAGTTCACCGGAAACCTCCTTGTCATCAGGCCAGTACCGGCTCGACGCGGTCTGAGCGGCGAAGAACGTTTCGGCCAGATCACCAGCCATAGTTCGGTTACCCTTTCGAAGATGGGCAATGAGTTCAGCCGCGGTCTGGTTGTACGCCTTCGTTTGGGCCCGGACCAACATCCTTCGCACCAGCCAACTCTCAATCACTTCGAGGGACTTGGCCACTTGATCATCGGGAATCGGGTCTAGTTCGGGGTCCAATAGCCAAAGAATTACGGGCTTAAAGACCTCGCTCTCGAGCGTTCCGGTTCGATACGCAAAGAGTTGCAGGCGGTCGATGGGGTTGGAGGCCGTCGCCCCCTCGATGAATCCTCGGTACACCTTGCCGGCCCGAGCCAGTTGCTGAAGAAGAGCGGCCATCGGAACGTTGACATCGAAGTCCGCGAAAGTCTTGAACCTCTTGAAGACTTCGCGGGCCACGATCTCCTGCCCGGTGCGCGAGATGAGCAGGTGGTTCAAGAAGATTGATGAGCGCGAGTACCTGAGACGTCCAAAGTTGACCTCAGTCTCCCAGAAGCCGGTCTCGAAATCTTTCCAATACTTCTCGTATGCTGCCTCGACATCGACGCCCTCCTCCATGAGCCGCTGGAAGATGAAGTTCTTGATGAGGT
>JGI20207J14881_1000712_pt1 | contig 12013 bp, 8 predicted proteins | sample NGESurdeep092012_4_FD_14881 | JGI IMG/M metagenome (IMG submission 14881)
CACGATCGTTGTTCTCCTGTTTTTTCTCCCTACACCCCGCGCAGTTCCCCGGAAGGAAAAGAAATTGGCTGAACCTGCAATGAAGAAGGTTCATCGGAGGCTCTTGAAAGTCGGCAGCGATCCGCCGCGGAGATTCAACGAACTGACTCTGGACCCATGCACTCCACAATCGAGTTGAGTTGCATTCAGCAGCTCACAAGTCGCCGAGCATCAATACGTAACGACGTTCTCCGGCTCATGTTTTCAGGTCGTTATTTGCCTGCAAGGCTAAACATGATTAGGCAATGTGAAAACGCGGCCACAACCCACCCGGAGAGGCACGAGAGAAGTATCTTCGATCGGCGATGCGCAAACTGTACTGTTTTGCTCAGAAACGGCTAACCGCAATCGTCCCAACTCGACGGCATCGAGGCTGGCCAATGGGTCCGATTTTTAGGAATCAGCCAAGAACCATTAAGGCGGAACAGGTTGTTGCTTTCGCCTGCGGGATGGGAAGCGCCTATTGTGTGAAACGTAAATTGGAGACGCACTACTAGCTGTGACACCGTTACCGAGGGAGGCTGCGGGGATTGCGTCGTCGATTAGAGGTTAGGGGTTTAAGTGAGCCAATTATTTCGAGAAAACGCTGTGCTCCTCGTCATAATGCTGTACAGTTTTGGTGGATTTCTCCGCGGCTTTTTCAGCCACATCGTCTAGTCTCTTCTCTGTCGGTGCGTCCGAGGTGGTTTCGTCTTCCACTTTCGTTTCTTCCGGGTTCACAAATTGTTCTGCCATGGTGGAATTCTCCTCTTATCACGATCATTCCGCCGTCCGGAAGTTTCTGGTCAGTCTTGCTCACTTATCGCAAGCGGCGAGAATGCTCGGGGTGTCGGGAACTTGTCGAGGGAACACGTTCGAAGACGGAGGCGAGTCTGGAATGACGACGATCGTTCTGATAATCGGGCACTGCTGGTCTTCTGTTCATTTGAAACCGGCATGCGGCCCTACAATTTCACTGGATCAAACTAAGAAAGACCACCCGCCCGTTTGATTCCATAACGTGTGCAATTCTGCCCAGCATTCATGCGCATGACCGCCCATCATCGATAAGTGTAAGTGTCGTCCCATCTGGGAAGGCTCCCCATTCGCCCTTTGCCGTCGCGGGAATCCCGCTTAGGAGAACAAAATGTTTAGTCACTTCACGCCTGTCCAGATCATCGTGGCTGCGATTGTCGTCCTCTTCGTTGTTGTGATCGCGATTGCCATTTATCTTCAAAAACGTAAAACCAAGACCCTCCGCAATCGTTTCGGATCGGAATATGATCGCGCTGTTCTGCAGCACGGCTCCCCGCGGAAAGCCGAGGCAAAACTCGCCGGTCGCGAAACCCGCGTTGATGCGATGAAAATCCACGAACTCGGCCCCGATGAGCGCGAGCGTTTCGTCGCCAACTGGCAAACGGCACAATCCCGCTTCGTCGATTACCCTAAGGCCGCGGTCACTGAAGCGGACAATCTGATTGCCGCGCTCCTCGTTGCCCGTGGTTATCCGAAAGACACTTTCGAACAAAGCGCAGCGGATCTCTCCGTCACCTATCCCGGAATGATGGAAGGCTACCGCGCGGCGCATGCCATCGCGGACCGGCCCAGCGGTCCTGAAGCAAGCACCGAAGAGCTTCGCAGCGCAATGATCCAATCCCGCGCCATATTCAATGAGCTCATCCAGAGCCGGAGTCCTCAAGAGACAAAGTCGGCGGCGTGATTGCAAATCGTGTGATCTTGATCGACGATCAAGACCACCAGATCGCACTGGCGACTGCTTTGGGCAAGAGAGTACAGAGCGCCGGTAATGCACCCTTACAAGGCTGATCGCTTGAATTGCGCCGCCATGACTGGCGCATGAACTGGCTGGGAGGGAGAGCAGATGTCTTCGGGATCGAAGGCGACATCCCGGCTGGGAGGAACGCTCCCCTGGTTTAAAATTGGAAAATTCCTGTTTGTCATCAGCTTGGCAGTTGCGATGTTTCTGCTTGGATTAAGCATGGTGCATTACCACTTTTTTCGAGGCGGCTATATCAACCCGCATGGCGTCCTCAAACCATAGCGGAAACTGAAGAGAGTTCTGGTCGCGGCCGCCTGCGATGTTGTCCCTCGCCAAAATTCAACTGAAATTGAATAGGCCAGGATCCTAACCTCGGGACAGCTCCGAGGCCGATTCTCCTCAGCTCGCGTACCTGGAGAGCATAGACGAGCGCGCCTTCGGCTATTGGCCAATCTCGTATCGCACCACGGCTAACGCGGTCTGATAGGAATAGCGGGCATTGGCGTTGTCGATTTCGGCCTGCGTCTGGTTGAGCTGTGCCTCGCTGATCTCGACGATGCCGCTCAAGCCGATCTTGTAGCGCGCGGAGGCCAGGTCGAGCGCGGAGTTGGACTCATCCACGAGTTGCTGCGTGACGGCGATGCGCTGGTAAGCCGTTTGCGCATTCAGAACCGCGGTGCGCACATCGCGAGCGATCGCGTCACGCAGGTTGCGTACGTTTTCCTGGGCAGCTTGAGCGCGCAACGTTGCTTCCTTCGCTTCCGCGTTAAAAAGAAAGCCGTTGAAGACGGGAATGCTCAGGTTGGCTCCCGCGGCGCCGTACCACGAAGACTGGATTTGGTCGGCGCGCACCGGCGTTCCCCCCACGGCGGCCATTGCGGAGAGTGTTGGCAGCCACAGATCGTGCTGCGCGGTGCTGAACTGACGGGCGGCAAGGAATCTATCATTGAGGGCCGTCAGATCAGGTCGGGCCGTGAAAGCCGTGTGGACGAGTGCTTCGGAATCGTCGGGCGCGGGAGGCGGATTGCCGTTGGTATCGTCGACGAGAACGTATTGCTGATCCTGCTCGGAGCCGAGCACATCGTTCAATGCCGCCATGGCTGCCTGCGCATTGCTCTGAGCATCGAGCAGCAGCAGCCTGGCCTGTGAAAGCTGAACATTGGCGAAGCTGAGGTCGAGATCGGAGCGAATCTTTGCCTTAGCGAGCGCGCCGACCTGATCGCTCGTGGCCTGGCGCTGAGCGACAGTTTTCTCAGCCACCTTAAGCACGGCCTGCGCGGTGAGCGCCTGATAGAAAGCCTGATCTACGGTCAACGTAATATCGAGTTCCGTGGCGCGCTCGCTTTCAAGCTGCGCCTTCGCAGTGGATTCCGCACTGAGGACAAGATTGTGCGTGCGGCCAAAGTCGGTGATCAACTGGCTCACCCGCAAACCACCCGCGGCGCGATCATAAACGGACGGATTGTTCAGCAGTCCGGCGGTGATCCGGCTGTTATTGTGCGCATCGACGGCGGTCAGATCGCCTGTTGCAGTAGGCATCTCAACCGACCGCACCTCGCGCGTCACTTGCGCCTGGGCCAGCGCGAGTAATCGCGCCACGCTGATGTTTGGATTGTTCCGAATTGCCATCTGTTCGGCCTGGGCGATGGTGAGCGACGGGCCGGCGGGCTGCGCGGCCGCATATGCGGCCGCCCCAAAAAACAGGGCGGCCGATATTCTGAAAACATAACTCATGCATGTTCTCCTTCTGCCTGCCCGGCCCGTTTGCGATGCACGATGATGAAGGCGGCAGGCACGATGAAGATGGTCAGAATCACTGACACGCCGAGCCCGCCAATGACGGCGCGCGCCAGGGGCGCATAAAACTCACTGCCCTCCTCCAGCGTGAACGCCATGGGAAGCATTCCCAGGATCGTGGCCAGAGAAGTCATCAGGATGGGACGCAACCTGAGCCGGCATGCCGTGGAGACGGCTTCGTCGACGGGCATCCCTTGCCTGAGCAGGATGCGAGTGACGTCCACGATCAGAATCGAATTTGACACTACGATCCCAGTCATCATGATCACGCCCATCAGCGACATCACGTTCAGCGTTGTATTGGTGAGGAGCAGAGTGAGGATGACGCCCATAATTCCCGGCGGTATGGCCAGCAGGATGATAAACGGATCCTTGAACGAAGCGAACTGCGCCATCAGGATCAGGTAGACCAGGATGACCGACAGAATGAGTCCGAGACCGAAACTGGTGAACGACTTTCTCATGCCGTTCACCGATCCGCGCAGGGTGACGCGGAGATTCTCCGGTATTTTGGTGTTGGCGATGATGTGGTCGACCTGTTTGGCCAGATCGCCGAGGTTCTCGCCCAATGGCGATACGTACACGTCGATGACTCGTTCAATCTGGTAGTGGTCCACCTCGGTGGGCGTGTTGATGGGGCGAATGGTCGTCACTGCCCCCAGATTGGTGATCGCTTTTCCATCGGGAGAGCGCAGCGGAATCTGATTGAGGTCGGTGATGGATTTGATGTCGGCCGGGGGAAACTGAACTGTCTCAAGATAATTGTTCCCGGTCCTGGGGTCGACGTAATAGCTGGGCGCGATCATGCCGTTCGAGTCAAGGGCGGTGATCACGTTGTCTACGACCTCGTTCGAATCCAGCCCCAGCCGGCCCGCCATCTCGCGATTTACGTTGACCTGCAGGCCGGGATAATCAAGGTCCTGCGGAATAAGAACATCGCTCACGCCTTTCAGCTTGCGTATTTGCGCGGCAAAATTGCTGGCGGTGGCGTAGGCCTCCTTCATGTTGCTTCCCTCTACCTGGACGTCGATGGGAGCGGGAAGACCGAGATTCACAACCGCATCAACCAGGCTGCCGCTTTGGAAGTAAGTGGAGAGCTCCGGCAGATCGCTGTGCAGCTTCGCGCGTACCAGGTCCATGTAGGCGAAACTGCTCTTGCTGTGTCCCTTGTTGAGAGCCACATTGACAAAGGCCGTGTTTTCGCCGGAATTGGTGGTGTAGATCGACTCGAAGCCGGATGTAATTCCGATATTCGAGACAATCATGCCCAGGTCCCTGGGCGGAATCACGGAGCGAACGTCCTGCTCTACTCTTGCGATGTACTGGTTGGTGACTTCAAGCCGAGTACCGCTGGGCGCTTTCACATTGATGACGAACTGTCCGGCATCGGTACGCGGGAAAAAGGATGTTCCGAGCAGCGGAAAAAGACAGAGGCTGAGCAGAAACGCTCCGATGATTCCTGCGACCGTCGCTACGGGCCTCAGCATGGCTTTTCGCACTGCGATGTCGTAGTGCATCAGGGTCCTGTCGTAGCGGCGATTGAACCAGCGCACAAATCTCCGGAATGGGTTGTTGCCTTCGTGATGGCCCGCCTCGTGATGGGCATTGCGAATGAAGCGCGCACAAAAGAGCGGAACCACAGTCATGGCTACAACATAAGAAGCGAGGAGCGATAGCACCACCGAGAGCGCCATGGCCGTGAACAGAAACCGGCTGACGCCATAGAGAAAGACCACCGGAAAGAAAACAATGGATGTCGTGAAGGTTGCCGCCAGAACGGGGAGGGCCATCTCGCGCCCGCCGTTTTCGGCGGCTTCCTCCGGGGGCTCGCCCATTTCAAGATGGCGGAAGATGTTTTCGAGGACCACGACCGAGTTGTCGATAAGGCGCGAGAAGGCCAGGGCCAGGCCACCGAGCACCATGGCGTTGATGGTCGCCCCCATCGCGTTCAGGATGATGAAAGCCGCCAGGGCTGAGAGTGGAATCGACAGCAGGACAGCGACGGTGGCGCGCATGTTGCCCAGGAAGATGACGATCATGAGCGCGGTAAGAACGACACCGATGCCGCCCTCGCTGCCCAAATTAGCGATGGCTGTCTTGACGAAGACGGACTGATCAAAGATCACCGTGGCCACCAGCGACTTGGGAACATCGAAAAGATGTTTGAGGTCCTCCCGGACGCCGTTGACCACGGCGATCGTGTTGCTGCCGCCGCCCTGCTTGAGGATAGGGAGATAGACGGAGTGCTGGCCGTCGACGCGGACGATGTTGGTTTGAATCGCGGAGTCGTCCTTGGCATAGCCAATGTCGGAGACCAGAAGCTGCCCATTGCCGACGGATCTCAGCGGAAGGTTGTCGATATCGGCCACGGTCGGCATCTGTGAATCGGCATAGATGTTGTAATCCTCCGGACCGATGCGCACGTCGCCCGAGGGCAGGATCTGATTGGCCTGATTCACGGCCCTCACCACATCCATGGGGCTCAGTTCATGAGCCTCCAGCTTCACGGGGTCCACATAGACCTGAATCTGCCGGTATTTGCCACCGAACGGCGGCGGGATCGACGCTCCCGGCACGTTGGCAATCTGCTCACGCACGGAGTACTGGCCCAGATCGTGAAGTTGCGTCTCGTTCAGGCCCGCCCCTTTCAGAGTGACGTAACAAACGGGCAGGCTGGAGGCGTCGAACCGCAGCACGACAGGTGGCAGTGTGCCCGGCGGCAAGCGCCGGAGCTGCGCCATGGCCAGGTTGGAGATGGAGGTGACCGCGGCGTTTGGATCGGTGCCGGGCTGAAAGTAGATCTTGATCAGGCTGACGCCGGTCATCGATCGCGATTCGATGTGGTCGATGCCGCTGCCCAGCGTGAAGAATCGCTCAAATGGATCCGTGATGTGGGTTTCAATCTGTTCTGGAGGCATGCCCTGATAAAACGTCGCCACAACAACAACAGGGATCCTGATCTCGGGAAAGAGATCGACGGGCATGCGCGCCACGGTCACCGTGCCGACAACAGCGATGAACAGGCACAGCATGAGGATGAAGAACGGATAGCGAAGGGCGAATCTCGACATGCCTACTCTACCCCGCTTTCGCCATTCGGATTGTACTGCGGCAACTCCACTGTTTTCGGGCGTACCGCTTCGCCGGGCGTGAAGGAAGCAAGATTTGCCGCCACCACGCGATCGCTGCCCGTGAGACCCGAAAGGACTTCGACCCTGCTGGGGCTTTCGAGGCCCAGAATCACCTCGCGCCTTTCGATGCGCCCCTGGTCATTGACAACCAGCGCCGCGGGTTGCCCGCTGCTGCGATCAACGGCCTGAATGGGCACCGTGAGCACGGTGCCGGTGCGCTGAAGGTCCAGAGACACATCGGCGTACATTCCGGGGACGAGTTTGTTATCGGCGTTGTTGAGATCGATTTCCACCTGAAGCGTGCGTGTGGCGAGATCGAGTTCACCCGTTGTGCGCACTACTTTCCCGGTGAGTTGCCGGCCCATTGATTCAATGCGAATCTGCGCGGTGGCGCCGATGCGCACATAGCCTGCGAGCGCGGCAGGAACGGGAACACGAAGGCGCAGGATGTTATCCTGCGCCAGCTTCACAACGGGCTGCGCGCTTTCGCTCGATGTTCCTGCCTGCACCAGCGCGCCGGTGTCAGAATAGCGCCACGTAACGACGCCCGCGAAAGGCGCGGTGATGCGCGCATAACCGGCCAGCGCAGCGAAGTGCTGATGATTGGCCTCGGCTGCGCTCAGTGCCTCCTGCATCGCCGAGAAGTCGGCCTTTGCGGCATCCACCTGCGCCCCGGATGCTGAATCTTTGGCCTGCGCGTCATCCAGTTCCTGTTGCGCGATCAGGCCGGGCCGCGTGGCGGCAGCCTGCTGCAAGCGCTGGTATGCCGCATGCAAGGCGGAGTGATCGGCCTCCGCGCGCACAACTGAGCTTTTCGCGCGCAGAATATCCTGCTGGCTGCGCTGAACGGCGGCCTGCGCTTCATTGACCTGCGCCACCAGTTCAGGGATATCCAGGTCCGCCAGCACCTGGCCCTTATGCACCCGGTCGCCAATATCGACATAGATGTGCCGGATATAACCTGACACCTTGGCGTGAAGTTCCACCTCCTGGTAAGGCAGTAGCTCGCCTGCTATCTCAAGCCGGTTTGAGAGCGCGGCTCGCTGCGGCAGGACGACCGGAGCAACGGGAAGAATGTCGGCCTGGACATTGGACGCGGACTTATGGCAACCGACGCTTAACGCTCCGAACAAAAGCAGAAAGCCAAACAGCGGCCACTTGAAAAAAGACGGCAGAGACATAGCAGAAATCCTCGCTGGCTTGCAGGCAATGAGGGGATATGCGCACTCGGGAAAATGTACAAGCAAATCGGAAGAATGGCTTCGAAAACGCTAAGCGGCAGGAGGAGGGCGGAAGAAGTTGGAATAAGAGAAACCCGGCGCCAGATCATACGGAAAATGGGTCACGAGAATCTCGCCGGATGACTGCACAGGGAATCGTGCTGACAACGCGACCGCAGTTGGACGAAGCAGGGAAAAGGCGGCGTGGGGATGTGCCGGATCCAGGGCGAGAACCCCGTGTTCCACCACCTTGGGCGTGGCTACAGGCTGCGCTTTTGCGGCGCGGACACTACTGCCTACACCAACAGCGGGCCCGTACCCGGCTGTCTTGGCTTCAATTGCAAAGAGAAATGCCAGCAGACAGAGGCCGAGGGCAAGCGGTGCGCGCCGAAGCCACGAGCAAGTGGCGAACGATCCCGACATAAGGGCAGTTTACCATGCGGCTGCGAGCGAGACGTTACCGCGGGACGCCGATAGCAATCTCGATTTTGATGCCGAGCGGCGACAAGAGCGTCTCGTGAACCAGACAGTGGTGCACGCTACCCATCATCCCTTGGTTTGATGGCCTTTCCCGGAGCACTTAACATTGCCATCGACCAAGCCTTCAAAGTGTCAGCGCCAACTCGTCTAATCGGATGGTGTGCTCACTGAAATGCCTGGCTCAGGCTCATGGGATCGAGGCCGGAAAGGAATTTCTGCGCCTCAGCGGTGAGAGCGCTCTGCGTAGCGGCCTTTGGTGCGCCCGAATGAGGCTGATCGGATTGGAGATGGTCGATGCGGATCATGATGGGAACGGGATGCGCGGCTCTGCCGGTGAGATCGCCGATCTGAGGTTTGAGAACGAAGAAGCTGAATCGGCCCTTCGAAGCCACCTGCTGCGACTGCGAACAGGAGCCCGGAGTGCAGACGACGCTGACGACGATGCTGTCAGTGACTCCGTCGTTGTAGAAGCCGGTGCTGAGATCGACTGATTTTCCCTGCGCGGTGACGAAGGGCAGGGAAGTAACCAGGTCGGGCTTTAGACCGCGTGCCAGCCAGCACGAGTTGGCATCGTGATAGTAGACAAATGGCGCAACCCAGATGGCGAGGATGATTTCATCGGATCCACTTGCGGAGTAGGCTCCGCTCTCGACAAGCGTCTGTCCACCGGATTGTTCGTACCATGTCCGAGTGAGAGCGAACCGACCGATTTGTTTCGGGAAGCGAGCGAGGGATGCGGTCGACGATAAGTCTGAGTCCGGGCCGCTCTGGCGGCCTCGAAGCGCCGAGGTCGGCAGCGCGAGAACTACGAGCAGCACAACGGCAAACGCCGCGCAGCGGATGAAAAGATTCGTTGACGCCTGCACAAGTTTTTTGCTGCCGGGGCCCGTCCCACCATCAGCGCGCGCGAGATCAGCCGGAGCAGGTTCCGCTTCCCTCAGACTTGCCAGGCGGATAAAGATCAGGATCGCCACAAGAAACAAGCAGCTTCCGATGGCGTAGTCTGCCTGTTTGGCCACGCCTTCGAGCGCGGGATGGCCGAGCGCGATGCGGTAATAGACGACAAGGACGCAGAGTCGGATGAAGTTGAAGAGATAACCGAGCAGAACGCCGCCGATAACATACGCCGCCCAGCGACGGAGCGAAGCGCGCTTGAGATAGCCGAGGAAGAGCGCCAGATATCCCAGCGTGACTGCGCCGCGAATGCCGTCGCAGCCCGGCGCGATGAACATGCCGAAGTCCGGCGAAAACATGAGTCGCAGTTGCGGCGTAGTGGGCGCGAAGTGAATCAGCGTGGCGAAGGCGCGCGCGACGCGTGCGGAGATCTCCTGCAGAGGAATGTCGATCATGCTGCTGGTGAGCACGGGCACGGGCTGCGATAGCAACAAAAGCCCAAGGGGAAACCATGCCTTGCGCCACACGCGCGTGCCGGCAAACAGCAGAACAACCCCGCTGCCATAGAGGTAAACGGGCAAAGTGAGCGGGATGAGCGATACGAGCGCGCCGCCGGCGGTGACGAAGAGTTCGGCGCTGGCGTGAAGAATGCTGACGAAAAATGCAGCGCCAATGACGGCCAGACCCCACCAGGTTCCGCGAAGCTGCCAACCGTTTTGGCGCCAGACGCGAAGGGTGAGGATGATGCTGACCGGCGGGATGAGCATGCCGATCGATCGCAGCGGATCGGTGGTCCAGCATCGCCACAGCAGAGCCAGTTCGCGCTCAATGCCGAGGCAACCGGCCGCCGCGAGAACAGCGATGGCGCACCACAGCGCGATTGAAGGAGAAGCGGGCCGCCCGGAAATTGCAGCTGGATCAGGCGCGGATGAATCGGACGAGACTGGATCGGACGAGACTCGATCGAGCGGGGCCTGATCCGCTTGCGGTGTCGCGATCGCCAAATCTTCCGCCATGGAATCTGCCAGTCCCTCGTTGGTTATCATCGCACTCCGCTCTGTGCGCACGCATATGCCGCTACACTTTAGGGCGCTTGCGGCGGACCCGCCAGCGGCGATTTTACCGGCGTCGCAACCCCGATAAATTGCGTGAGCGTGTTCTTGCCGGAGTTGGTTACCCAGAGATTTCCGCTGGCATCAACGGCAAGGCCATAGGGCGCGAGCAGGGAAGCGTCGGCCCCGAATCCGGTCGTCGGGGAAAGAAGCATGCCTGGATTGGCGCTGGACGAACTGCCAAGCTCCGAAAGCGAGTTGCCCTGGTAGTTGGCTACCCATACGGCTCCAGCGCCGTCGACGGCAATTCCCTGGGGACGCACCAATCCGCCGCCCATCGCTGCATCGACTTCCAACTTTCCGCAGGTATTCACCTCGCTGATGCTGTTGCCGTAATAATTCGCGATCCAAACATTGCCGCTCTGGTCGGTGGCCACTCCTGAGGCCCCATCGCAATCGCAATCGTAATTCGTGACCTCGGTGCCGTCCGCTGAGATTTTGGTGACGGGTAGCAGGCCGCCCTGATTGGCGACCCATGCATTATGATCTGCGTCGACGGCGAGGGCCACGGGAAACGCGAGCGAAGTGCCACCCCATCCGGAGGAGCTCGAGATGGCCGAGCCGGAGCTCGACAGCAGCGACACTTTCGAGTCACCATAATCGGCGATCCACATGTTGCCGTTTGTGTCCGCGGCCACCCCGAGGGGAAAGTAGATGCCGCCATCAGTGAGAGCTGTAGCGATGGCGTGGCCGGAAGAATTCAGTTCCGTGACATCGCCGGTACCGCTTTGCGATGTAGTTTGCTCGTTGGCAATCCATACGTTGCCCTGAACATCGAGCGCCATGCCATAAGATTCGTTGATTCCCGAGCCCGTGATTCCGGCGGGGAAGACTGCGCCGCCGCCCGGAGAAAGTTCCGACACGGTATTGAAGTAGTTTGAGGCCCAGACATTCCCGGCCGCGTCTACGCCGAGCGATGCGGGCGAATTCATGCCTCCGCCAGAGAGGGTGTTATGCAGCATCCAGTCAGGAGGCGTGGCCGCGAGAGTAGGCGAGAACACGGGATTGGACGCCGCGAGAGCGTAGATCGCGGCGACGTTGGCCGCGGACGCGCGCGCAATGTTGAGAGCAGCGTCGAGCGTGTTGCTGGGCACGGTGCTGCCGGAGGGCGCGGCGGAAAAAAGCGCCGCGCATGAACCAATGCTTCCCGCGCCGGTACACGACGCAAGCGCATTGGCAAGCGAGTTCAGCTTTGTGGTGGGCACGACGAGCGTGGAAGGAACACCTGCTCCAGGCGATACGCCAGTGGCAGAATTCACGAGCTCGTTGGCCGTTGCGAACGCATTGTCAAGGCCGGTTGTATTCGTGCAGCTTGCGCCAACATTTCCGCCGCTCGACATAAACGACGCCAGGGCCCAGACCGATGCGGCTGTGGTGACCTCATTAACGACGACGGAACTGCCCGAGGCGATGCTGCCGCAGGGGCCGAGACCGGCCATCAGCCAGATAGCGGAGTTGGGCGCAGAAGCGGAGGCTGCCTGGCCGCCTTTCGAGAGCAAATAGACAGGGGTTTTCACCGACGGACATAAGTATCCAGAGGGGACCGTGAAGCTTCCATCGGATGCGGTGGCCGTCGGGTTA
>JGI20207J14881_1000727_pt1 | contig 11858 bp, 12 predicted proteins | sample NGESurdeep092012_4_FD_14881 | JGI IMG/M metagenome (IMG submission 14881)
AGATCGCTGATCGCGTATCGGAGCGATCGTTTGACGGGGCTGGAAGTGGATCGGAGACAAACCGACGCTGACATCGTCCGCGCGATGGTGAACGCGTTGAGGTATTAGGAAGATTAGTGTCGGGAGTTTTAGCGGGCCGAGTGCGTTGAGTGACGGTGGAATGTTCAGTACGTGTATGCTCATCAGCGATGGCAACAATTTGCTCACTTGCGACCACGCCATTTGTGATTGCTCGCGTCAGCCCTTCGGTTCAAATAGCTCAATGCAATTTCCTGAAGGGTCATCGACGAGTATTTGATCGCCACCAACACCATGGACAATGTCGTGACGGAAGTGAACACGTTTCCCGTGCAACGTTTCGACGATGCTGGCGAGATCAGAGACTTGCAATGAAATACGATTCCAGCCACCTGGCTCGGGCTTCGTCCCGTCCGGCATGATCTGGCCACCACCTCCTTGTGAACTTACCGCGCTCAGTAGTAACCGTAGATCGCCGCGATCGAGCATTGCAAAGCTGGGCGCTGGATGCATTGCAACGCGGAAGTCAAAAAGCTTCGTGTAAAATGCGATTGCCGCATCCACGTCATCAACGATATAACGCACGCTAACTGTTGCCATTGTTTATCTCCTCAACGTTCCCGTCAGTACGAAGATGATCAACGAGGTGCCCAACTGATCATTTCCAGCTGTGAGAAACGGCATAAATAGCACCGCAACCGGTTGTTGGGCCGCATCGTTAAACATCACCGCCGAACTTCGCTCATGAGCGCAAGCAGATTTTCGTCCGGATCCCGGAAGAAAGCCATCCACAATTCGTGGTCTGGTAGTTTTGCAATGAGATGAGGCTTTGCTTCGAAGACGACACCTCGTGCCGACAATGCTTCGAAAGCCGTATCGAGGTCGGCGACCCTGTAGTAGATGACCGAGCTATAATTTGCGGACTGGGCTTTGGCAGGCGCATCCAGCATCAGCCGGATACCTGCGCAGTCAAAGAAGCCGAGGCCTGGCGGCGCCTGAAAGAGAAATCGCATTCCGAGAATATCTCGATAAAACGCGACTGCTCGTTCGATGTCGCTGACCGGGACAGCAATTTGCCCGATTTGGTCGAGTTCACACTTGGCTGTCGCGGAGTCGCTCATCAAACCGGTGTCGCGGAAACATCCCGGTTGCAGAACCGGCAAATCTTTGCAGCGGCGAGAATGGTCTCCGCGCAGTATGGGCATTGCCGTTCTGCGCGCGCTGGTGTGTGTGCGGATTCGGTCGATGCCTGCTGATACGCCGCGGGCGCGTAGATCACGTTGATCTGAGCCTGCACCGCGGTGCGGAATGCATCCGGGTGGTTGACGATCGAAAATACTTCCTTCGTACCTCCGGTCCCACTTAGCGTTCCGTATCCAAGCATTCTGCCGAAGAGCGATTGGTCGACATTCACCGCCTCAACCTTGTTCAGTTGCAGCTCCAACGTGCGACGCGATATCAATCCCTGTTTCAGAATCAGGCGCGAAGTTGTCACCGCGAAGTCTGCGCTCTTGTAGGTCAGCCACGCGATCCCGCCGATCACTACTGCTATGACCAACGGTGCGACTACAAGACCAACGGTCTGATGAGAGACCAGTGTAACCACTGTGGCTGCCGCGAACAACAGGACTAGCAGCATGGGAAGGACCAGCACGATCTTGTTCCGTGCCGTGCGAGCAACGATCCGTTCATTCGGGAGCAACTGCGACTCGATGTAGCTCATGACGGGTCCTGTGCGATTGGATGGCAAATCGTATGGTGGCCCGACGAGCCTGTCAAGAAGCTGGTTCCGCGGCGGTGCTCCGGCCCGGCAAACTGTCGCCGCGCACCTCCGACGTGATTACGGCGACGTGTTTGCCGTCCTCGGACCGGCTGACCGCCTTCGGCGCGCTTCCGGTGCAGCAGTCGCACTGTATGGCCTGTACCGAATTCTCCGATAGCCACGACAGATTGTTGTTCCTCGCTGAACGCCGGAATTCACCTACAACGATTTGTCGGCCATCCCGATGCGTGGACTTGCAGCGTACGCGCTTTACGCGCGGAAATCCTCGAGATGGAACCCGCCGCGATCAGCCGGCGGCATAACCCATGCGAGGACGAGGTAGGCGATGATTCCGGGGAAGCCAGCGGAGGATACGGACGCCAGGATGTAGAGCGCACGTACTGACTTCGGCGACCAGCCTAGGAAGTCCGCGATTCCACCACAGACGCCCAGGATCCACCGATTCTCGGAGCGCGTAAGTCGATTGCGGTTCGGCATGTTACCTCCTGGAGCCAGTAATTTGGCTAACACGCATCAATCATGCGCCGTAATATGCTCGGCTCTCTCATCTCGGCAAGCCACTAGCCATTGTCAATCGCGCTATCAGGCCCAACAGCCGCTTGCTTTGGCGATCGATCAACCGCACAGAGCTTAACTTTGATAGTACGCCGTTGCTATCCAGGCAACTGCAGTGCAATACCAGGAGAGAACCAATGATTGAACATCCAGATCAGCACACCATCCTTGTGAGCGGCGCCACAGGCAAGCAGGGCGGTGCTGTTGCACGACACCTTGTATCACTCGGCTTCCGTGTGCGCGCACTTACGCGCAAGCCAGACAAGCCCGCAGCCCGGGCGTTGGCGGAGCTCGGTATCGAAATCGCAAAGGGCGATCTCAACGACCGCCCAAGTGTCGACCGCGCTTTCGCCGGCGTTTATGGTGCGTTCGGGGTGCAGGATTCCTACGAAGCGGGCGTTGACGTAGAAACGCGTCAGGGCAAGACGTTCGCTGATGCCGCGAAGCACGCCGGCGTGAAGCACCTTGTTTACAGCTCCGTTGGAGGCGCCGAGCGCGAGACAGGCATCGCGCACTTCGAGAGCAAGTGGCAGGTTGAAGAGCACATACGTACACTCGGCGGGCCCATCACTATCCTGAGGCCCGTTTTCTTCATGAACAACTGGCTTTATATGAAGGACGCAATCCTCGGTGGGCAAATCGCGCAACCTCTATCACCCACACGCAACTGCAACAGATCGACGTGGACGACATCGGTGCAATCGCTGCTCTCGCATTTGCAAATCCGGACAAGTGGATCGGGCGGACCGTCGAGATCGCCGGCGATGAGATGAGCATGACGAAAGTCGCGGAAGTGTTCAGTCAGGTTCTGAAGCGCGAAGTGAAGTACGTGCAGGTGCCCTGGGACATTTTCGAGCAGAAGGCTGGCAAGGAGTCGACGATAATGTTCCGCTGGTTCGAGTCCAGCGGCTACAAGGCAGACATCAAGGCGCTACGCAAGGAGTATCCGAAGCTCACGACGCTGGAGTCGTTTGTGAATAAGCAGGGTTGGGGCGCGTAGCCCCGCCCTACGGAAAAACCCGTTGACAAAACTCCGCGACACCCATATACTACGGGAAAGGCAGTAGGTACCCTGGGGAATTCGTCACCATACGCCAGCACGACCGAATGCAAAACCACCTGTCGCTGCTCCGACTGGCGATAACCCTGATCCTCGCTGTTCCCCTGCTTCTGGGAACGAAATCCGCTGCCGCTCAGCAGGCGGACGTCATTCGCGGACACATTACAGATCCAACCGGAATAGCGATCGCCGGCGTTCGCGTCACCGTGACGTCTGTCTCCGGCAACGTCAGCCGCACGGCTCGGACCGACAACAGTGGACGGTTCACTGTGATTTTTCCGGGCGGCGAGGGCGACTACTTCGTAAGCATCGCCCTCCTCGGCTTCACTCAGAAGCGGTTCGAGGTCAAGCGGTCGGCCGACGAAGATATTCTCATCGCCGACGCGACCATGAGCACGGCGGTCGCACAGCTCGATACGGTACAGGTCGCCGGCGGCCGAACGCGGCCGACACGCGGAGTCGCGACGCCGGACATCAGCGGCACTGAACATAGTGTCGATGCCAGAAACGTCGATCCGGCGCAGCAGGGAGACCTCGCAGCCATGGCGGCCAGCATACCGGGCGTAACACTCGTCCCCGGCGCCGACGGAGATCCGTCCGGCTTCTCGGTGCTCGGTCTCTCACCCGATCAGAATGCCACGACACTCAATGGCATGTCGTACAATGGCTCGAACGTTCCACGCGACGCGGGGATCTCCACGTCAGTCGTGACGAATCCATACGACGTGTCGCGCGGCGGTTTTGCAGGCGCACAGCTCAATGTGCGCTCGCAGCCTGGCTCCAACTACATTACTCGCTACGCCAGCGCAAACGTGGACGCACCGGCTCTGCAGTGGACTGACGCTGCCGGCCGAGCGCTGGGACAACAGTACACCGACGTATCACTCGGCGGTCGAGTGTCGGGGCCGCTCGTGTTTGACAAGGCGTTCTATAACCTTGCATTTCAGGCGGGGCGAAGATCCAGCGACCTGCGCTCGCTCATCAGTACCGATGCGCTCGGATTGCAATCAGCCGGTGTGAGTCTCGACTCCGTCACGCGTCTCGTCAGCCTTCTGAATCGCGAGGGCGTGCCGCTCTCGGCACCACAGATCGGACCCACTCGGCAAACGGATCAGGCTTCTCTCTTCGGGTCCTTCGACTTCGCCCCGCCGAGCTCTACTCGCGGAACGGCCATCAACGTCACCGTGAGCGCAAACCTTACGGATATGTCGCCCGCTACCGCATTGAGCACCGAAGTTCCAGCACACGGAGGCGATCGCAAGTCTGCCCAGGGCGCGCTCCAGGTTGGACACAGTACCTATTTCGGCGTCGGCATTCTGTCGGAAACGCAAGCAAGTATCTCCACGTCCGCCAACCACGGTGATCCGTTCACAGCGTTGCCCAGTGCAAGCGTGCTGGTGGGATCGACATTCGCCGATGGAAGCAGCGTCGTGCGTAACATCGGTTTCGGCGGCAACCCCTTCCTTGGCGTGCGTCAGTCGACGACGACTGCCGGACTCATGAATCAGCTCTCATGGTTCAGCACGAACAACAAGCACCGCATCAAGCTCACTAGCGAGCTGCGCAACGACGCATACTCGCAGGATCAGACGACGAACGCGCTGGGCACGTTTACGTTCAACTCGCTCGCGGGTCTCGATGCGAATCAACCCGCTTCATTCACGCGGCAGTTGTCACGGAGCGTAAGAAGTGGCAGCGATCGCATCGAAGCGCTGTCGCTGGGTGATTCGTACAGGCCCAGCACTGAGTTTCAGTTGCAGTATGGATTGCGCCTCGATGCCAATCAGTTCAACACGCAGCCCATCGCGAATCCCGATGTCGAGCGCCTTTTCGGAGCTTCGAACGATCACGTTCCGAGTCACGCGTACGTGAGTCCGCGGCTCGGCTTCTCATGGGCCTATGGAACCGGCGCACAGATCGCCGCTTTCGCTGGGGCAGCGCGTGGACCGCGCGCCGTAGTTCGCGGTGGCGTTGGCGTATTTCAGAGCGTTCCGCAGGCGACACTGATCGGCGGTGCGCTCGACAATACCGGATTGCCCGCAAGCATTCAGCAGGTCTTTTGCGTCGGCCCTGCGACGCCGGTGCCCGACTGGCCAGCATACGCCGCAAACATCAACAGCATCCCGACTGCGTGCGCCGACGGTACGAGCGGCACGCCGTTCGCGAACACCGCGCCGTCGGTGACGCTGTTCGACAGAAACTATACGGCGCCGCGCAGTGTCCGGTCGAACCTGCAGTGGAATGGCGCGGTGCTCGATAACCGCTTCAACGCCAGCTTCGAAGGAGTGCTGTCGCTGAATCAGCATCAGCCGAGTTTCGTGGATCTGAATTTCAATGGAGTAGAACAGTTCGTGCTGCCCGGAGAAGCGGATCGCCCGGTGTACGTATCGCCCGCGAGCATCGTACCCGGCACGGGATCCATCGGTGGAATGGCCGGACGTGTCTCTCCACTCTTCTCACACGTGACAGAGCTGCGTTCCGATCTGACATCACAGAGCCGTCAGTTCACCCTGCGGCTGTCCCCGGTCGGCTTCAATACTCATTTCTCCTGGAACGTCGCGTACGTTCTCTCGAGCGTACGTGAGCAGACGCGCGGATTCACCAGTGCTTCGGGTGATCCGCGCGACATCGAGCAATCCCGGTCCGCGTTCGACTCACGACATCAGTTCACGTACTTCCTTGCGTACAACGCATTCGACTGGGTGCGCATGACGTGGTTTGGCAATCTTCGCTCGGGAACTCCGTTCACGCCGCAGGTTGCGGGCGACATAAACGGGGACGGATACTCCAACGACCGTGCGTTCATTTTCAATTCGGCGGGGACTTCCGATCCTGCGGCCACTGCGATACGCTCGCTCATTGCGAACGGATCGAGTGAGGCCCGCAACTGTCTTTCTTCGCAGCTGGGTCAGATAGCGCAGCGGAACAGCTGCCAGGGGCCATGGACTTCGACTGCCTCACTGTCGTTCGCGTTCAATCCGCTGAAGGTGAGGCTTCCGCAACGCGCGCAGCTGTCGTTTGCGATTTCGAATCCACTTGGCGCCGCAGATTTATTGTTCCACGGCGCGAACAACCTGCATGGCTGGGGACAGTTCGCGGTTCCGGATCAGACGTTACTGTACGTGCGCGGCTTTGATCCGGCGTCGCGCCGATACACGTACGACGTCAACCAGCGCTTTGGCGCGACGAACGCCGCGTTCTCGGCGATTCGCGCACCGATTACGCTGACCGCGATGCTCCGGATCGACATTGGTCCGTCTCGTGAGCGCCAGCTTCTCACGCAGCAACTCGACCGCGGCCGAACTCAGCCCGGTCAGAGAGTTAGCGAGACGATCCTCAAGATTGTTTATGGAAGCGCCGACGTACCCAATCCAATGAACTCGCTGCTTCAGCAGGCGGATACACTGCACCTCACCCGACGCCAGGCGGACAGTCTGGCGACGCTGAATCGCTGGTACTCCATAAAGCGCGACTCCATATGGGATCCCGTTTCGAAGTATCTGGCTGCACTGCCCGATCATTATGACCAGGGCGACGCCTATGCACGGTACCGGCGCGCACGCGAGGCGTCGGTGGATCTGCTGCTTACCATAGTTCCCAGCGTGCGCAGCCTGCTCACGTCAACACAACTGCGGTTGCTCCCCGATTACATACGCGCATATCTCGACACGCAGTATCTCTCATCCATTCGCTCTGGAACGATGGGCGTGGGTGGTAATGCCAGCCTCTTCCCATCGCTACAGGGCGGCAAGCAGACCGTAATCATTCGATGACGCGCGCCGCCATCGCTCACCCGAGTCGAATCATGTCAATCCATTCACGCATTCTCATCGTCCTCGCGCTCGCCGGCAGGTCTCTGCTTGCGCAGAGCGCGTTGCCGCCGGTACGATCTATCGGGTCGATTACCGCGGCATCACCATCCGAGTTCACGAGCATATCGTCGATACACGTGTTATCGAACGGAAGCGTTATGGTGAACGATCTGACTGCGCGAAAGGTTTCGCTGCTCGATCCAACACTCGCGCACAGCACGGTCATCGCGGATTCGACGAGCGCAACATCGATGGCGTACAGCTCCCGGCTTGGCGGCATCATCCCGTATCACGGTGATACGACGCTGTTCGTGGATCCGCAATCCAATTCCATGTTGGTGCTCGACGGCGCTGGCAAGGTCGTGAGGGTGATGTCCGTTCCCAAGGCGCAGGACGCGACATTTCTGATCGGCGGACCTTTCGGTAATCCCGGCTTTGACCCTTCAGGGCGTCTCGTGTATCGCACGATGCTGCGGCCGAAATTTGCGCCGCCCGGCGCTGACGGCAAATTCGCTGCTCCGATGTCGATAGACTCCGCGCCGATAATCCGGTTCGATCTCGACGCGCGTCGCGCAGACACTGCCGGTTACATCAAGGTGCCTGCACCCCGCGTGAGTATCAGCTCCAGCGAGGGAAGAATGCAGGTAACGATGCAGATGAACCCGATGAGTGTAACGGATGACTGGGCGCTCATGCCGGATGGAGACATCGCCGTTGTTCGCGGCGCTGACTTTCGCGTCGATCTGTTGAAGCCGGATGGCACAGTGGTGAAGGGCGAGAAGATTCCGTTCGACTGGCAACGACTGAACGACTCGAGCAAGCAGGCGATCGTTGATTCTGTGCGAAAGGTCGTCGAGGACGCGCGCACCCGCGAGCTCGCCATCGTGCAGGGGAGTGCATCGGCGACAGCGGGATCGGCGAGCGGCGCAACCACCGGCGGACGCGCTGTGATCCAGATGCGAGTCGGAGACGGCCCGCCGGCTGCGGGCGCGCCAGCGTCGCGCTCGGGAGGAACGTCGATCGAGATCCCGCCCGTTGAGTTTGCACCGCTCTCGGAGATGCCGGACTATCGGCCCGCCTTCTCCGCCGGTGCGGCTCGCGCTGACACGGACGGTAATCTGTGGATTCGTACCTCAACCGTGTTCAACGGCGCACCAGTCTACGACATTGTGAACAGCAGCGGGCAACTCGTCGACCGCGTCCAGCTTCCAGCAGGCCGCACGATCGCAGGATTTGGTACGGGCGGTTTTGTTTATCTGGCTGTGCGCGATGGAACTGTTGGCGTGAGGCTGGAGAAGGCGCGGACGAAGTAGCGGCTGCTTGAACGGGTTGGCAGGCGGCGGTTCCGGAAATCCCAATTTGGTACTAATCCGTCCAAAATCAGGATTTGCCCTAGCTCGAAGGGAAAAGAGCAATGGCGACATTCGCGGTCGTTACCGAGCCGCAGCCACACGCCGGATTCGTTCCGTGCACAATCACAGAGTGGTCGACAGTGACGTACCCTGGTGCGCTCACTTCAAACGTGTAAGTACCGGCGGGGCCAGACAGATCGCACGAGCCGCTGCACGGCTCCGTGGCCATCACGGGTCCAGTTGCGGTGAGCGTACCGTTGGTAATCGCCGCCCCCGTGGTCGCAGAGGTCAGAACAACTGACAACGCTCGCGGCTCCGGACACGGCGGCGTCACACACGCAGCGTCCTGGCACCCACCGAGCCCGATGGCGATGACGAGCGCACGCCAACAGAGCGTCCCGCGCCACGAGCGGCCCCAGCGCCCCCGGCAGCCCTTTGGCGAGGCCGTTGCGGCCCGCTGGGCCGGTTGCGTATCGCGCGTCGCGTACATGCGCGTGAGCCTCGTCGCCATCTAACGCGAATTAGACTGCAACGCCCTGCTTCAAAAACACTGCAATCATGCTGGATAAGATACCCAGGCCTCTCATCTTCGCAATCCTGTGTGGCGATGCCCGGCAGCCTGAGACAGTGAGAAGACCTCGACAACCGGATTCAACCCCCCTTTTTGAGAGGAAGATGGGGAACAGGTCTTCCGAAGTCTTCCCGGCCCAACACTTAACCCCATTTCGACCGGAACATCAACACAGCCGCCGCCGGTACTACGTCGAGTGTCGTCGACCACACGCGAGCAATGACGACAACTATAAGTACATCTGCAGCGCCAATGCCTGCATTGTGAAGGATTGCCTGCATCACGCCTTCCCTTGCGCCTAATTCCGCAGATATTCCGTGAGTGCGATCATTGTGGTGGCCCCGACGAGCACGCAACGGCCGCACCCTGGATCAGGCGAGTACCTGGTGAATCACGTCAAGCGCGCGGTGCATCTCCGCCATGGTTCCGATGGTGACGCGCAGATGCGTGGTAAGCGGCGGAAATGGCCGGCCCAGAGATACGCCCTGCTTCAGACACTCGGCACGGAACGCTTTCACGTCGCGTTTGATATCCACCATGACAAAATTCGCCTGGCAATCGGCTGGCACGTAGCCATTGCGGCTGCCCTCAACTCGATATCACGTTCTAATCTGTCAGTACGCGGTCAGCGTGACAGGCCAGCGGCGGCTGTAATAGCCTGGGTTGCACCATGAGCCGCCAATGAACGAGGGAAGCGCCCCTGGCTGCTGCACCACAGTCTTTCCGGTTGGTGTACCGCTGTTCGCGTCTGTCCAGAAATCCAGCGTATCGACCCGCGTCTGCCACATTCCGGGGACCCACAGGCTGGACACCGTCGTCGTCGTGCTGCTCCCGTCCGGGTACACCGTCGTCAGCGCGCCGTCCAGCAGCGGTTGCACGTTTGGCAGGTCTGCTTTCTGCGCTTCTTCGTGGCCGGGATCTCCCGGGTACGCCATGGCGTGGACCGTCCCCGTAAAGTACGTGCTGTCATCCGAGTAGTACGCGTCCGGGTGGCCGCCGCCGCAAGCCCATGTGGCCTTCCAGCGATATTGGCGCATGTCATCGAGGAGGAAAACACTCTTCTGTGCCGAGACCCCTCCGGCTTGCACGCCAATAGTGAAGCGTCCCGGGCTCGCGGGCGTCGGCAGGACGATCGTGTCTCCCTTCACCGCCCACCCGGCCGGGAGACTCCAGGTCGTCGATGGCCACGGGACGACGTTGCCGAATGTATCGGCCGCAACAAAAAATTGGTCACGCGGCAACTTCGATGTCGTGAGATACCAGATCTGTCCGTACGCGTTCGTGTCAACCCGCTGGAAGGGGCGCGCGATCGCAGTGGCGTGGGTGATCGCGTGCGTGGCCGGATCGCTGGTTGCTTGATCGCCAGGACTGAAATTCAGCGCGAACGCGCCCGCGGTCGTGCTGAACTTGGCGATGATCGTAGCGCGACCGTTCCGGTCGGTAGTAGCCGTATCGGTGTCAAAGCCCACGCCGACGATGCGTCCCCACGCTGGCTGCCCCACGGAGTCCAGCACCTCCAGGACGATCGGCTGCGGCATCGTTGCGCCGACGAGCCCGGTCTGACCGTCACCACTGATCAGCCGCACCGTAGCAGCGCTGTGTGGATACTGCGGCATCACGGGCCCGGTCGAATCGGCACAGGCAAGGACGGCAGCGAGGGTGAGCACGGCTGTAGCCGGCACTGCGCGTAGGAAACGGCTCCGCATGGTAGCCAAGCTACGCCAGGCAAATAGCCTACACAAGATTTTTCGCGGACAGAACGATCACGTCACGTAATTGCCGCGATGACAGGCGCCGCCGCAGCAACGACCGGCTGGAAAGCCACGCCAAGCAACACATCAGTTATGCGGGATGAACGCGCCGATCGCTCCGCCTATGATTAGTCCTGCGAGCGCACCGAAGGTGACGCTCGCGGCTGTGGCTATGCCATCCAATGCAGTGCCAGTCTCCTTACTGCTGCGCGCACTGAGACCGCCCGCAATGCCACCGGTCAACGCGCCCGCGATAGCGCCAATTGCGATATGCGATCTGCGAGATCCCCGATCACGCGCTACAGAGTCGTAGCCTTGGGCAGGTGTTCGAGCGGCGGACATGGCAATGGGTGTTATCCCCGCGCGTGCCGCCGCAAGCTGTTGAGCGCTCGCGCGGCTCGGGTCCAGGATCAGCGCGGCGAGGAGAAGAGCCACGCCCGCGATGTTGGTGGCAGCCGGAACGATTCGCATACGCTGTCTGTCCCAATATGGAGGGAGCGACAAGCTTACCGGCGCCGACTGCCGCCGTCAATAGGCGCGCGCAGAGCGAAACTTTGATTAGCGACGACGGCGGCGGAGCATCGGAATGGGATGTTGCGGGGGATATTGCGGAAGCCGCGCGGTTAGCCCGCGTACAGAGTGACGCCTCGCGACCTTGGAGGAAACTGGGGTCAGAGTGAAGTTTCCAACGCGGTGGAACTGACTGAAAGAAGGGTACTGACCCCTGTCAGGCACCATCCAAACAGAGAGCCTTGCCCCAGCTAAATCTGCGCCAGGTCGATTGGCTCTTCGGTCACGAGCGAAACGTGGGAACCGACACGTAAGCGGTCATAGAAGATCGCGAGGTTCTCGCCGTGTCCCGTTGCGGACGAAAACCGGATGGCCTCGTATCCCTCCCGCCGAGCTGCGAGCGCCACCTCCTGGCAGCGGTCGTACACATTATTAGTGCGAAGATC
>JGI20207J14881_1000728_pt1 | contig 11852 bp, 15 predicted proteins | sample NGESurdeep092012_4_FD_14881 | JGI IMG/M metagenome (IMG submission 14881)
TATTTGAAAGGTCCCCCGCCAATCCAAACTATTCCATCAAAGATTCTGGGGACATCAACCGAAAACCAACTCCTCGAACCGCAATCAGCACATGTGGGCCACCAGCATCCCGAACTTTGATCCTAATTCGCGAGGCATGTGTATCGATCAACTTGTTGCTCGAAAAATCGACCGACCCACCGATTGCCTCGATAATTTGATTCCGAGTAAAGACCCGTTTTGGTTCTTCCATAAGAAGTTGAACAAAGTCGAATTCAATTTTTGTTAACGGGACGAGATTGCCTGCAACCTTTAATTCGCGCGCGTCGACATCCAAAGTGAGCGAGCCTGCTACCAGTGAATTGCCTTCCAGACCCCGTAAGGCTCGTTTGTGACGTATCTGAGTTGCCACTCTTAAAACCAAAATACGCGAGGAAACAGGTTTTGCAATGAAGTCATCAGCTCCGATTGCAAGACACATTGCTTCATCCATTTCATCGGTGTGGCTAGTGAGAATGATGATTGGAACGGTGGAACTCTTTCGAATGGAACGGCACACTTCCATCCCATCTGGCTGTCCGATAGAAAGATCAAGAATTATGAGATCGGGTTCGGTCTCATGAATCTTTTTCAAAGCCGAAGTTCCCTCGGCAACTTCAACAATGTTGTAACCTTCGGGTTCAAGCGCAGTACGAACAAAATCGCGAATATCTTCATTGTCATCCACAATCAAAATCTGCTCGTTGGCCATTTAGAAATCCGCTCCTCTTTTGATTCTTTCAAGCGTCTGATTGAGCATAACTAGTAAGGCCTCCTTTTTGGCCATAATCTCATCCTGATCCGCATTCGGATTTGCCTTTAGCCAGCGTGAAAAATTAATCAGTGCATCTGATTCGAGCAGGAAGGTATAGAACCCAATCGCGCCACCTACATCATGCGTAATGTCGACCAATTCTGATACTTGGCAATTGGCGATCGAATTGATGGCTCGCGCTAGAACGTCTTCTCTCTTGCCCATCACCAATTCCTCCAGGGCGGAAATGGCAAATGGCAATTCAACGATCATCGTCGTTCCTTGACCAATAGTCGATTCCGCAAATATCTTGCCTTGATGTAGTTCAACAATCCTTTTGACGATGGCCAAACCTAAACCAGAACCTGGAATTTCGCTGCGTCTTGCATTGCTGGCGCGAAAGAATCGAGAGAAAAGGAGCGGAAGATCTTGGGCAGGAATGCCAATTCCTCGATCCCGCACTTCTACCCTTACTATCTTTTGCTGATCCGCATTTTTGTATCTAGAAAAAGAAACATCGATTTTTGAATTTTCAGAACTAAATTTTACCGCATTAGAAATTAAGTTTGTAAATACCTGCATAAGAAGCGGTTTCTTTCCTAGAACAGAAAATGTTTGTTCTAGATCATAGTTGCCGCTCACGTTTATGTTTGCGGTATTTATCGCAAGCAATTGTGAAGTAACACATTTTTCACAAAGTTCGACCAAATCGATGACCACAGTGTCTGCCATGATTTCGCGAGAATCTAACTCGGTAAGAAAGAGGATGCTCTCAACAAGATCGAGCAAAATAGATGCATTTCGATCCATGACCTCTAAATATTTATGGAACTCCTTGTCTTTATTATCCAACGTAAAGTCTTGCAACAAGTCGATATATCCAATAATGGAGGTAAGCGGTGTCCGAAGTTCGTGATTTACGGTAGTTACGTAATCTGTCTTTGACTGGTTGATGCTTTGAAGATTAAGTATTTCCTCTTGCGCGGCCGCTAGTTCTTTGCGCACTTTATCAAGAGTTTGCTCACTATTTAGCTCTCCCCGCTGCTGATTATTCATTGCCGAGTAAGGCATTTGCTTTTTGCACGAGGTGAGCAGGCCTGAAGGGTTTGACGATGTATGAGTTGGCTCCCAATTCCAGCGCTTGATCAATATCCTCGGTGGAAGACTTAGAGGTAATCATAAGGACCGGAATAACTCGAACTTTAGAATCCTTGTCCTTGCGTACTGCATCAAGAACCTCAAAACCCGTAACTCCAGGCATCATCACATCTAAAATGATGAGGTCGGGCTTATTTTCCTTAATCAGCCTCAACCCAGAAACTCCGTCTGGGGCGGACGTAACCTCATAATTCGCTTTTTGTAGCACGAATGTCATTAAATCCCTTATGTCAGCGTTATCGTCGATTACAAGAATTCGCCGTTTTTCTCGTGCCACAGCACACGCCCCCTAAATTTTTAATCGATCATCTAAGCGTAACCCCCGTAACCTTCCCTAACCGCCGATACCTCTCATAATCGGTTAATAACTTGCAAAAATGTGTATCCAGTTGGACGCACCCTCGAGAGGTTCGCGTGAGGTTACCCCTCTATGTTCCACACATGGCGATTGAAACAGCATCAAAGAAAAGTGCGACAGGTAAGTCAAACAAGACCCTTTCAAAGGTTCTCACTGGCTTATTTGCTGCACTATTCATCGTTGCACCTTCAGTATTGCATAGCCAAGTTGGAATCGGATTTTCACCGGTTTTGACTGGAAGCATGCGGCCATACGCCCAGCCTGGAGACCTTATGGTCACCAAAATATCGAAGGCCTCAAATCTAAAAGTTGGCGACATCATTTCGATTCATTCCCAGGCAACCGGTGTGTTTTATGCACACCGAATTGTGCAGATTTCAATGGAAAACGGTCAACTACGTATCGTCACCAAAGGTGATGCAAATGCAAGCCCAGAAGTCACTCCATTTATGGTGGGTCCAAACCAGCCTGTTTCAAGAAACATAATGCGAATTAAGTGGATCGGTCGTCCACTCGTCTATCTCAGTTCCATCCAAGGCAGACAGGCAGCGCTTCGCTTGATAGTTGTCGCAAATATCCTCGCACTTATTTTCTTCCTCTTCCGGAAAAAAATACGTGCAGCCAACCCCACTTCGTTACATGTCTACAAAGATCTATATGTTGAAGCCCACGCAGCAAAAGAAAAAGCGCATAAAGAACTAAATCATTTCAAAGAATTGATCGCGGAGTCACAAGTTGCTCCCGAGTCTAAAAAAGTTAAAAAAGCCAATAAATCAAAAATCCTCGAATCCAACCAAATACATTAGGAGAACCAATTGAAAAGACTACTAACGGCTGGCGGCTTGACGGCAAAGATTGCCATCGTCGTTGCAGCAACCCTTGGCGGTACTGCTCTCGTGAGCTCCTCCGTCTTCGCATCGCTAACAGCAACAGCATCTAACACCTCCGGTGGATCAGTCACGGACGGAACGTTGAAGCTAACACAAGCCGCATCTTCAGTATCAGGAATCACTGGTGGTTTCACAACCGCAATCACAAACATAGCCCCTGGCGACACTCAGAACCGTTACATCGACCTCACCAATGGTGGCACACTCGATGGATCGACTCTGACTCTCGGTCTTGTTGCATCTCCCGCAACCGCCCTCACTACCGATGGAACCAGCGGTCTACAGATCACTGTGAACCAGTGCTCAGTAGCCTGGACAAGTGCTGGCGTTTGTAGCGGAATAACAACCTCCGGTGCGTTGGCATCAACAAGCGCACTTTCTCTTGCTACCGTAAAGAACGTGGCCCTTGCTGCAGGTTCGTACTCAGCAGCAGTTATCAACCACTTACAAATTGCTATCTCACTTCCAACTGGTAACGAAGTTGTTTCAAACGGCACACTTCCTGGTGGATCTATTCAGGGTCTAACAACTTCTCTTACATGGACCTTCACCGAGACCCTTCGTACCAATACAACTACAAACTCCTAATTAACTCAGGAGACTAAAACCACTAGTTAGCTAATCAAAGAAAGAGATGGGAGGGCGGTTCTTATGAAATACATAAGGATTGCTCTCCTATCCTTTTTGATAGCAGCAGTTACCTTTGCCCCGTTTGACTTAGCGCAATCAAATGCTCTCATCGCACGTGCTAATAATGCTTCCGGAACTCTTTCAGTAGGAAGCGGCACCTTTATCGCTTATGCCACCACGTCTTCAACCGGCTCCAATCCCAACGCCCCGTTGACTTTATCAAATACGAAAGGGGCTCAATATTTCTATATAAGAAATACTGGAACGTTTGCCATTACAGCGGTCACCGCAACGATTTCTTACGCCGGAAATCCTTCTACAACAACTTTGCTATATTGCAACGAGCAAATCGCATTTAGCGCTCGGCGCACTTGTTCCAGCGGATCAAGCACCTCCTCGCCCACCGCAGGAACCTTCTCCATCCCCTTGTCTATCCAGCCAAACTCTTGGTATGAATTCGAAATTGATCCAAAGAAAACTGCAACGCCCACGATCAGCTTGACTGTCTCGTCCTCGCAAATAAGACCTCGAATCACAACAAACTCCTAAAGGAACTCGGGGTCGACTTCCTATTTGTCGTCTGGTTTAATTTCCGTATCGTCTTGGACGCCGCCCAGTGATTGGTGCACGGAAATCTGCTCTTTCTCAAGGGCAACGATTTCACTCTCGTCAGCGCGTTCAATCGATACGAGATGATCGTTTGCTGCGGGGATCGAACGAATGACTTCGTCAAGTTTCAATTGGAGCGCAGTTAGTCCACGGTGATCGGTATGCTTGAATGAGAATAGGAAGATCAAGACCACGGTATTTGAAATAGTGGCGAAGTCAACCTGCCAAGAAGTTGGAAAGCCTCGCACTGCAAGTATGATGTTGAAAGTCAGCAAGATGATCACGACGACCACGGTGGCACTGACTCGCGAGGTAATTGCATCGAGACTCTGCAATACACGACTTATATTCTGACGAAAACGGGATGATTTCATTCATATCCATTCGATACGGATTCGGTTGAACATCCCCATACCTTATCGGAGCAATTTTTTGGATTGGTGACCCGGTGGTCGCAAATTCGGAAGGCTCGCCGTAACAGCGACGAGTCCCATACCTAAACAGCACTTACTACCCGTAAGCAAGTGCGTCGGGGTTAGCGCCCCGATTCATTTGAATTAAAATACCACAAAAGGGAACTCCGTCAACTAGACCGAAGTTCCTTTTTAATGTGCGTATGAACTGCTTAGATCAAGTTTTATTGGAGAATTACTTACCAGGCTTTACTGGTGCAACTGGCTTTACTGGATCAGCAGGCTTTACTGGTGCAACTGGCTTTGCTGGAACTGTTGGTTGAACCGGACGAACAGGTTCAGTACCAAGTGCAGCAAGAGCAGCCTTGTAAGTGGTATCTGCAGTTCTGGCGGCGGTATAAAAAGCCTTCACGGCGACATTTAATTGAACAGTCGTTGGAGAACCAGCAGTCGCTGCAAGGAATGTTGCATCGGCTGCATCGCGTGCAGCCTTATGGGCGGCTTGAATGGGAGCCAGTTGTGCATCGTAGGCAGCTTCAGCCGTGCGATAGGTACCAATTGTCGCTGCCCATGAAGACCAATAGGCCTTATTGGTGCTAGTCCAGTCAGACCAATACTTTTGCAAGGTCGCGCGATAGTTAATGTCATTGTTTACAAGTGCAACACGATAGGCAGTTATATCAATCTTGTATTGAGCCAACGCAGCCTTGTATGCGATTTGTGCGGCTGACGGGGCTTTGGCTGGCGTCGTTGTTGGTGCCGGTGTCGTGTCGGCGAGCGCCCCTGAGGTGGAACCCAGAATGAGCCCAGAAGCCAAGAGGGCGGCGGTGATGATCTTCTTCGAATTCATTTTTTACTCCTTCAAATGGTGGGCCCGAATGCCCATGGAGGAAAAATGCACCTCGATTTTGAGGAATTCATGTGAAAAATCATGGTGATTCTTGTGGGTTTCACCCAACAATTTCACCAAGTTCGGGCCAGAAGGAGTACAAGTAGTTACGCCAAAGAAAGTCCACCGTCAACCGTGAGAATAACTCCCGTCACATAAGTGGATCTGATCAACCCTAAACACGCCTCTGCTACCTCCTCGGGTTGGCCGCTTCGCTTCAATGAAGCCAATTGCGCGACTTTGCGGCGGGTCTCTAGCCAATTTTCACCGCGGATCCATGGCGTCTCAATTAAGCCAGGTGCGATCGCATTCACTCGAATGTCTGGACCTAGCGCTCGAGCCATTTGCAATGTGAGGTGATTAAGCGCTGCTTTCGAAACTGCGTAAGGAACCGAGCTGCCGAATGCGGGACGCAGTCCGCTTACGGAGGATATGTTTATAACTACCGCGTGCTTTGATCGTCGCAATAAATGTTCTGCGGCTTTGATGGTGTTCCACGGTCCGATGACATTTACGCCGTAAATACGATACCAATCCTCGGTGCTTACGCCTTTAAGGTCATCGTGCGCGATATTGACCGTCGTCCCGGCACAGTTAACGAGAATATCTAGCGCGTTGTATCGGCTCTCGATGGCGCCGATCATTGACGAAACTGATTGTTCATTTGAGACATCGCAAGCCACGTGCATCGCATCGTGATCGCTTCCCGGAAATCGAACTGGGGTCTCTGGAGTAGTACGTGAATTGAGGACAACCGTTGCGCCTTCTTTCGCAAGCCGCTCTGCAATTGCTGCGCCCATCCCCGACATTGATCCAGTTACCAGCGCTACCTGACCGCTGAATTCACCCACATCGGTTCCTCACTTTTGCCGTAGCGATCAATATACATCACGGTTTAATTGCCTTCGCTAGATACGAAAGGCTCGACGCACTATCGACAAGCCAAGTTCGTTGTACCACTAACGCCACCAGGGCAAGTAGCCAGGGTTATCGACAGATCAAGAACAACCTGAAGTATTACCGCACCCTTCGCAGACAAAACATGAACCAGCCATCCGCATCTTGGTTCCGCAACTCATGCAAAGTGGTGCGTCAGATGATTGACCACTCATCTTTTCGAAGAGCTCCATCGAAGAACCAACTCCGGCAAGATTATTATCGACAGATTTAAATTCGATCTTTACATCGGTAGCTGCCTTACTTGCAACTGCAGGTGCTGCCACAGGAGCAACCGCAGCGATTGGGAGTGCATCCTCATCTTGCGTGTATTCACCGGACTCCAGTGCGCGCGTGCGCTCTGACGCCGTGTACAAGCCCATTGCAGAGCGAGTATCGAACGGCAAATAATCAAGTGCCAGACGACGGAAGATGTAATCCATCATCGACTGCGCGATACGAATATCTGCATCATCAGTGATGCCTGCTGGTTCAAAGCGCAGGTTGGTGAACTTCTCGACAAATGTTTCAAGTGGTACGCCATATTGCAGGCCGATCGAAACTGCGATCGAGAAAGCATCCATGACGCCAGCAAGCGTTGAACCTTGCTTACCAAGTTTTAAGAAGACTTCGCCAAGTGCGCCATCCGCGTAGGCTCCAGCGGTCATATAACCCTCGGCGCCACCAACAGCGAATGATGTTGTCATTGATGGACGCGACTTAGGTAGGCGCTTACGCGTTGCTTGGGCAGGACCAGCTGCGGCGGCGGTGAGATTGGAATCGATTCCGGCGTTCTCGCCTTTGCCTTCTGAAAGTGGTTGACCTACCTTGCAGTTGTCGCGGTAGACAGCCAAGGCTTTAAGTCCAAGCTTCCAACCTTCGTAGTAAACCTCTTCGATCTCTTCAACTGTGGCATCTGATGGCAAATTAACGGTCTTTGAAATCGCACCCGACAAGAATGGTTGGCAGGCAGCCATCATATGAACGTGGCCCATCGCGCTAATTGAGCGAGCGCCCATTGCGCAATCAAAGACGTCATAGTGCTCAGGCTTAAGACCAGGAGCATCGAGAACGTTGCCAGTTGCTGCGATGTATTCAACAATCGCTTCAACGGTCTCTTCTGTGTAACCAAGTTTGCGAAGGGCAACTGGAATTGTCTGGTTAACGATCTGCATCGAACCGCCGCCAACAAGCTTCTTGAACTTAACAAGTGCTAGATCTGGCTCAATACCGGTGGTGTCGCAATCCATCATCAATCCGATGGTGCCAGTTGGAGCAAGCACAGATGCCTGCGCATTACGCCAGCCGTTCTTTGCACCAATTTCGAGATTCTTTTCCCACTCGTGGTTCGCCACTTGCCAGACATCAGAATCAAGGGTCGTAACAGAGCGAGCGCTGACCGATGCATTGGTGTGCTTTTGCATCACGCGGGTGTGTGCCTGCGCGTTACGAGCATAGCCAGCATAAGGTCCAACGATTCCTGCAAGTTCTGCAGAGCGACGATATGAAGTACCGGTCATCAGCGATGTAATCGCGCCAGCTAGTTGGCGACCGCCATCTGAATCGTAGGCAAGACCTGATGCCATAAGTAGTGCGCCGAGGTTTGCAAAACCGATTCCGAGCTGTCGGTAATCACGAGTTGTTTGCGTGATTGGCTCGGTTGGGAAATCAGCGAAGCAGATTGAAATATCCATCGCGGTAATAATTAACTCGACGGCCTTCACAAAATTCTTGGTGTCAAAAGATCCATTTGATTGCAAGAACTTGAGCAAGTTAAGTGATGCCAAGTTACATGATGAGTTATCGAGTGACATGTATTCAGAACAAGGGTTAGAGGCATTGATGCGACCGGTCTCTGGATTGGTGTGCCAATCATTGATTGTGTCGTCATATTGAATTCCAGGATCGGCGCAAGCCCATGCTGCCTCTGCCATCTGACGGAACAACTTGCGAGCTTCAATGGTCTCGATAACCTCGCCACTAGCGCGAGCAACTAAACCAAAATCTTCGTTGTTCTCATATGCCCGCATGAACTTGTCAGATACCCGAACTGAGTTATTTGCGTTCTGATATTGAACCGAGATGATGTCTTTGCCGCCCAAGTCCATATCAAAGCCAGCATCACGAAGGGCGCGGATCTTGTCCTCTTCACGAACTTTGGTTTCGATGAATTCTTCGATATCTGGGTGATCAACATCCAAGACAACCATCTTTGCGGCCCGGCGCGTTGCGCCACCTGACTTGATGGTTCCAGCTGATGCATCAGCCCCGCGCATAAATGAAACTGGACCAGATGCGGTTCCACCTGACTTGAGCAATTCTTTAGACGAGCGAATACGCGACAAATTAAGTCCAGCGCCAGAGCCACCCTTAAAGATCATTCCCTCTTCACGGTACCAATTAAGAATCGAATCCATCGTGTCATCAACTGACAAGATAAAACAGGCGCTAACTTGCTGCGGGGCAGAAGTTCCGACGTTAAACCAGACAGGTGAGTTGAATGAAAAAACTTGATGCAAAAGCATCCACGTAAGTTCGTGTTCAAAAACTTGTGCATCATCTTCAGTTGCGAAGTAGCCAAACTCTTTACCGGCTTTTGTATAGGTTAAAACGACGCGATCAATAACTTGCTTGAGTGACCACTCACGGTTGTCGTGCCCAACAGCGCCGCGGAAATATTTGGTTGTAACAATGGTCGATGCATTAACGGACCAGAATTCTGGATACTCAACGCCCTTCTGGTCGAAGATGACTTCGCCAGATTTCCAGTTGGTTTGAACTACATCACGATGTTGCCAAGTCACCTCGTCGTACGGATGAACGCCGGCGGTTGTATAGATGCGTTCAACAGTTAAACCCTTACCCAAAGAAATCTTTGGTGCGTTCTGCACTTTGGATGAGCGATCGACGATAGACATACGTGGTACCCCTTATTTGGTTGCTGATGAAAGTAGTGCTGTGTTTGAAATCGTGTGAGGTGAAGGCGCGGCGCGAAGTAGTGCTATTTCGCCCTCGAAATCTTCGAGGGAGGAAAAGTTACGGTAGACAGAGGCATAACGTAGGTAGGCAACTTCATCGAGTTCACGAAGTGGGGCAAGAATCGCCATTCCAACTTCTTGAGCTTCAACTTCTGCTTGACCATCGGCGCGAAGTGCTTCTTCGACTCGTTGGGCAAGTAGCGCGAAATCATCATCATTGACCGGACGGCCCTGACATGCCTTGCGCACGCCATTGATGACCTTTTCGCGGCTAAATGGTTCGGTGGCGCCTGATCGCTTGATGATCAATAAAACAGAGGTTTCTGAGGTCGTAAAGCGCCGGCCACAAGCCGTGCATTCGCGGCGTCGGCGAATCAGGGTGCCTTCTTCTGCAGGGCGTGAATCAACGACTCTGGAGTCATCGTTTCGGCAGAATGGGCAGATCATGTGAATTTCCTCTTTTTTTACCTAGAACTTCTGGGTTTTAGCCCACTGCGGCGACGTTACCGCGGAGTGGTGACATTAGCGGAAAACCACAACTTATGGAACATAAATCGCGCTTGACCCCTAGATGTTGTGCCAACAGTACACCCGTACTTTAGGGTTCGCAGGACGAGTATCGGCGTGTCGCAGGGAATTCACAGGAAAAGCTTGTCAAGCACGGTATTGGAGAGCGCTCCCCCATACGAGCAAAAAAGTAATTCTGTCGGCCCTATATGGCCAGGAGGGTCTTGAGCTGGTCGAGAGATGGCACAGACTCAACCCGGATACGAACGATTCGAATAGCTGCCGCCCCTAATATCGAATCCTTTTTCAAGTCTTGCGCCTTCCGTTTAGCACGGTCGTGAGTTGGGTCATCAAGTTCTATCACCAGAACGGTATTCAGTGCAGGATCACATATAACGAAGTCCAAACTCATACGACTAATTCGATTGAAATTTGCCATGTAATTCTTGTCTTTTGGAATTCCCACCAATTGCGAAAGGACAACTTGAGTAAATATGAAATGGTTTGGACAAGCTTCGACTAGCAATGAAAATAGTTTTACTTCCGAAGGGGTAACTAGGGCTTTTTTGAAAAATGGCAGTTTTTCAATGTTTTTTAGGTCTTCATCTTCCTTCCCTTCTCCCTTATTTTTCCTTGAGCGATCAACTTTCTTTTCAATATACTTAAGAACGCCAATAAAAATAAAGAAAATAAAAAATAAAAATGTAATCACTTAAATGCCCTTCAGCTCTAATAGATCACGGAATTTAGCTAGTTACTGATAGTAGAGGGTGCACGTGACAACGAAGTGACCGTCTAGTTCTATTTCAAAATGATCTTAAGAAACCAACAATTCTGCCCCAGGGGTCCGCCTTGCCAACTTCTCATCAAAGGTCAGCAGTGTGCAATTATGCAAAATTGCGGTAGCGGAAATCAGCGCGTCACCCAACTTTAAGTTGTTCGCGGCGCGCAACTGGGCTGCATAACTGGCTATCTCATGATCAACGTCAATGATTTCCATCGCCAAATCCATAATTCTCTTTTTAACAATTTCTCCTACGCCTAAACGATAAACATAAACCAAACTTTCAGAAAGGGCGATTGTTGATATGACTAATTCGTCAGACTTGGAAGATAGGCGCTTCATAATGGTTTCGTGATGTTTATCAACATCATTAAAGATTGCGATCAGCGTATCTGAATCAAGAATTAGTCTTCCCACGCATCAGCCATCTCTGCCTCATGATCGTAACCATTGTAAATTCCATTAAGAATTCCAGATAATGAAAGAATTCGATGACCTTCAAATTTGCGTTCTATCATGACGCCGCCATCTTCAACTTTAAAAACTAACTCGTCCCCCACTTTAAATCCCGCCTCTCGCATCACATCCACCGGAATCGTCACCTGATGCTTGGAACTTATCCGAGAAGAGTTGGTCCGACCCTTGCGTCTGGCACGGCCTGTGGATGCTTCCCCTGGAGTGATGCCAGCAGCATCCTGTGCCTGACCCTTAGCCTTTACCTTAGCGTCCATGAGTAAAGCATAACAAGGAAATCAACTAAGGCAACAAACAAACCTACTTAACCGGCACCCACAACCGTGCCCCAGCAGCCAAATCATTGCCGCTGAGCTGATTGGCATCAACAATCTCTTGCTCTGCAGCGGTGACGGAACCACTGCCAGCAACCATTGATGCCAAAGACCAAAGCGTTTCACCGGGTGCCACAACA
>JGI20207J14881_1000748_pt1 | contig 11647 bp, 10 predicted proteins | sample NGESurdeep092012_4_FD_14881 | JGI IMG/M metagenome (IMG submission 14881)
GTTCGCCCGCCAGCGCTAGCGTCGCGCCGCCGGTGACGCCAAGCCGCCAGACCGGCACGCTCGCCGCGCGCGCGCGTTCGAGCACCGTGTCGACCTTGCCGGCCGGCACCGTGACGACGTAGCGCGCCTGATCCTCGCCGAACCAGAAGGCGTGTGACGGCACGTCGTCAGGGGCCGTATCGAGAACGGCACCGATATGCGACGCGATCGCCATCTCGGCGAGCGCCACCAGCAGCCCGCCGTCGGAGACGTCGTGCACGGCGCTTGCGGTGCGGTCGAGGATGAGCGCGCGCACAAAGTCGCCGTTCTCGCGCTCCTCGGTGAGATCGACCGGCGGTGGTGCGCCTTCCTCGCGAGCACACAGTTCGCGCAGGTACATCGACTGGCCGAGCCAGCCGGTGGTCTCGCCCACGACAAGGATCGCCTCGCCCTCGCGCTTGAAGGCAATCGTCGCCGATGCGGTGAAGTCCTCGAGCAGCCCGACGCCGCCGATCGATGGCGTCGGCAGGATGCCTCTGCCGTGGGTCTCGTTGTAGAGTGAGACGTTGCCGGAGACGACGGGAAAGTCGAGCGCCTTGCAGGCGTCGGCGATGCCGCGGACGCAGCCGACGAACTGGCCCATGATCTCCGGCTTTTCGGGATTGCCGAAATTGAGATTGTCGGTGATGGCGAGCGGCCGCGCGCCGACCGCGGTCAGATTGCGCCAGCACTCGGCGACCGCCTGCTTGCCGCCTTCGAATGGATCGGCCTCGCAATAGCGCGGCGTCACGTCGGTGGTCAGCGCCAAGGCCTTCGGCCCGTCCTCGACGCGCACCACCGCGGCGTCGCCGCCCGGCCGCTGCACCGTGTTGCCGCCAATGACGTGGTCGTACTGTTCCCACACCCAGCGCTTGGAGCAGAGGTCCGGCGTTGCCAGCAGCAATTCCAGCGCATCGGCGTTGGCGTGCGGCGGATGCACCAGCGCAGCGTCGATCTCGTCGAGCTTGATGCCAGTGACGAAGGGCCGTTTGTATTCCGGCGCCTGGCTGCCAAGTTCGGTGATCGGCAGGTCGGCCATGACCTCTCCCCGATGCTTGACAATGAAGCGCTTCGACGGCGTCGTTTCGCCGACCACGGCGAAGTCGAGCCCCCATTTGCGGAAGATCGCCTCGGCTTCCTTTTCCTTCTCGGGCTTGAGCACCATGAGCATGCGCTCCTGGCTCTCGGACAGCATCATCTCGTAGGCGGTCATGCCCTCTTCGCGGCACGGCACCTTGTCGAGATCGAGCGTGACGCCGAGGTCGCCCTTGGCGCCCATCTCCGTCGCCGAAGACGTCAGCCCCGCCGCGCCCATGTCCTGGATGGCGACGACGCAGCCTTGGGCCATGATCTCAAGGCAGGCTTCCAGCAGCAGCTTCTCGGAGAACGGGTCGCCGACCTGCACGGTCGGGCGTTTCTCCCCGGCGTCGGCGCCGAACTCGGCCGATGCCATGGTGGCGCCGTGGATGCCGTCGCGGCCGGTCTTGGAGCCGAGATAGACGATCGGCATGCCCACACCCGAAGCCGCCGCGTAGAAAATCTGATCGGTCTTCGCGATGCCGACCGCCATCGCGTTGACGAGGCAGTTGCCGTCGTAACGCGAATGGAAGCGAACCGAACCGGCCACCGTCGGCACGCCGAAGGAATTGCCGTAGCCGCCGATGCCGGCAACGACACCGGCAACGACATGCCGCGTCTTCGGATGCTCCGGCGCGCCGAAACTCAAGGCATTGAGACAGGCGATCGGCCGCGCGCCCATCGTGAAGACGTCGCGTAAGATTCCGCCGACGCCGGTAGCCGCGCCCTGNTAGGGCTCGATGTAGCTCGGATGGTTGTGGCTCTCCATCTTGAAGATGCAGGCGAGCCCATCGCCGATGTCGATNACGCCGGCGTTCTCGCCGGGACCCTGGATCACCCACGGAGCCTTGGTCGGCAGGCCGCGCAAATGCACNTTCGAGGACTTGTATGAGCAATGCTCGTTCCACATCGCCGAGAAGATGCCGAGTTCGGTGAACGTCGGCTCGCGGCCAATGAGCTTGAGGATGCGCTCATATTCGTCCGCCTTCAGACCGTGCTCGGCGACCAGTTCGGGAGTGATGGGCTTTGCGTTCGGAAGCACTTACGCGGCCTTGACCAGATGATCGACCAGGCCAGCGAACAGGCCGCGGCCGTCCGTCGAGCCGATCGAGGCTTCGACGTGGTTTTCCGGGTGCGGCATCATGCCGAGCACGTTTCCTCGTTCGTTGAGAATGCCGGCGATGGCGTTCATCGCGCCGTTGTGGTTCCAGTTCGGATCGATCATCCCGTCCGGCGACGAGTAGCGGAAGATCACCCGCCCCTCGCCTTCGAGCCGCGCGAGGGTCTCACCGTCGGCGATGTAATTACCCTCGCCATGCGCGACCGGCACCTTGATCACCTGCCCCGCATTGTAGCCGCGCGTGAACGGCGTGTCGGAACGCTCGACGCGCAGGTACACGTCGCGACAGATGAACTTGAGCTGCGAATTGCGCATCAGCAGGCCCGGCAATAGCCCCGCCTCACACAGGATCTGGAAGCCGTTGCAGACGCCGAGCACGAGGCCGCCTTTGGCGGCGAAGTCGTGCACGGCCGTCATGATCGGCGCGCGCGCGGCAATCGCTCCGCAGCGGAGATAATCGCCATAGGAGAAGCCGCCCGGCACGACGACGAGGTCGGTCCCCGTCGGCAGTTCGGCCTCGGCGTGCCAGACCATGCTTACGGCTTGGCCGGAGACGAGCCGCAGGGTGCGCGCCATGTCGCGCTCGCGGTTGATGCCAGGGAAAACGAGGACGGCGGCCTTCATCGTGGAGCTTCCATCAGCCGATCACGTCCACGCGATAATTCTCGACCACCGTATTGGCGAGCAGTCTGTCGGCTGCCTGCTTGAGCAGCACTTCCGCCTTAGCCCGATCAGTGGCGCCGTCGAGCTCGATGTCGAACACCTTGCCCTGGCGCACGCTGGCGACGCCCTCGACTCCGAGCGAGCGCAACGCGCCTTCGATTGCCTTGCCTTGCGGGTCGAGCACGCCTGATTTCAGGGTGACGGTGACGCGGGCTTTCATGAAACCGGTTCCTGCCGTGAACTCCTAAAGGGGCGCCGTTCGCGCAGCCCGGCCAGCCACATCCGCTTCGGCCAAACCTACCTAAAAGACGCGGATGCCCGGCACAAGGCCGGGCATCCGCAAACCACAAAGCTTCCCGCGGAGCGGCTTCAGCCCTTGACCAGCACCGGGCCGGTGCCCTGCGGACGCTCGCCCTCGGCCATGATGCCGAGACGCTTGGCGACCTCGGTATAGGCCTCGAGCAGCCCGCCGAGATCGCGGCGGAACCTGTCCTTGTCGAGCTTCTCGTTCGACTTGATGTCCCACAGCCGGCAGGAATCCGGAGAGATCTCGTCGGCAACGACGATCCGCATCGTGTCGTTCTCCCACAAACGCCCCGTCTCCATCTTGAAGTCGACGAGACGGATGCCGACGCCGAGGAAGACGCCGGAGAGGAAGTCGTTGACACGAATGGCGAGCGCCATGATGTCGTCGATCTCCTGCGGGCTCGCCCAGCCGAACGCGGTGATGTGCTCCTCCGATACCATCGGGTCGTTGAGCTTGTCGTTCTTGTAGTAAAACTCGATGATCGAGCGCGGCAGTTGCGTGCCTTCCTCGATGCCGAGGCGCGTCGCCAGCGAGCCGGCGGCAACGTTGCGCACGCAGATCTCGAGCGGAATGATTTCGACCTCGCGGATCAACTGCTCGCGCATGTTGAGCCGCCGGATGAAATGGGTCGGCACCCCGATGTCGTTGAGATGCTGGAAGATGTATTCCGAGATGCGGTTATTGAGGACGCCCTTGCCTTCGATGATTTCATGCTTCTTGGCGTTGAAGGCGGTCGCGTCGTCCTTGAAATGCTGAATCAGCGTGCCCGGCTCGGGGCCTTCATAGAGGACCTTCGCCTTGCCTTCGTAGATACGGCGACGGCGGCTCATCGGAATGTACCGTGGTTTGTGAAAATCCATCGGATTGCCGTGGCTCCTTTAACAACGAAATCGAAATCCGCGGCGTGGACCGGACGAATCGCGCGAANCCCGCGCGGGGGCTCCGGACACGCTGGCAACCTAGCCGATCGATCCCGCTGACACAATCGATCCAAGACGCGGTTTTCCACTCCGCATTTTCGCCGCAATGACTCGGCCGGACGCGTTGCCTTGACCCTATTCGGGCGATATGCGAGGCGTGACCGCCTATTTGTGCGCGCACGTCTGTGAACGCAAGCGCGGGCTGCTCACTCGCTTCGCGCTTCGCATGATCGCCGCGAACGGCGATNGCCGGTTAGAAGTTCGTTCTCTGGCGAGACAAAGAGGGGCGAATGACCACATCCTTCGACAAGCGTGAAGAAGCCTTCGAGAATCAGTTCGCGCACGACGAATCGCTGCGCTTCAAGGCCGTGGCGCGCCGTAACAAGATGCTGGGCCTTTGGGCCGCCGGCATCCTGGGCAAGAGCGCCACCGAGGCCGATGCCTATGCCAAAGAGGTCGTGCTCGCCGATTTCGACGCGAGCGCCGAAAACGGCGCGGCGGGCAAGGTCGCCAAGGACCTCGCGGCAAAGGGGATCGGCGAGGCCGAGATTCGCGCACAAATGGGCACGCTGCTCGCCCAGGCCGTTGAGGCCGTCAAAAAGAGCGGCTAGTCCTCCTCGATGCCGCCCCGCATACTCCCCCTCGTTTCGAGCGGGAGCGTCCCTATGCCAGAAGCGTTTTCTCTTGCCCGCCGGCTGCGCGCCGGCGAAACCGTGTTCACGGCCTGGTGTGCCGCTGCCTCACCGATCGCGATAGAAACGATCGCCCGCGCCGGCTACGAGGCGGCGGTCCTCGACAGCCAGCACGGCCTCTGGGACATGGCCTCGCTCATCGCCGGCATCGGCGCCGTCCACCACGCCGGCTCGGCGCCCGGCGTGCGCGTCCCGCTCAACGATTTCGCCATGGTGTCGCGCGCGCTGGACTGCGGCGCCGAAGCGATCATCGCGCCGATGATCAACACCGTGGCCGAGGCGCGCGCCTTCGCTGCCGCCGCCAAATACCCACCGCTCGGTGAGCGAAGCTGGGGCCCGCTGCGCGCCATGCCGCTCCAGGGCCGCAGCGTCTCGACCGACTATCTGCGCGAGGCGAACGACGGCACGCTGACATTGGCGATGATCGAGACGCGCATAGCGCTCGAAAACGTCGCGGCGATCGCCGCCACGCCAGGCATCGACGCGCTGTTCGTCGGCCCTTACGATCTGTCGACCGCGCTGAGCGAGGGCGCTGCGCAGGATATCGACGCGCCGCAGGTCGCCAAGGCGATTGACGCCATCGCCGACGCGGCCCGCAAGGCCGGCAAGATCCCGGGGATTTACTGCCGCGATCCGCAGCGCGCGCTCGCCATGGCGAAGCGCGGCTTCCGCTTCATCGCCGTCGGCAGCGACCTCGGCCTGCTCCGGGACGGTGCGGCGGCGCAGCTCAAGGCGCTGAAGGCCTAGCGGCAGCTACTTCAGCGTCACATGAAAGGCGAAGTTGCCGCTGGCGTTGAAGCCTTGCCGGCCCTGATTGCCGTAGTTGCGATTGACGTTGATGTTGATCGATTCCAGACGGCAGTCTCTAGCGATCACCGCACGCAAGACTTCGCATTCACGCGCGGCGCTCTCGTAAATCGCGCGGCGCGCGTGCGCCTGGGCCTTGACGCTCGCCTCGCTGTCGTCGGTCGGACCTGCGACGAAGAAGCTCATGCCAACATTGACGCGGATCTCGCCCTTCGCGTCCGACGCAGTGCCGGCGCGCGGCTGAATGACGATATTTTGCGCCAATGCGGGCGCGGCGGCGATGAAGACGGCGGCGATTGCCGCCAGGCTGATGTGACGCAACATTGGTGCCCCCTGTGTCTGTGGGCACGAATCTAAGCGCCGAGGCTTGCCCTTCGGTTGTAGCGAAAGCGCGCTTCGCCAAAAGCGGCTTTACCGCCCGGTAACCACGACGGTTCAGACGGCGGCGATTGCCGCAGCCAAAGTACCCAGCGTGGCCTTCAGATCGCGCTCGACCTCCTGCATCCTCGCCGTCACCACCGTGTAGTCATGCTCGGCAAGCCAGGCGCGCTTCTCGGCACGGCGCCGCGCGGCCTCCTCCGGTTCGTCTGCGGGCACGAGGTCGATCACCGTGCGCAGCGCAAACGAGACAAAATCCACGATGTAAGGGCCGACCGGCACCTGCCGCTTGAAGCCGCACCCGGCGAAGCGGCGGTCGGTCGTCAGCGCGCGCCACAGGATGCGCTCGGCCTCGGTCGGGTGCCTGCGCAAGAGCCGCGCCAGCCCCCGCACGGGCGTGCGCTGGTCCGGCGCACCGACGGCGCCGTGCTCGTTGATCAACTCGCGCAGCCGCCCCGCCTCCTCGCTGTCGAGCACGCCGCCGCGCGCCGGACCTTTACGTCCGTGCACGATGGCGCTGATCACACCGTGCAGCGTGCGGATGTCCTGCTGGGTCGGCTGAATGCGCTGGAAGATGTTGCGCAAATTGGTGCGCATCACGCCGCGCTTCTCCTCCGGCCGGAAGAACTCGGCCTTCTCCAGCTCGGTCTCGAGCGTGGCAAAGAAGGCCGCGATCTGCTGCTTCGGCGCCGGTGGCGAGCGGTCCGCCGTCGTGAAGGGCAGCCCTGTGCCGGCGTGCTTGAACCATTCGTAGGCGACGATTACCACCGCCTGCGCGAGATTGAGCGAGGCGAAGGCCGGATTGACCGGCAGGGTCATGATGACGTCGGCCTGGCCCACCTCGTCGTTCTGAAGGCCGTAGCGCTCGCGGCCGAACACCAGCGCCGCGGTCTCGCCGGCGGCAATGTGCGGCGCCATAGCCGACACAGCCGTCTCAGCCGAGACAACCGGCTTAGCCTGGTCATGCCCCCGCGCCGTCGTCGCGACGACGAAGGTGCAGTCGGCGATCGCCTGCTCCAAGGTGTCATAGAGCACCGCCGCGTCGAGGACGCGATCGGCGCCGGCCGCCATCACCTTGGCGCGGTCATTGGGCCAGCCCTGCACCGGCTTGATGAGGCGCAATTGCGACAGGCCGAAATTGGCCATCGCGCGCGCTACCGCCCCGATGTTCTCGCCGAGCTGCGGCTCGACCAGCACGACCACGGGCGCGGGGGTTGCGAGCCAGCGTCTGGTCTTGTCCGTGCCGGCGCCAGGCATTGGAGTCTTCCTCGGCGGGCAAAGGCCCTGAAGGCGCAGCCCCTGCCCAAGCCGGCCGCTTGCGTCAAGCGGCCGCAGCCAATCCTGCCATATTTGTCTGCCGACGCCCACTCCGCACCTACTGACAAGGCTTTTACCAGCGGGGGGCGGATGCTATAGGGCGCGCGCCGAATTCCCGTCACTCGGATTCCCGGTTGGCGGTCTCCGTGCCGAGAACAATTCATTTGGGGGCCGCGGGAAAGGTCATTCCACCCGCGCCCATCAATGTTCAGTTTCCGGTCGGCCAAACAAGCACGGCGACCAGAGGTGCAAGCATGCCAGATCTCGAAATCATGTGGACAAAGGTCGATGAAGCCCCGGCGCTCGCGACCTATTCCCTGCTGCCGATCGTCAAAGCCTTCGTCGGCGCCGCGGGTGTGTCCGTGACTCTGAAGGACATCTCGCTGGCCGGTCGCATCCTCGCCAATTTCCCCGAGAAGGTGGCGGCGGGGCAGAGGATTAACGACGAACTCGGCGAACTCGGCGAACTGGCGACAAGGCCGCAAGCCAATATCATGAAACTGCCCAACATCTCCGCCTCGATCCCGCAGCTCAAGGCGGCGATCAAGGAACTGCAGGACAAGGGGTATGCGGTTCCGGACTATCCGGACAACCCGACCACCGAGGCCGAGAAGGACATCAAGGCCCGCTATGCCAAGGTGTTCGGCAGCGTCGTCAACCCGGTCCTGCGCGAGGGCAATTCCGACCGCCGCGCCGCCGGCGCCGTCAAGCAATATGCCCGCAACAATCCGCACAAAATGGGCGCCTGGAGTTCCGCCTCCAAGTCACATGTCGCGTCCATGTCGGGCGGCGATTACTACGGCTCGGAAGTCTCGACGACGGTCGCCGCGGCGACCAATGTCCGCATCGAGCTGGTCGAGGCCGGCGGCGCCGTCACGGTGCTGAAGGCGAAGACGCCGATCCAGGCCGGCGAGATCATCGACGCGGCGGTATTGAGCCGAAAGGCGCTCCGCGCCTTCTTTGCCGAGCAGATCGACGCCGCCAAGAAGGAAGGCGTGCTGTTCTCGCTGCACGTAAAGGCGACGATGATGAAGATCGCCGATCCCATCATCTTCGGCCATGCCGTTTCCGTGTTCTTCGCCGATGTGATCGAAAAGCACGCCGCCACGCTGAAGGGTCTCGGCGTCAATCTCAACAACGGCTTCGGCGATCTCTTGACGAAAATCGAAACGCTTCCGGTCGCCGAGAAGGACGCGATCAAAGCCGACATCGCGGCCGAATACGCGAAGCGGCCGGGCCTCGCCATGGTCAATTCCGACAAGGGCATCACCAACCTGCACGTGCCCAGCGACGTGATCGTCGACGCTTCGATGCCGGCGATGATCCGCGAATCCGGCCGCATGTGGGGCGCCGACGGCAAGCCGCACGACGTCATCGCCGCGATCCCGGATCGCTCCTACGCCACGCTCTATCAGGCGGCCATCGACGACTGTAAGGCTCACGGGGCGTTCGATCCCAAGACCATGGGCTCGGTCCCGAACGTGGGCTTGATGGCGCAGAAGGCCGAGGAATACGGCTCGCACGACAAGACGTTTGAAGTGCCTGCGAACGGCACGGTCCGCGTCGTCGCCGACGACGGCAAGGTGCTGCTGGCGCGCCCGGTCGAGACCGGCGACATTTTCCGTATGTGCGAACTCAGGGACGCGCCGGTCCAGGACTGGGTCAAGCTCGCGGTGCGGCGTGCGCGTCTCACCAGCACGCCGGCGGTGTTCTGGCTCGACAAGAATCGCGCGCACGATGCCCAAGTCATCGCCAAGGTCGAGAAGTACCTGAAGGATCAGGATACGTCGGGGCTCGACATTCGCATTCTGGCGCCGGTCGAAGCGATGAAGTTTTCGCTCGAGCGCATTCGCAAGGGAGAGGACACGATCTCCGTCACCGGCAACGTGTTGCGTGACTATCTGACCGATCTGTTTCCGATCATGGAGCTCGGCACCTCGTCCAAAATGCTGTCGATCGTTCCTCTATTGGCGGGCGGCGGTCTTTTCGAGACCGGTGCCGGCGGCTCGGCACCCAAGCACGTGCAGCAGTTCCAGGAAGAGGGTTATCTGCGCTGGGACTCGCTCGGCGAGTTTCTCGCCCTCGGCGCGTCGCTCGAACATCTGGCGCAGACCTACAAGAATGCGAAGGCGCAGGTTCTCGCCGAGACGCTCGACATCGCCATCGGCAAGTTCCTACAGTTCAACCGCAATCCTGCGCGCAAGGTCGGCCAGCTCGACAATCGCGGCAGCCATTTCTACCTTGCCCTGTATTGGGCCCAGGCGCTGGCCGCGCAGACCAAGGACACGGAGCTGCAAGCCCGCTTCAAAGCCTTGGCGGAGACGCTCGCCAAGAACGAAGCCAAGATCAACGGCGAACTGATCGCCGCGCAAGGCAAGCCGGCCGACATCGGCGGCTACTATCTGCCCGATCCTGCCAAGGCATCGGCCGCGATGCGGCCGAGCCCCACGTTCAACGCCGCAATCGCCGCGCTCTGAGGCGGCGCCGGCGGCGGGCACAAGACCACCTCTCGCTTGATGACGATCTCATCGAGCGATTTCACGCGCCTAGAATATGAACAGAAAATTGTAAATCAGAAATCCGCGTTCGAACTGCGCGGAGCTAACTTGAACGCTACTCCTTAGGATCAGGACGCAAGGGTGAAGTCGCAGTTATGTTTCCCAACCATGGACGTCGCACGCTAGCCAATCACTGCGCGGCGCAAGTGATGCCGCCATCAAGAAAAGCCCGCGCACATTCATAGTGCCAGTTCGTGCGGGTCGTCGTGTCGAACCGTTGCAGCCTACACCCCGCCACGTCCGGACGCTTGATGGAATTGTAGAACACGACGCGCGAACCGCGATAAGCGCTAGTAAGCCGCGAGAATAGAGGCAAGTAGTCCTTGCCGCCAAAGAATAACATTGGCGCGTCCAATCCTTCAGGCATCAGGTTCAGATCGCGGTATGGGTCGTCGCGTAGTCTGCGCTTGTAGCCGTCTGCCGCAGCACTGAAGGTGACGTCGTACCTTGGCGTCAAGAAGCTTGCTGCGATCAGGCCCCACCCCGCCGACAGGATGAAGGTGTTTCCGACGCCGACGCGTGATGCCAAGTTTCGGTAGGCGTCATTGTCGTACAACTCGTAAGCAGGAAGCAATCCAAACGGATTGTCATCAGGCGTCTTGTTGTAACGAACAACCAGCTCACGCCAGGAGAAGCCTTCTTCGGTAGGATCGTCAGGCCGAGCGTAGCTGCGGTCACTGGCGGGCGGGGCTTGGTCTGGACGCGCGACGAAGAGAACCTGCTTGCCCTCGTTGGTCCGGAAGCAACCGGCGTTTAGGCGCTTTCGCGCCGCGCACTGAATGACAACGATCATCCCGTCGTCTCCAAGCCGGCGACCACCGATTCCAGCAAATCGAGGAAGGCAGGATCGTAGGTTTGGTCCACGTGATTTGAATTCCAAAGGCCAGATTTCCGGACACGCTCTCGATTGCAGGAATGGCCAAGCCAGATTGATGACGGCGGATCGAGCGGTTGCTTGCCGAAGTTGCTAAGCAAGGCAATCGCGTTGCGCTCGATGGTGCCGCGGATGCTCGCCGGTCCTGGTTCGTCATCCACCGCAAGCCACAAGAAAGGCATAGCACGAATCAAATTGCTGACGGCGCATTCCAGCGCAATCTCATGCTGCCGAACTTCGCGCGAGGCATTGCCGCCCTGGCCCCAGGTCGCACAGATAAACTCGCCCCTGTTGATCAGAGCTGTTCCGACGATCAGGCGGAATATAGAGCCACGGTGATTGCCGCCGCCGCTTTCCAATTGACCGCGATGCTGGGAGAGGCGCGTCCAGAGCCGCGTTCCCGATGTGCTCACCAATGCATGCGTCCCGACGCGCACGATCCGCGGCCCGCTACCGCTGTCCGAACGTTGCTCTCCAGCTTCCCGAAAGAAATAAACACCCCGTCGCGGCCATTGAGTTCGTGCGGATTTGGCGAGATTCCGCGCGCCACCAAGCACCGCTTCAAGCCGCTCAAGCAGCGAATAGAAGCGTCGCAAATCTGCAAGCCGCAGCTCCATGAGAAGAATCATAGCGGCGACCGACGGATGCCGTCCATAATCATTCGGTCGAGCGCCGTTTACCGTCCCGAATCGGATCGCCACGCGCTAGCATTTCGATGCCCGGACGGCAGTCGCTCCTGCAGTTCTTTCAAGGCAAGAAAGTCGATGCTATAGAGGCGGCCGCGTCTGCGAACGATCTCTTTAATGAGCGCGCGCGCCGGATTTTTCCGTTAATCCGTCGCCGTCGCCGATGCCCGTTCTGAACAGGTGGCTTTCTGATATGGCGAAGATCAAGGTCGCAAATCCCGTCGTCGAAA
>JGI20207J14881_1000751_pt1 | contig 11628 bp, 9 predicted proteins | sample NGESurdeep092012_4_FD_14881 | JGI IMG/M metagenome (IMG submission 14881)
CCCGCCGTTCCGCGCGCCGCAACAGATCGGTGCCCTGAGGCAGCGCCGAGGAATCGTCTCCGGGCCGTTCGCTTTCCGACCGCCGTAATGCATCAAATATCTGGCTCACTATAGCTTCCTCTTTATGGCAACACTGTGCATGCGGCCGCCTATGTATTCTGCACAGGCACAAAAGCATCGAGACGGAATTCGGTGGCTACATCCTCGATGATTCGCGCCGAGACCGTCGACGACTGCCTGGCATAGGCGCTGATCAGCGCGTTTTCGCAGATTGTGTTGATGAGGCGCGGAAAGCCGCGCGAATAGGAGTACACCTGATCGATTGCCTGCGCGGAAAAGATCGGCGGCTGGCTTGAGTCCGCGCCGGCGATCCGCAGGCGTTGCTCGATGTATTCCTGTGTTTGTTTGGCGCTGAGCGCCCCTAGCTGCGTCCTGAGGGCAATGCGCTGCTTTAGTTGCCTAAGTTCGACGGAATCCAGCTTCGTGTCGAGTTCCGGCTGTCCAGCCAAAATGATCTGTACCAGTTTGTCTTCCGCTGTCTCCAGGTTGGAAAGGAGGCGAAGCTCCTCCAACGTATCCGCGGACAAATCGTGCGCCTCATCGACAATCACAACACTCGTCAAATTCTTGGAACCGCGTGCGACAAGAAACTTGCTGAGATCCAGTAGGAGTTCGCATTTGTTCTTTCCCGAGGACGGCAGGCCAAAGTCGGAAACGACATATTGCAGGAAGTCGGTCGGGGAGAGCCTGCTGTTGAACAGGTATGCGTAGGCAATATCCTTGCTGTTCTCCAGGAGCCGCAAAAGACACCGAAGCAGCAAGGTCTTCCCGGTGCCCACTTCGCCGGTGACGACGACAAAACCTTTATGCCGCCGCACGCCGTAATAGAGCGCCGCCAACGCCTCATTGTGTCGCGGGGTCGGCACGAAGCAATGGGGATCCGGTGTTAAATCAAAAGGGTTACGCTTGAGGTGAAAGAAAGCTTTATACATTGGGTAAAAAGACCTAGGAATTGAGAAAACTAAAGACTGAGCCGGCAAGGATCGTGACGAACACAACGGCGGTCGCGGCCCACCCTATCGCCAATCTCCGTTTTGCCTCTTGTTCATCCGCTGCATTCACGATACTTGGAATATCCGACAAGACACCCATAGGCAGCAGCGACTTGATTTCCTTTTCGCTGTGAAGACGATCATCGAAGAACTCAAGACCACCTGCGACGATCAATCCCAGCGCCAGTCCCACGCCTAGACCAATACCACAAAACTTCAAACGATTGGGAGAGGCTGGCCTGGAAGGCAGACTCGGCGGATCTAGAATCGTAAACCGTTCGCCTTGCTGCATCTCCTCCATGCTCGTGGCCATTTCCGACTGGTCCTTCTTTTTTAACAGATCGTCGTAGTTTGCCTTTGATTGATCGTATCCGCGAGTCAAGTCGTCCAGCTCCTGCTCAGTCGCTGGGGTCATATTCAGCCGTCCCTGGTATTCGCCAAGGCGCGACTTAAGACTCTCGATCGAACTCTCCCGATTCGCTATTTCCACCTGGTTGGCCTGCAACTGGCTCTGCACCTGACGTGCCGTTGCGCCTAATTCGGGGTCGGCCAGACCGCCCGTGGCCGGACCTTCGCCAGCATGTGCCGATCCTGCATTCGCCGACTTTTGGGCCGCGATCAGGTTTGTTCTCATTGCCTGCATCTTGGCAATCTGGTCCTTGAGCCTCAAGACGTCGGGGTAGCGGTCAGTATAGCGGGAGCTAAGATCGGCGAGTTGCGCACGCAACGTGTCGAGCTGACCGTCAATTGTGGCCAGATCTGTCGGCGCAGCACTGGTTTGGTCGCCACCGGGCCGAACTCTCACTTGCGCTGTCTTCTCCTGCTGGAGCAACGCCTCAAGGTAGACACGTTGTTGCTTTGCAGTATTAAGAGCGTCCTGTTCGCTTTGAAGTTGCGACTGCAGGCCATTCAGAATCGCAAGATTGCTCGACTCTTGTGTCGGTAATGCCCCTTCGTGTTGACTCTCGAATGCCTGGACCTTTGCCTCCTGTTCTGACAGACTTTGGCGTGCGTCTTCCAGCTGCTTTTCAAGAAAAGCCGTGGTTCCTTCAGACTCCTCTTGGCGCGCTCTTGAATTCTCGTTGATGAAGAGTTCTGTAAGTTCAGTCGTTACCGTTTGCGCTAAGTGCGGATCGCGAGCTTCATACGAAATCGTGAATGAAGAGATGTCCCGCTTCTGAGGATCGCGCACCAGCTCGAGATTAATGTCTTTCCGCATACTCGCAATCTTCTGATCGTCAGTGAGTCCTGAATGGTCGCCGCCATACAGGTGAAGCTTCTGAATGATCACAAGTAGCCGGGTTCGGCTGAGGATTTGCTCCGTCATACTCTCGAGTCGTGTCTGCAAATCGTCGTTGATGTTCGGCACGACATAGTTTTGAGGCATGGTCGGCTGCTCCACGATGATGAGAGTACTCGACTTATAGAGCGGTGAGATCACGTAACTTGATCCCCAAATTAGAAGCCAGCCAAAAAAAAGCGGGATCAGGAAATACAAATGCCTGCGCCGAACAATTCCCCGAATGCGGGAGATGTCAAAACTCTGTGACTCGTGTTCTTCTATCGTTTCTGGCATGGTTATTTCCCCATGGGCTTTCTGAACTCGTAAGTTATTTTCCCGTACACCTGATTGCTGTCAGGATTCGCGGAAATAATCGGAATATTGGAGAAGTTCTCATGGAGGCGCTCATAACCAATGTTCATGCGAAGCGACTCGCGGAACACATGGGTTATGGACGCCTGTCCAGCGATCATATTCCCGCCGGTGGACGTGAATAATTGAGGCGTCTTGTTGGTTGCATTCGCATAGGTCGCCGAGACGGCGGCAGTCCATGTAGGTGTGAGATTCCAGCCTCCACTAAGGTTTGCGTTGTTCGTAATGTAGGCGCCGAGCAAACCCTCTCCGGATGTAATTGTGTACGAATAGCTGCCTGCAAGAAAGCCGCGTTTGCCTTGGTAGCCCACGCTGATATCGGCTTCGGGCGACCACGAATTCGAAGCGGGTAAATTAGGCGAGGTGACGTTGACTTGTAGTGCACCCCCGGAGAGCGAGACCGAGGTCGTCTTTGTGAGGTAGAACGAGTAGAACGGGAGCACCGAGTTGGTCTGGGTATAACCTCGTTGAAGCAAAGTTTGTGCGGCGGTTCGCGACCACTGATAAGAGACGCCTAAATATTGTCTTGCAGAAACGCGCCGGTTGTAAAAGACCCAGGCTCCGTTTGCGTGCGAATTTCCGAGCCCGGTGGCGGAAGAAGGGGCGGAAAAGTAGTAGGTCGAATCGGATGCTCCTCCTCCGATCATTCCATCTCTCCCGAATTGATAGCTCAGGAATGCGTGCGCCAGATTGCTCAACTGCTGCTCGGAAGGAGCGATCAGGATCGTCGCGGGCGTCTGCGTTGAACCGGTGACCCCGCCTCCGGAAAATAGGTAGGACTGATCAAAGACATCCGAAGTTCGATAGAAGAAATCTTCCACGTTGAAAGTGATGTGGGGGCTGAAACGATCCTGAAAGGTCAGCGACGCGCCGTGATCGATCGTGTCGAGGGCTGTCGTGTTCTGATAGAAGACAAAACTGGGACTGTAAGAAGCGGTCACCTGCCGGCGAACGGTGGCGCGGATAACCCGTAAAGTCGGGTAAAAAGTATAGATTTCGTCATTCACCGGTTTGATCGGTGTTGTTGCGCTTTGAAATGGAAAAACGTTATTGATATAGCCAGCGCTTGCGTTTATCTCGGCTGACATATAGTTCGGAAGATTTTCGGGAGCCGCGATTTTCGGATAGGGCACGCCGGCCACGGGTGGTGGAACCGTCATTTCGGCATTGGAATCCGTGGTTGAGTCACTGCCGCTCGCACCCGGCTCCACCTGTGACCATAGAGGCAAGTTTGCGAGCAATAGAGCGACGATAGCGAGTCGTGCGAACATTTTCGGCCTCTCAGGGCACCACAATGGTGTCATGTGGCTTGAGTTGAATGTCCCGCGACGCATGCTTCCCCTTCTTTCCCTTGATGAAGTCCTCATAGTTGAAAGGGAGTCGGCTCTCTGCCCCGTTTGCACCCTGGCGGATGATGTAAATAGCTTTCTTTTTTGCGAAGTCCTTGAACCCTCCGGCCAATGCAATCGCGTCTACAACGGTGGTGTCGGTGATGAGCGGATAGGAGCCGGGTTTTATTACTTGTCCGAGGACGTTAAAGTTCCGGCTCTTGATCTCCTGAACGATCACCGTCACTTGAGGATCTGTGATGTACCCGACGAGGGCGGCCTTCAGATCTTGCTCGAGTTGGGCGGGGGTTCGTCCCGCCGCTGGCATATCTCCGACCAGTGGCAGGGAGATTTTCCCGTCCGATCGCACGGTGACGGCACGCGTCAGTTCCTGGTCTTTCCAGACATTGATGGCGAGAACGTCATCGTCACCAATGACGTAAGTATCGTCAGCGTGCGGGCCCCTGGCAGGCAGATCGGGCTGCGTCGGTGCGGCTGTAGCTGTCGCACCATCTCGGGCGGCATCTGGCCGATTGGACCCGGCAGTCTGTCCCCATAGGGCCGTGGAAACCGCCAAACCGGCCAGAAGGCATGATTTGAGCGCCAGATTACTCAAGCATTTCACGGTCTCTCTCCCCAAAACTATTTTTGGAAGAATTGAACATTCTGATGACACAATTTTTCGCATCGAAAATTCCCCGATTGCTTGCATTTGTGAAAGAGACGAGCACGGATGATCGCCAGTCGTTTGAGACGAAACTGATGCGATCACCGGGGCGGGGTACTGAAAAGCTAAGAAGCAGGAACCCGCAGTGAGTTTCCGGTTTGGATACGGTTCGGGCCCGCATAGTGCGTCACGGTGTGCGGATCCAATCCCTGGCGATCCAAACCACAAGGTTCAACGTCGGAGGCATGGACTTCAACGGATACCGACTGCGCGAGCATGTCAACCGAGAGAACGAGGCGGAGCAGATTCTTTTTGCGAGTTAGAATCCCTTCGACACCTTCGAGCGAACCCCTTTTGACTCGAACACGCGTGCCGCACTTCAGAAACGGATGGGGCTCGACGCTGCAAGGCCCATCCATCGCTTTTTGAATCGCTTCAATCTCCTGGTTCGGGATCGTTGCGACTTCCTGACCGCGATAAAGAATCATGTGTATGCCCGGAGTGGTCACGACCTGCAGCCTGCGATCGAGGCCTCCGCGAACAAAAACGTAGCAGGGGAACAAGGGCAGGGAGAGCACCATTCTCCTGTCTTTCCAGCGGCGCGTAGATTCATAGAGCGGCAGAAAGACTTCAAAACCTTTTGCGAAGAGCATCTCTGCAACGGTCTTCTCGTGTTGGTGGCGAGTATAAACGGCCCACCAGGGCGATGCGTCGTACGTTTCGGATCGAAATGTCTCGGCGGCCTGCATCTCAGATTCCCTTTACTCCGACTTCCTTGTCTTGGGCGTGCTGGGCTCCCCAACGGCTCAATGGGATATAGCTTCGCCCTGTGAGTCACATCGGTGGGCTGAGGACTCCGTCTGAACTACCTTGTTTCCCCCACCCATCGGCCCTCAATAAGAAGAGAATTGCCTGAAAGAATCGGGGTACAAATGCCGTGTCTTCATCATCATGGCCCGGCAACTAAGTTTCAATGCCCCTATTGTGCTAGCGACTCTTCTCTCGGTAACACTTTCAAGACACCATCGGTAACAGCATGAAATGTCAATCGGCCAAAAACCGGTTCAGCAATACTCCATTCATCTTCAAATCCCCTCGCGCGTTTCAGCCCTTTGACAATTGCCCGGCCGCAAAAAGTGATGTCGCAGACGAGAATTAATGCGCGGGTGGCCTCCCCCTGTGACTTCTACGCCTATGGGGAATTCCCACATCGCGTAACTTGTAAAGCAACGCACGATAGCTCAAACGCAGTGTTTCCGCCGTTTTTCGCCTGTTCCAGCGATTCGTCTGAAGAGCCTTCAGAATCAAGGCGGCGGTCACCGTGGAAGTCGCCCGGCCGGTGGCCTCTTTCAAAGAGCCCAACCTGGGTTGCCGGCTGGCTAATCCATTGGGCATTTCGAGCCGACGCTTAAGTTCCGCGACCAGAGCTTCGTCATCGCCAAGAATGATGGCTCGCACAATCCAGTTTTCGAGTTCGCGCAGGTTCCCAGGCCAATCCCATTGCTTCAGGAGCTGCAACGTGTCCGGACGTAACTGAGGCGTTTTCCTTCGAAACTGGCGAGATAGTTTCTGAAGAAAGTACTCACATAACTGCGGGATGTCGTCTTTGCGGTCACGAAGCGGCGACGGGCACAAAGACACAACGTTGATGCGATAAAACAGGTCTTCGCGAAAAGTGCCCAATTCGACAGCTTTTTGCAAGTCGATATTGGTCGCACAAACAACTCGAATGTCCCCCGATCGCTCCTCGCGACTGCCGATTCTCGTATACGAGCGGTCCCGCAGAAGTCGAAGCAATTTACCCTGCAGATCCAAATTCATGTCGCCGATCTCATTCAGGAACAGCGTCCCGCCGTCTGCGATCTCAATCAAACCTGGCCGATCCTCGCTCGCGCCTTTCAAGGAGCCAAATAATTCGCTTTCAAGCAGATTTGCCGGAATGGCTGAGCAATTGAGCTTCACAAACGGAGCATCGCGCCGACTCGAGCGCGCGTGCAGAAACCGGGCGATCAGTTCTTTACCGGTCCCGCTCTCCCCTTGAATGAGCACGGGAAGGTCGACCGAAAGGACGGAGTCGATCCTGCTATGAATTTCGCGCATAGTGGGCGTTCCGCCAAAAATGACAGTCTGGCCCGGCAATTCCGCCGGATCGATGCGGAAGCTTTGATCTAAAGATGTGGACATAAACCCCAAAAAACGGAGGGAAGTTACCTCCAGGATGAAGCAATCAAATGGCCATAACCCAGCCAGAACAGAAAGGCCAGTGAAAGCATATGTTGTTTATTTGTTTCCAGTTAATAAGAAGACTGACTCGAATGCTCGCTGGGGCTTGGACCGACTATGCAAAACTTTGCACACTTTTTACCACTTGTTTGCATCGTCTGAAGATTGTGCGCGAAATAGTTGAATCGAGCGCTGCCTTCGCCCTCCAAAGCCTCGACTTGATCATCGCAGGGAATTACCTTACTTCTTGAGACTTTCCGTCCGCGCCGGGACAAATAGGAACCCAGATTCTTACTAATCTAATCGCCACGCCTGGATATCATCGCGCAGTTTTCGAATGGGTGAACACGGAAGGTCGATCGTACTCGCCGTCGTACGCGCATCCGGCCGCTGTTTGTGTATTGACTGGCGGTAGCGAGCGAGATCGTATCTTTGATGATCTGCTTCTCAGTTAGACCGCATTGTTTCGAGTTGAAGGGACCTTCCGGAGTGGCTGTTGGGGATCCCCTGCTGACCAGGGCCTGAGGTGATGCTGCTGGATCTTGTACAGCAGGCTGCGGTAGCTCATGTTGAGGTATTGCGCGGTGCGCCGGCGATTCCAACCAAAAGTCTCGAGCGCACTTTGGATCATCTTCGCCTCGGTGCGAGCCTTTACATCGCGAACAATCGATCGTATGCCGACGCATGGAGCCGGTGCATCCGCCGACTGATCCTGCGCGTCACGCGGATCAGGCGGACTTGGTGCGTCTACCTTGGCTTCCAACTCCCGGGTGGCAGCGTCTGCGTCGCGCATGACGATGGTCCTGGTGACGAAATTCCGCAGTTCCCTCAGGTTTCCCTTCCAATCGTAGAGGAGCGCGGCGTCCATCAACCGGGAAGGAAGACTGCTTCCAAATCCCTTTGTCAATTCCACAGGTGAGCGGCGAATAAACTCCTCGATAAGATAGGGGATTTCTTCGCGCCTTTCACGGAGCGGTGGAACTTCGATGGTGAAAACATTGAGGCGGTAATAAAGGTCCTCGCGAAATGCTTTCGCGAGAAGCGCATCCTCCATTTGAACATTTGTGGCGGCGAGAACTCTGACATCGACTCTGGTGGTTTCCTGTGCCCCAAGGCGAGCAAACTGCCCGTCCTGGAGAACATGGAGGAGTTTCGCTTGCATCTGCACGCCAATTTCACCGATCTCGTCGAGAAGCAATGTGCCACGATTCGCCTGTTCAAACTTGCCGGCACGGTCGTTGATCGCTCCAGTGAATGCGCCCTGCCGATGACCGAAGAGTTCGCTCTCGAGTAATTCCGCCGGAAGGGCCGCACAGTTTACTTTAAGAAACTTCTCCCTGGACCGACGGGAGTGTTTATGAATCAGTTGTGCGATCACTTCCTTGCCGGTGCCGCTATCACCCAGAATCAACACGTTGACATCGATATCCGCAAGCAATTTGACCTGGCGATGGATTTCCAGCATCTGCGGCGACGCAGCCAGAAAGAAATTGCTGCCACCCATATCTTCCAAATAAGGGAGGGCGGGCATGTCAACGGGAATTCGCAGGGGAATGTGCGGTGCATGCGCAGGACTGGCCGCGGAGATCGCAATTTCACTGAAGTCGGGAGACATGTTGCGGACCGCACGCACCTGCCTACTGGCGAGAGTCAACGATTCGACGACTGATTCTACGTCTTGGCGCGTGAGCGGCATGGTCAGGGTGCGTCCGATACCGAGTTCGTCAGCTTCTGCCAACAGCCGTTGATCGCTCAGTCGGGTAATCAGGCAAATCTTTTCTGCAGGGGCGAATTTCAAATACTGACGAAATTGTGACGTCTCAGATGAGTTGACCGCAGAAGCCTCACACAAAAGAAAATCGGGATTGAGCCCGTTGCTCAGAAGCGAGTTTGCCTGCGAGCTTCCGGCCGCTTCGATCACTCGGTGGCCGGCATCTTCGAGGACCATCCGGGCGAACGCACGGGTTTTTGCATCCTGAATGACACTGAGAATGAGCAACAGCCGTCTCACCGAAGCCTCTTTCTTAAACCGCAAAATTACTTAGAAAATTCAGCCGACCCAAACCCGCCCATACTCGCGTCCCGCCCGAGAGACATCAATTCTAAGCCACAAAAAGGGCACAGTGTCATCAAAAAAACGCGATCTATGGATGCCCATGTGCGATTGGGAAAGAGCTCCCTTTTCCGCTGAGCGGTTGCCGCCCAACAGCGACGATCCAGCGAATGCGGGATTAGGCCTCTTGTGCGGCTACTGGAGATAACCGTATGAGGAGTCTTGCTTTATCGCGGCAGCCCATTGCAATACGTTCGTCCGTTACCCAGCGGACAACTTCCTTGGGAACTAATGAAACCTGTACCAATAAACCCAAGAACGTTGAATTGGACTTAAAAAAGAGCGGTACGAACTGATGACGCCTGCGCCTTGCAGTTGTACTTTCAACATATTTCACAAGCAAAGGAGTGTCAACGGAACAATGGTCATTGGTTATATGCACGAGTAACATCTGACCGTAATCAAAGGAATTTTACCAACTGACAATCTGAATGTATCATACAGATTACAATAAACATAGCGTCAGACCTTCTGCTATTCTTACCTCGATTTCCGGTGCGCAAAGGGAACAGTGCCTCGGGAGGCTAACACCGATGTGTATTTTCTGAATTCTGAACTGGCATTCACTGCTTTTTTGTTACGGCCATCGTCTCGAAACCCAAGTATTCCCGATCGCAGACGAGGTATTCTGCTTGCCCCACTGGACCCAGCACGCCTGGTAACCCATTGAGGGCGTTGAGTAGTAAGTGATTAGCCAGATGAGTGAAGAACTGGTCCGTAAAGAAGCCGGCCCGACCATCTCTTCAGTTTCGTCGTATCCTATAAACAAGGATCCGCCTGATGAAGACTTTCACTCTCGACGAAGCGCAATCGCTGCTCCCGGTGCTCGAATCGTTGCTGAAGCGCGCCATGGAGGGCAGGCGTGCCGCTCAATTGGTCGAATCGGAGCTCAACGAGCTCCCGCAGCGGATCTACCTCTCCGGCGGAATGCGCGTGAATTCTGCCAGCGTGGCCAGGCAGCGCGCCGAGGTAGAAGAGCATCTCAAGCAGGTCCAGGAGAGCATCGCGGAAATCGACGCGATCGGCGTCCAGGTGAAGGATCTCGATTCCGGCCTGCTCGACTTTCCATGCCGAATCAACGATCAGGTTGTTTTGCTGTGCTGGCGCATGGGTGACCGAGCGATTGAACATTGGCACACGGTTGAAGCAGGCTTTCAAGGCCGTCAGCCGGTGGATGAACGCTTCCGCCGCCGTGTCACGGCAGGTGGCCGTCCAAACTAGCGCTTGACGGGCCGCTCAATGGAATTCTCAGGCAGTCGACGTCTTATGCCAACGCCCGAACGAAATGATTCCCAACCACGTCTTTTCGATGAATGCGTTTTCCCGCGCATATGTGACAGATTCCGGTAACAAGACAAACGGGCAATCGAGCGGTACCCTTTGAACTGTGCCCTTCGACAAGAATGCTTGTCGGAATCTTGACTGGCCGAACAGGCGCTCGATTGGCAGTGTGCGAGGAATGATGATGAAGAGCAGAATTTCGACGGGTCTTTGCCTGGCTTTCTTCCTTTTCCTGGCCGGATGCAAGGGATTCTGGAATCTTCCTCCTTCGACAACTCCATCGAACCCGACCACGCCCACTACGCTTTCCAGCGGCGTTTTCTATGTGCTGGACCAGACAACCAAGCAGGTGGTCGGTTACGCCATCACCAGCGGCACTCTCGGCGCCATCTCGGGAGGCACGCAGACATTATCCGCGGCGCCTTTTTCGATTGCTGTCGCGCCTAATGGCGGATTTCTCTATGTCGGCACAGTCAATGGCATCTACCTTTTCACGATCGGGTCTGGCGGCGCTTTGAGCACTGGCAACGGCGGAGCACCGATCTCGACCGACATCCCGGCAGCGATGGCGATCAGCGGATCGTGGCTTGTGGATGCATTCAACGTTTCAACTGGCAGCGTGCAAATGAACGCTATTCCGATCGATGCGTCGTTGGGAACGTACACCGGCCCTGGCGGCGCACCTCCGAGCCAGACTTTCACCGTCGCCAACGCGGTGGTGAAACAAATGGTGCTATCGCCCGACAGCGCTAATCTCTTTGTTGCGCTTGGGACTGGTGGAACGATCGTCGTTCCCTTCGCCTCGGGCAACGCCAATCCGCTGGGGGCAACGGCAACGACGATTCCGGTAGCGAATTCCGGTGGCTCGGCATTGTCGGTGGCGGTCGATCCAAGCACCACGCCTCGGCTGTTCTACATCGGCGAGACATTAGCGGTTGGGGCCTCCGGCGGATTGCGCGCGTTCAACTACAGTCCGCTCGGCAGCGCAACGCTGACCGAGGCCACCGGTTCGCCAATTGCCAGCGGCGGTCTTTCTCCCAATGCCATTTTGCCGCTGGCCAATGGCGACTATGTGTACATCGCCAACGGCACTGGCTCCACTTCTGCGGGCAACATCGCGTGGTTTCCCATAACGGCCACTGGAACCGCCTACACAATAGCCACGGGAAAGACGGTTACATCCGGCATTCAGCCGAGTGGCCTCGCAGAAGACAGCACCAGTAACTTTGTGCTGGCAGTGTCAACGGGCGGAACGACGAACAGCGGCGATCCCGATCTTGAGGCTTATACGATGAGCTCCGGCGCGCTCA
>JGI20207J14881_1000756_pt1 | contig 11587 bp, 5 predicted proteins | sample NGESurdeep092012_4_FD_14881 | JGI IMG/M metagenome (IMG submission 14881)
TTTCATCCAGCGAATGGAGAACTTCGCGCGAAGCATCGGAAATGGAAGTAATTTGATCCTGCAATTCTTCCGGCGCCAGCTCGCCCCGGCGGGCATGTTCGCTTAAATAGGAAATCCGGCACAGCTTGGCGCCCATTTCATCATGTAAATCCTGGGCGATGCGGGTGCGCTCCCTTTCGAGCGCGCGCTCTTGTTCCAAACGTTTCAATCGCCATTGAAGCTTTCTTTTTTCCATCATCCGAACTGCGCCGCCTACAAAAATCAATATACTTAATCCGGTCAAGGTAATGAACCACCAATTCTGCCAAAAATGCCGCAACACAATTAAATTCAATTCTGCCGCACTATTCGTCCAGGTTCCGTCGCTATTGCAAGCTTCGACCCGAAACCGATAGTTTCCCGGCGGCAGATAACTATAAAACGCCGTGCGCCGGGTTCCCGCCTCCACCCAGTCAGTATCCAAACCTTCGAGCCGATAGCGAAACCTTATTGATTCCGGCGCATCAAAATTAAATCCAGTATAGCGAAATTCAACCCGATGTTTGCCCGGCGTGATACGCAAGCGCCCGGTTTTTGGTTCAGAAAGATAAGGCATGGAAACGGGCACGCCGTCAATCAGAACTTCTTCCAGCACGGTATTGGGCATGAACGCAACCGCCGGTTGAACCTTTGGGTCTATCACTACCACGCCTTTCAAAGTAGAAAACCAGAGCAGCCCTGATTTAGTTTTCAGGCCCGCCGGGAAAAAACCGCCGGTGCATTCTTCGGATAACATTCCTTCCGCCCGCCCGAAATGCCGGGGATAAAGCATGGAAATTTTGCCGGCGGCCAGTTCGTCCAACCGCTTTTTGTTCACACAGGCGATGCCTTCGCTGGTTCCAAACCACAGGCGATCGGCATTGTCTTCCATGATTTGTGATATATCATTTGGCAATCCTTCATGAGTGGTAAAGTTTTCTATTTTTCCGTTTTGCCATCTACTTAATCCTTCGCCGCCGGCGCCAATCCATAAAGAGCCTTGAGCATCAAAGTAAAGCGTGCGGATGGCATCACTTAATAGTCCATTACTTTTGTCTATATGCTGAAAACTTCCATTGTTGAATCGAAATAATCCATTTCCATCTGTCCCAATCCAAAGAGAGCCGTCCGCGTCCAGCAGGATGGCAGTAATGGCATTCGTCTGGGAAAAATTCATCGGCGCCTGCCATTGGCCTTCATATAACTGACGGATTTTTCCTTCGCGCGTTCCTATCCATAATGAACCGGTGCGATCTTCGGCCAGAGAAATGATATCTGGCGCCGGCGGTTTAATAATTTCGACTTCATCATCGGCGGCAACCGGGTCTTTATAGAGCAGCAAATTATTTGTGGTTGCCACCCAACAGAAACCATCGCGCGTTATGAGCAAAGTATTTATTTGTGAATCATGGGAAGCTAATCCGGCGGCGGACAGACGGCTGAAACTTTTCCCGTTCCAACGGTAAAGACCATCGTTGGGCTTGGTTACCCAGACAATACCCGGCGCGACTTCAGCCATTCCTTGCGCGGCGCCGAAGCCAAGACCTTCGCTTTGGCTTAAGACGAAAAGACTCTTGCGCCGAAGACGGTTTAATCCGGCATCAGTGCCTACCCATAATCTTCCTTCACGATCAGTCAGTAGCGATTCAATCTGGTTGCCGACTAGTCCGCTCTTTTCTGAAATCGAAATAAATTTGTCTTGCGTGAATTGGAGCAATCCATTTCCGATAGAACCTGCCCAAATAGTTCCATCCGATTCTTCGGCCAGAGTGGTTATGTATGATTTAATAAGATTGTGCGGAGTTAAGTAATGATGCCAATGACCGTGGTCATCGCATAGCACTGAATTTGTGCCGGCGCCAATCCATAGGCGGTCATTTTGATCCATCAATAGACAATGAGAATCTTTTAGAGAATCTGTGGCGGAATTTCCTTCAAGCTGAATAAATTTGCCATCAATATATTGGAAAATGCCGTCGCCTTGCGCGCCGATCCATATTCGCTCCTGCCGATCTTTAAGTAATAGGGTAATTTGCCGGCCTTTGAACTCATTTGCGGCCGCCAAAGTCACTAATCTTCCATCTTGTTCCAAAACCAGACCGGCCTCGGTGCCAATCCAAAGACGACCGGTGGAATCTTCTGCGAGCGCAGTAATGGAGTTAGTCGGCAACCCGTTTTGCCTCGTCAAAGTGATGACTTGACCATTTTGAAAACTACTTAATCCATTGTCAGCGCTGCCTATCCAGAGCGTGCCGCGACTATCTTCACATAGCGCCGTCACCGGCCCGGATTTAATTCCTTCCTGGATTCCAAAAGAGACGAAACGGAGGCCGTCAAAACGCGCCACTCCATCATCGCTTCCAACCCATAGATAGCCGTCATGGGTTTGGCACAAGGCACGAACCGGACTTTGCGGCAAGCCCTGTTCCTTCTGCCAGGATTGAAAATTAAATGCGCGGGCGCCGCCAATGACATTGGAAGTTTCATCATTAGGCCGGGCGCTGCTGCCATCCACAAAATCGCTAAAGGCGGTCGCAATGGCTAAATTATTGAAAGCCCATCCGCCGCCGCCGCCGGCATGACGCAAACGGATTTCGTCAAAGCTGGCATTGGCATTGAAGCGAGTAGTCAAGCCATCCGGTTGATAAGCTTCATTTGCTCCGGGACCCAGATCAGGATTTAACCAGACGGTAACTAAATCATCTTCGCCGGGAATATATTGAACTTTGAAGACGATGGTCGCACCGACCCCGCGCCGGGGATATTGATAGGAGCCGGAATTTCCGTCCGTAGTCGTTTCAGGTTTCAAGGTATGCAGGTCAATATAACCGGCGAGGTTATTGGATTCGCCGGTTTCATCCGCGTGAAAAAATGCGCTGTAAGCCCAGGCTTTCATGGAGTTGCCGATCCCCAATCGTTCGGCATCTCCTTCAAAAAGTTCAAAGCCGGCGAAATACTCTTCGGTATCTTTATCGGACAAGGGAACAACATGAAATTTGAAATAGAGCGTGTCATTGGCCGAGTCATCACGTTTGACCGCGCCGCTCAAAATATCCACGCCTGCACCGGCCTCGTGGACGAGCGTGGTGTCCGGGTCGTTCCATAAAATCACAGCGTTCGCCGGAGAAAAAATTGCGGAGGTTCCAAAAATGATCAGCAAGCATTTCAGCCGGCGAAGCCAAAAGCGGGACGAATAAAAAAATGCCGGAAACGGAAACATCACGGTTGTGAATCATAAAATGAAAAATCTGCGGATACAAGCAGGCAGTCTGTCACCACTTCATGCGACTGACTTTCAGCCGCTGATGCAATAAATTGATGGCAGAAAACGCTCGCCAGATGAATGCTTTGTTTGGCCAAAAGCGCAAAGTATATCGCCTGTGAAATTTAGAAACATTCTGGGGTTGACGGTGCTCGCGGCTTATTTGTTTGCGCCGAAGGTAATGGCCGCTTCAAAACTGATGATGGTTCACTACATGCCGTGGTTTCAAACCCCTTATAGTCTGGGCACAGCTAATTGGGGATATCATTGGACGCTTAATTCGGCGAATTACAATCCCAATGTGATAAACGGCTCCGGCGAACGGGAAATTGCCTCGTGGTATTATCCGTTGATTGGTCCTTATGATTCCCTTGATCCGGCGGTGCTGGAATACCATGTGCTTTTGATGAAGCTGGCGGGAATTGACGGCGTAATCGTGGACTGGTATGGGCAGGATAATTATTATGATTATGGCATCAATAATCAAAGGACACTGGCGTTATTTAACTATACCCGCAAGGCCGGCCTGAAATTTTCCCTGTGCTATGAAGACGCAACGATCCAGAACGAGATCAACGGCGGCAGTATGAATGGAGTTGACGTGACGGCTGGCAACGCCATCGCCCATGCGCAACAAACCATGTTGTATGCGCAGACTAATTTTTTTACCGATCCCAGCTTTCTCCGGTTGAATAATGCGCCGGTGCTTTTGAACTTCGGCCCGCAGTATTTTCACAATAGCTCCGATTGGACTTCCATTTTTTCCGTGCTGAATTCAACCAACCAGCCGGCCTTCTTTACAGAAGACAATCGGTTGTCGCCAGTGGGCGCGGGCGCTTTCGATTGGCCGCCCATGTCTCTGTCCGGCGGTGGCACGTTGACCAGCGACGAGTTGCAAGCCTACCTTACCAGCTTTGAATATAAGGCCAGGAGCCAGTCCTGGACCCGTTTTGTCAGCAGTGCTTTTCCGCGCTTCCATGACTTTTATGCGCAGGCGGGCGTCGGCTCAACGTATGGCTATTTGGACGACGCAAATGGAAGCACGCTGACCAATACCTTGACTCGCGCGCTGACGAATAATTCGGCGGTCGTCCAAATCGTCACCTGGAACGACTTTGGCGAAGGAACGATTGTCGAGCCAACGGTAGAATACGGGTATCGCGATCTGGGAATCATTCAAAATTTGCGACGGCAATATCTTGAGCCTGCTTTTTCCTATGACACAAATGATCTGGCAATGGCTTTTCGATTTTACAATCTTCGCAAACAGTATGGAACTAATCCTGCATTGGCGGCGGAACTGGATCGCATCTTCACCAACATCGTTTCAGGAAAAATCTCCACGGCAAATTTACAACTTGCGGGCATGGAAGCTACTCATCCGGTGATCTACAATCTTTCATACGACGGGGCGCAAGTGCAATTTTCCATAGGCGGCTATGTGGCCTCCAGCGTGCAGGTCGAGATGTCAACCAACCTGATAAGCTGGCAGACTGTCCAAACATTTTCCCCCAATACCAATGTGCTGGTTTTCAACACAAACACTTCGGACGCCGTCTCCCGTTTTTTCAAAGTCCAGTAGGAGCAAAATATGCGTTGCCAGAATTGCATTGTCCGCCGGATTTAGTTATAGTCAACGAATGAAGCGGCAAAGTATTCTATTATTCGCGGCGCTCCTGTTTTTTATTTCGCCGGTTTCGGAAATGGCTTCCGCCGCTTCAAAAGTCCTGATGGTTTATTATATGCCCTGGTTTAGCGCCAAGCCTTACCGCGATAGTTGGGGCTGGCATTGGACGATGGACCGTTTTAATCCCGACACGGTCAATGCGTTGGGCGAACGGCAGATTGCCTCATGGTATTATCCGTTGATCGGCCCGTATGACTCATCCGACCCGGCGGTGCTTGAGTATCATGTCTTGCTTATGAAGCTGGCCGGAATTGATGGAGTAGTTGTGGACTGGTATGGCTCCGCCAATTTTTTAGATTATGGCGCCAATAATGAAGATACCCTAAGGCTCTTTCAATTTACCCGCAAAGCCGGATTGAAATTCTGCATCTGTTACGAAGACCAGACCATTCAGCACATGATTGATGCCGGTTATCTCCCTTCCACCAATGGCGTGGCTTGTGCGCAACAGGAAATGCTCTATCTGCAAACCAATTTTTTTTCCGACGCCAGTTACCTGCGGTTAAAAGGCCATCCCGTCCTGCTTAATTTCGGCCCGCAACATTTCATGGTCAGCAGTAATTGGAATCAAATTTTCTCCGTTCTAAATGCAAGCAACCAGCCCGCATTTTTTACGGAAGACAACCGCCTGCCGCCGGGTCTGGGCGCTTTCGATTGGCCGCCCATGTGGATGAGCCAGGTGCCCGGCACCGGCGGCGTGTTATCGGGCGCGGCCTTGAAAAGTTATCTGGATGGCTTTGATCAAAAGGCCGCCGCCTGGCCGGCATTTATCAGCAGTGCCTTTCCACGCTTTCATGATATTTATCAACGCGCCGGCGACCATGATTATTGGGGCTACTTGGGCGACCACAACGGAGATACTTTGCGTGAAACCTTGAGTCGCGGCCTCACTAACTCATCAGCCATAGTTCAAGTCGTTACTTGGAACGACTTTGGCGAAGGCTCCATGGTCGAACCTACGCGCGAATATGGCTATCGAGATTTAGAGATTATCCAAAATTTGCGCCGGCAATATTGGGAACCTGCTTTTTCCTGCGACACAAACGATCTGGCGATGGTTTTGCAGTTTTATAATCTGCGACGCCAGTCTTCGGCGAACTCAACTATGTCCGCGAAACTAGACCATATCTTTACAAACCTGGTCTCCGGCAAGCTTGCGATTGCAAAAAACCAACTGGATCAATTAATAAAGCAAACTTCTAAATAGTCCCTTCAATTTTCTACGCCATTAATATCATTTGTTGCGGCGTCAACAGCCATATTAGCGAAGCGCAACGGCCATACCGCAAGGTTTCAATTTCCAGTTTGCACAAACCGCCTTTTTTCAGATCAATCGCCGTGTTGGTGTTGCCGGCCAGGAGTAGGCCGATGAACTGGCTTAAGTAAGGTTCGTGGCCGACCAGCAGAATATATTTCGGGCGCGGCCTGATTTTATTGATTTGTTCAATGAGCAATTTGGGATTGCCGCCGGGCGTCAATTCGTTTGAGAGAATCAGTTTACTTTTTCGCTTAAAGGCTTGCGCGACGATTTCCGCCGTTTGCAAGGCGCGCGCAAACGGACTGGAAAAAATCAGGTCGAAGGACAATTCCATCTCATGGATTGCGCCGGTGACTTGGCGCAGACGCCGCCGGCCTTTGGGCGTGAGCGAACGATCCGCATCCTTGATGCCGGGCGTGCCGCGTTCCACTGCAATTCCATGCCGAAGAATATAAAGGTTCATCGTGTTTTCCGTTTTGGCTGCCGCGCGCCGAAGGGCGAGGCCGCCAGTTCCATGCGCTGATATTTTGCGCCGCCTTTGCGAGACGCAACCGGTCGCATTTCATCCGCCATTGCCAGCGCGATGAATTTGCTCTGGCTGCATTGCGATTTATTTTCGTTCGCGGGCGCGTTGCGCCGATACGAACCGTCCGGCTGCAAAAGCCGCGCCTTCACATTGTCGGCGAGCGAGAGCGCAAGGATTTCGCTGATGATGCGCTCGCGCAAATTTCCATCTTCAACGGGAAAAACCGTTTCAATCCGGCGGAAAAGATTTCGCGGCATCCAGTCCGCGCTGCCCAGAAAAACTTCCGGTTGGCAGGCGTTTTCAAAATAATAAATCCGGCTGTGTTCCAGAAAACGGTCCACGATGCTGCGGACGGAAATGTTTTCGCTCAACCCTTTCACGCCCGGCCGCAGGCAGCAGATGCCGCGCACGATCAAGTCAATTTTCACGCCCGCTTGCGACGCGCGGTAAAGCGATTCGATGATTCCTTTTTCCACGAGCGAATTGAGTTTGGCGATGATGCGCGCAGGCAAACCTTTTTTCGCATTTTCAATTTCGCGCTCGACCAGGCGCAGCAAACGCGCGTGCAAATCGAACGGCGCGACGATGAGTTTGCTCATGCCTTGAAACTGGCAGATGCCGGTGAGCAAGTTGAAAAGATTCGTCGCGTCCTCGCCAAATTCCGTTTTGCACGTCAATAATCCGAGATCGGTGTAAAGCCGCGCGGTCGTCGGATTGTAATTTCCCGTCCCGAGATGAACGTAGCGGCGGATTTGCCCGCGTTCGTGCCGCACGACGAGCGCGACCTTCGCGTGAATTTTGTAACCGACCAAACCATAAACGACATGCACGCCGTTTTCTTCCAGTTGCCGCGCCCACTGGATATTATTTGCTTCGTCAAACCGCGCGCGCAACTCGACGACCGCCGTGACTTGTTTGCCGTTGTTCACGGCGTTCATCAACGCGCCGATGATGCGCTCATCGCCGCCGGTGCGATAAAGCGTCATTTTGATGGCGAGCACGTCGCGGTCTTCGGCGGCCTGCTCCAAAAATTCCACGACGCTGTTGAAATTTTCGTAAGGATGATGCAGCAAAATATCTCGCGCGCGAATGGCGGCGAACAAATCCTTCTGCCCGCGCAACGCCCGCGCGACGGGCGCGACGAACGGCGGATCGCGCAATTCCGGCGAATGGTCGCCTTGATAAAGCGTCATCAGCCGCGTCGGATTCAGCGGGCCGTCAATCAGATACAAATCGTCCCCGGCCAGCCGGAAAGTTTTCAACAGCGCATCGCGGATTTGTTCCGGGCAATCGTGCGCGATTTCCAGGCGCACGGCGTCGCCTTTGCGGCGATTATGCAATTCCGTTTCCACGGCCTTGAGCAGATTGCCGGTTTCTTCCTCGTCAATGTAAAGTTCGCTGTTACGCGTGACGCGAAACGGCCAGTAGCCGAGGATTTTCGTGCCCGGAAAAAGGTCGGCGAGAAAATGCCCGATCAAATTCGGAAGAAAAACGTAATCGCGCCGGGCGTCGTCGCGCGGCAATTGAATCAGCCGCGGCAAAATCGCCGGGCATTGGACGACGGCCATGTGCTTGAGCGTGTGCGAATCTTTTTTGAGTTCCAGCCGCACCATCAGGTTGAGCGATTTGTTCAGCAGTTGCGGAAACGGATGCGCCGGATCAATCGCCAGCGGCGTGAGCACCGGCCGGATTTTCGCGCGATAATAATCTTCGATCCAATTAAAATCGGCGCGTTCCAAATCCTCGACTTCGAGAATGCGGATTTTATTTTTGGCGAGCGCCGGTTTCAACTCGTCGCGCCAGCAGGCGTATTGCGCGGCGACCATTTTGCGAATGCGCCGGGTGACGACCTGAAAAATTTCCGTCGCGGTCAATCCGTCCACGCTGCGCTCGACCACGTCGCTTTCAATCTGCTGTTTCAATCCGGCGACGCGCACTTCAAAAAATTCGTCGAGATTGGAACTGGCAATCGTGAAAAATTTCAGCCGTTCCAAAAGCGGATTGGAAGCGTCGAGCGCCTCGTCGAGCACGCGCTGGTTGAATTCAAGCCAGCTCAACTCGCGATTGAGAAAATGTTTTGGCTCGAAATTTTTAATCATAAGTTCAACGGCCCTGGACAAGCGCCGAAAGGTTAAATTGTGACAAAACGCGCGCAAAGTTACAATCCTGTGACAACCCGCGGCGCGCAAGGTCATTTCGACATGGCAAGCCGCGTCCGTTTGTGATTAAATTTTTGGCGAACTTATGGAATACGAAGCGGTCATTGGACTGGAAACGCACGTCCAACTCAAAACGAAATCCAAAATGTGGTGCGGCTGCGCGAACGCCTTTGGCTCGGAGCCGAACACCAATGTTTGTCCGGTTTGTCTCGGAATGCCCGGCGTGCTGCCCGTCGCCAACGAAGAAGCGCTGCGGCTGACCGTGCTCACCGGCTATCTGTTGAATTGCGAAATCCCGCCGTTCGCCAAATTCGACCGCAAAAATTATTTTTATCCCGACGCGTCGAAAAATTATCAGCTCACCCAATACGACCAACCTTCTACGCAAAACGGCTTTGTCGAATTTGAATTTGCCGGAAACCTTTCTCGCGTGCGTATCACGCGCGCGCATCTCGAAGAAGACGTCGGCAAAAATTCCCATTTCGAGCGCAACAGCGGCGTGGATTTCAACCGCGCGGGCGTGCCGCTGCTGGAAATCGTTTCCGAGCCTGATTTGACCAGCGCCGATCAAACTTACGAATATGTCAACGCGCTCAAAGACATTTTGATTTATGGCGGCGTGAGCGATTGCGACATGGAAAAAGGCATGGTGCGTTGCGACGTGAATGTTTCCGTGCGGCCAGTCGGTTCAAAAGAACTCGGCGCGAAGATCGAGATCAAAAACATGAACAGTTTTTCCGGCGTGCGCCGCGCGTTGGAATATGAAATTCCACGCCAGATTGAAATTGTGAAAAGCGGCGGAAAATTGATTCAATCCACGCGACGTTGGGACGACAACGCCGGCATCACCGAAGAAATGCGGACGAAAGAACACGCGCACGATTACCGCTATTTTCCCGAACCCGATTTGATGCCCTTCGCGCCCACGGAAAAATGGTTGGAAGAAGTTTCGGCGCGTGTCGTCGAATTGCCGCTCGCGCGCAAGCAGCGTTTCATGCGCGATTATCAACTGCCCGCGCCGGACGCCGAAACATTTGTGAACGACGTGCCGCTGGGAAATTATTTTGAAGGCATCGCCAAGCCGTCGAAAAATCCAAAAGCCGTCGCCAATTGGGTCATCAATAATTTGCGCGCAAAAATTTCTGAAAGTAGGAGCCGAGGTGACGAGGCTCTAACTCAAAATGTGGGAAATGATCAGAGCCTCCTTACGTCGGCTCCTACAACTGCTTTTGCCGATTTGAAATTCAAACCGGAAGCGATTTTGGAATTGGTCAATCTCGTTGAAACCAAAACGATCAGCAGCGCCGCCGCGCAGCAGGTTTTTTCCGAAATGTTTGAGACGGGAAAATCTCCGGCGGCGATTGTTCAGGAAAAAGGTTTGGCGCAAGTCAGCGATTCCGGCGCGATTGAAAAATTTTGCGACGACGCGATTGCCGCGAATCCAAATTCCGCCGCCGATTACAAAAATGGAAAAGTGGCCGCGCTGAATTTTCTCAAAGGCCAGGTGATGAAATTGAGCAAGGGCAACGCAAACCCGAATCTCATCGGCGAGATTTTGGAAAAGAAATTAAAAAATAATTGAACCGCAGAGGCGCGGAGGCGCAGAGTTTGAAAATTCATTTTTCCGCGCCTCTGCGTCTCTGCGGTAAAAATATGTTCACCGAAATCAAATCAATTCACTTCGTCGGCATTGGCGGAACGGCGATGGCCGCCGCCGCCGCCGCCATGAAAGACAAGGGTTTTAATGTCACCGGCTCGGATCAAAATGTTTATGAGCCGATGGCGTCGTTTCTTGCCGCAAAAAAAATTGCGGCGATGAATGGTTATGATGAAAAAAATCTCGCGCACAAACTCGATTTGGTCGTGATTGGCAACGCGATTTCGCGCGGCAATCCTGAAGCGGAATTTGTTTTGGATCACAAACTTCGTTATTGTTCGCTGCCGGAATTGCTCAAGGAATTTTTCATTCGCGGCAAACGTTCGATTGTCGTTTCCGGCACGCACGGCAAGACCACGACGACTTCGCTGTTGACCTGGATTTTTGAGCACAATGGTTTCAACCCCAGTTTTCTCATCGGCGGTATTCCGAATAATTTTTCGCAAGGCGCGCGGTTCACGGACAGCGAGTGGTTCATCATCGAGGGCGACGAATACGACACGGCTTTTTTCGACAAGCGCAGCAAGTTCATCCATTACCAGCCCGAAATCGCCATCATCAACAACCTCGAATTTGATCACGCGGACATTTTTGAAAATCTTGAAGCGGTCAAAAAAACTTTCAGCCATTTCATCCGGCTGATTCCGCGCAACGGACTTTTGCTCGGCAACGGCGACGACGAAAATCTCGCGCCGCTTTTGAACGTCACGCATTGTCCGGTGAAAAAATTCGGTCTTGGCGAAAATAATTCCGTGCGCGCGTTCAATTTGAATTTTGGCCCGACCGCCAGCGAATTTGAGATTCCCAGTTTCAAATTTCATCTAAATCTGGTCGGCGAATTAAATATCCGCAACGCGCTGGCCGTCATCGCCGCCGCGAAACATTGCGGACTTTCCAACAAGCAAATTCAAGGCGCGTTCGACACGTTCAAAGGCATCAAACGGCGCATGGAAATTCGCGGCGTCGCGGGCGGCGTGACGGTGATTGACGATTTCGGCCATCATCCGACGGCGATCCGCG
>JGI20207J14881_1000761_pt1 | contig 11543 bp, 10 predicted proteins | sample NGESurdeep092012_4_FD_14881 | JGI IMG/M metagenome (IMG submission 14881)
CCTGTGCGACCGGAGTACTGTGCGCACTGTCACCGGTGTTGATAGCGACAGGCGCCGCTGAGGCGGCGGAACCAGCGACGAACGTCACGCCGGTCACCAACAGCGCCGACGCCGCCCCTAGGGTAACGACCGAGCGCATCACCGATCGAACTGTCGGTCGTGAGGCGGAGCCACTAACAATGCGATTCATTCGCTACCTGCCTTCGTCCGCATACCAGAAATTGGCACTACGAAGGGCACACGTCCGGACCCACCTACAAAGATTGTAGGGCGTCGTGAGTTGTGTTTACACAAACGTCAAGAAACTCTCCCGAGCTAGAGATCTAGAGATCGTCAGTCAGCTGGCGTCACGCTCGCTCAGGTGTTTCGATAACAGTGGTGACAATCACCGGCAATGACGGAAACGAAAACGTGTGAAACGAGGTCGAGAGTCTCCCCCACAAATAGTGGGCCGTACAGGACTTGAACCTGTGACCCCTTCCATGTCAAGGAAGTGCGCTACCAGACTGCGCCAACGGCCCCTAAGGGCTCAACCCTACCACTTGGGCCAAAATTCAAAAACCGCGAATTGACTGCTGCGGTGTGTCGAAGTCCAGCGCCAGCGAGATCTGTGGTGACGCAGCGCGGCGCTCCTCATCATTTCGCGCAACTTGCGCTAAGAATACTTCGACCGATGCGCGCGCGTCACTCAAGGCGTCGTGACCACCCGGGGCAACGCCGTAGTACTGGCATAAATTAGTTAGATTCCGTCGTCGTCGCGACGCGGCGCGCGATTCAATGACCTCGTCGTGTTGGATGACGTCGATCACTCGTAGTCGTTGAACGTGCAAGTCGTCGAGCAAGTTTTTCGAGAGCACCGACGCGTAGCTACGCCGCAGCATCTCCAAATCGAAGAACGTCACGTTCGCTCCCACGATGCTGGCCCCACGTCCCAGGTACTCGCGAAGTATCGCCACAGCGCGAATGAGACCCATCGACACCGACAACGCTTCTTGGCACTGGTACTTGCTCTCCAAGTCTTCCATCGAGACCCCGTGTACCCTTTGGGCCCCCGGCGAAATCGGCCGGTCGGGTCGTACGAAGAAGTGTTCACTCCACACGGGTCGGCCGCGTTCGTAGGCCGAGAAACCGTAGGAGATTGCGCGTTCGCTCCCGACGTCCAGTCCCGTGGTTTCGGTATCGAAACCGAGCAGGACCTCGGGGATGGCGAAGTATTTCTTATGCACGTACCAACCTTTGTCGACCGATGTTACATCGGAGCTCTAACACCGGTCCGGCTTATGAGACGGCGTAATGGGCCTCGAGTTCAATGGCCAACACTTCCACCGAACTCACAATGCGCGACGGCCGGTAGGGAAAGCGCTGCGCGTCGTCCTCTCCCGAGACCCCCGACAGCACGAGAACGGTGTGCAGTCCCGCTTCGAGTCCGGCGACCATGTCGGTGTCCATCCGGTCCCCGACCATGGCGGTGCTCTCGGAATGGGCCGAGAGTTCACGTAGCGCCGAGCGGATCATCAACGGGTTGGGTTTGCCCACGAAATAGGGTTCCTTGCCCGTCGCGTGACTGATCAAGGCCGTCAAGGCGCCGGTTGCGGGCAGTGAGCCGTCCAGACTCGGGCCCGTCGGATCGGGGTTCGTCGCGATAAAGCGGGTCCCGCTCTCAATGAGGCGTACCGCCTTGGTAATGCGCTCAAAGCTGTAGTTTCGGGTCTCACCAATGACGACGTAATCAGGATCATTTTCGGACTGCGTGTACCCGACCTCGTGCAAGGCCGTGGTGAGACCAACTTCTCCGATGACGAAGGCCGATCCACCCGGGCGCTGGGCCGCGAGGAAGCCGGCCGTCGCGAGAGCCGAGGTCCAGATTCGTTCTTCGGGGACGTTAAGCCCCCCGAAGTTCAATCGTGCGCTCAAGTCGCGGCGCGTGTACATCGAATTGTTCGTCAGCACGAGAAACGGGGTCTCGGACTCGCGCAAGATGTTGAGGAAGCGGTTGGCCCCCTCGATGGGGTGTTCCTCGCGCACCAACACACCATCCATATCGAGGAGCCACGAACCGATTTCGGACGCGTTGCGCACATTTGGCCACGTCGACGGTCTCTTCTGAGCCATTGTGCGCTACTCCTTCATTGAATCAGTCGACCATGGGCGACTGGTCGAACACGATCGAGACGGCGGTGCTCACCACGATTTCTCCCCCACTCTACGCGAGGCGAGGATGTCATTCGTGGCCAGGGCTTACGTCCGTTGAAGGCGACGAGGCACCGGGCGCCAATGATTCAACTACGCGCTAGGTGGCCACGCCCGAGAACTGGCTGTTGTAGAGGGCGAAGTAAGCCCCGGCCGCCACCATCAACTCATCGTGTGAGCCCTGTTCGACGATCTGACCGCGGTCCATCACGATGATGGTATCGGCGTCACGGATCGTCGAGAGACGATGCGCAATGACAAAGCTGGTTCGCTCCCGGCGAAGTTGCGCTTCGCTTTTTGAATGAGGACTTCAGTGCGCGTGTCGACATTGCTCGTGGCCTCGTCGAGGATCAAGATGCTCTGGTCGGCGAGGAACGCGCGCGCGATGGTGAGCAACTGCTTTTGACCGGCCGAGAGATTCGAGGCGTTTTCGTCCAGCAGCGTGTCGTAGCCGTCGGGCAACATCCGCACGAAGGCGTCGACGTGCGCTTCTTGCGCCGCGGCGATGACCTCGGCGTCACTCGCGTCGGGTCGTCCGTAACGGATATTGTCGCGAATCGTGCCCGAGAACATCCAGGTATCTTGCAAGACCATCCCGTAGGCACTACGAACTTGGTTGCGGGTGAGATCGCGATAGTCGACACCGTTGAGCACGATATGGCCCGACTTGATTTCATAGAAGCGCACCAGCAAGTTCACCAACGTAGTCTTCCCCGCCCCGGTGGGGCCAACGATGGCGATCGTGGCCCCCGGCGCCACGTCCAACGTGAAGTCCTCGATCAACGGCTCGTCGGCTTCGTAACGAAAGTTCACGTGCTCGAGTCGCACACTCGCTCCCTGCGCGTCGAGGGGGCCCAGTGCCACCGCCTTCGTCACCTCCGGGGCCTCCTCGTCGGCGTCGAGGAATTCAAAGACGCGTTCGGCGGACGCGACACCGGATTGCAGCATGTTCATCTGGCTCGCGATTTGGGTGATGGGCATCGTGAACTGTCGCGAATATTGAATGAACGCCGTCACCGCCCCGAGCGACAATAGACCCGAGGCGACCCGGTACCCTCCGAGGACGGCGATGGCGACGTAGTTGATATTGGCGATGAACTGCATGGACGGCTGAATGATGCCCGAAAGGAATTGCGCTTTGAAACTCGCGCGATACAACGAAGTGTTGTGGACGTTGAATTGCTCCACGGTGGAGGGACCACGCCCGAAGACCTGCACGAGTTCGTGACCGGTGTGAGATTCTTCGACCAGACCGTTAAGGCTCCCCGTACTTCGCCACTGATCGGCGAAGTGGTGCTGAGAACGTTTGGCGATCAACGCCGTGACCACCAGGGCGAGGGGAATCGTCACCAGGCTGACTATCGCCAGCAACGGCGAGATCCAAAACATCATGCCCAACACGCCGACGATGGTGAGCGCCGACGTCAGTAGTTGGCTCAAGCCTTGTTGAATCGTGGTCGTAATGTTGTCGATGTCGTTGGTGACGCGACTGAGGACGTCTCCGTGGGAGTGCGAATCGAAGTAGCGAAGTGGGAGTCGCGACATCTTGGCCTCCACGTCACGACGCATACGAAAGACCACCCGCTGGGTGACGCCGGCCATCGTGAAGCCTTGGAGATAGTTGAACAGTGATCCCACGACGTAGATCAGCGCGGCGATGCCCAAGATTTGACCCATGCGGTCGATGTCGACACCGACGCCCGGGGTCAAACGCATTCCCGAGATCATCGTCGCCAACTGTCCGTGACCGTGAGCACGCAGCGTAACAATCGCCTGGGCTTTCGTCGTGCCCGCGGGCAACGTCTTGGAGATGAGTCCGTCGAACAATACGTTGGTCGCACTGCCGAGAATTTGAGGTCCCGATACCATGAACCCGACCGACGCGACACCCAAGAAGAGGGCGAGAAACAGCTTGAGACGCTCGGGCGCCAGTCGCGCGGCGAGCCGTCGCGTGGTGCCGCGAACATCCTTACTCTTTCGCGTCGGACCGGTCGGACCGCGCATCTGGCCCATCATGCTCATTGGGTCGCCGCCTCTCCGAGCTGTGACACGACGATCTCGCGGTACGTCGTACACGACCCCACCAGCTGGAGGTGCGTTCCCACCTNCACGATGCGGCCCTCGTCGAGCACGATGATCTGATCGGCGTCGATAATCGTCGAGACTCGCTGGGCCACGATCACGACCGCCGCCTTACCGACACCGGTCTTTAGCGCCAGGCGGAGTCGGGCGTCCGTCGCGGCGTCGAGGGCCGAGAAGCAGTCGTCGAACAAGTAGGCGTCGGCCCGCTTCACTAGGGCGCGCGCAATACAGAGTCGTTGGCGCTGACCACCAGACACGTTGGTGCCCCCCTGGTCGACCGGGGCCTCCAACGCTCCCGGCATGGCCAGCACGAAATCCGCGGCCTGGGCCACTTCGAGGGCGCGCCACAGTTCTTCGTCGCTCGCGTCCTCACGCCCGAAGCGAAGATTCGAGGCCACGGTCCCGCTGAAGAGATAGGCGCCCTGGGGCACGATGCCCAGCGACGCCCACAAGTCCTCGAGGTCCTGGTTTCGAACGTCGACGCCGTTGACGAGGACGCGCCCGTTCGTGGCCTCAAAGAAGCGAGGAATCAGATTAATGAGCGTGGTCTTGCCACTACCGGTACCACCGATGATTGCGCTGGTGGATCCCGGCGACAACGTGAAGTCCAGTTCTTCGAGCACGGGGCGCTCAGAGCCCGGATACGAGAAGGACACCCCCTCGAAGCGGATCTGTCCGTCACGCACAGTGATGGGCTGAGGACGCGCCGGATTAGTGATGACCGGGGCGGTGTTCAAGACTTGACTCACGCGTTCGGCGCTCGCGGCGGCTCGCGGTAACAAGATCGCGACCATCACCGCCATCATCACCGACAGCAAGATCTGCATGATGTAGGTCAAGAATGCGGTGAGGTTGCCGATCGGCATCGACCCCTCACTCACCAAGCGGCCGCCGAACCAGACGACGGCCACCGACGAGAGATTCAAGATGATCATCATCATCGGCAGCATCACGGCGAACGTGCGGTTCACGCTGAGCGCGGTGGAGGCGAGGGCGCCACTGGCCTCGTTAAAGCGATCGGCTTCGAAGTCGCTGCGCACAAAAGCGCGAATGACTCGCACGCCGGTGATTTGTTCGCGCAAGACCTCGGTGAGGCGGTCGATCTTGACCTGCATCGAGCGGAATTTGGGGATGACTTTCAACATCACGACGGTGAGGAAGACTCCCATGACGGGCACCGCGACGAGGAGCAACGTCGAAAGCCGAGCACCCTCGTGCAGCGCCATCGCGATGCCGCCAAAACACATGATGGGTGCGACCACCATCATGGTGAGGGCCATCTGAATGAAGATTTGGATCTGCTGCACGTCGTTGGTATTTCGCGTGATCAACGACGCCGTACCAAAGACGTTCATGTCACGCGAGGAGAAGGACTGCACTCGTTCGAAGACGCTGGTGCGAATATCGGCCCCGGCGCCCATGGCCACGTGCGACGCCCAGTAGATCCCCACCACCGAAAAGACCCCGATAAACAAGGTGAGGAGCAACATCCACTCGCCGGTGTGGATGATGTAGTGGAGATGACCGGTCACCACACCGTTGTTGATGATGTCGCCATTGAGGTTCGGTAAATAGAGGTTTCCGGCCGTTTGAGCGACCAACAACCCCACCAGCACCAGAATCTGGCGCAGATACGGGCGCAAGAACCGGCCGAGAAGTCGCGAAAGAACCATGCTCCATCAAACTACCCTCGCGCGTGTCGACGTATTCGATGCCACAATGGGCCGGGCCACGCAGGGCGAGTCGTACGCGCCATCCTGCGACGCCCGCGAACTGTAACAGTCGACCGACCAGTGAGACGAAACACCACACACCGAAAGCAGGCCTCATGTCACTCCAGCCCAATACCCTCACCGTCATCGGCGCGAGTTGGTGCCCAGACTGTCGTCGCACGAAGTCGTTTTTGGCCGAACATCGCATTAAGTACGAGTGGATCGATCTGGACACCCAGCTCGAGGCGACGGCGCTGGTGGAACGGCTCAACGACGGTAATCGAATAATCCCCACCGTGGTCTTCGCCGACGGAACACACCTGGCTGAACCAGGCAATGATGCCCTCGCCGACAAACTCGGACTCACGCGAGTGGCGGCATCGCGCATGTACGACCTCATCGTCGTGGGTGGAGGCCCCACCGGTATCACGACGTCGATCTACGCCGCTCGAGAGAACTCGTCGGTACTCATCATCGAGAAATCGGCCCTGGGTGGCCAAGCTGGAATCACCGAACGACTCGACAACTACCCGGGATTCCCCGACGGGGTCGCCGGACACGATCTCGCCGAACGAATGGCGCGCCAAGCTGAGCGCTACGGGGTGGAGATGCTCCAGGCAGTCGCCGTGACGGGCGTGCGCCGCGAGGACGACGTGGTAATGGTCGAGACGTCCACCGGCGACGCGTACCGCGCGCGCGCCGTTCTCATCGCTACGGGCTCAACGTACCGGCGTACGTCGGCCGAGGGAGAGGCCGAACTCATTGGCGCGGGTATCCACTTTTGTGCGACCTGCGACGGTCCGTTCTATCGCGACGCTCCGGAAGTCGTCGTCATCGGTGGTGGTAACAGTGGCCTGGAAGAAGGCTTGTTCCTCACCCAATTCGCCCAGCACGTCACCGTCGTTGAACATTCGGCCAATCTCGCGGGCAGCCGATTGCTCCAGGACAAAGTGCGCGCGCATCCCCAGATGAGTGTGCGCGTCAATATGCGCGTCACCTCCTTCGACGCCGACGACCACGGAAAATTATCGACCGTGGTGTTGGAAGATCTCGCGACCGGCGCGACCGAACACCACGCGGCGACCGGCGCGTTCGTGTTCATCGGGCTCGACCCCAATTCGGGATTTCTCGCTGACTCCGTCGTGCGCGACGAACGGGGCTTCATCGTGAGCGACCAACAATTTCGCACCAATATAGAGGGCGTCTTCGTCGCGGGCGACGTCCGTGGTGGTTCCACGAAGCAACTCGCCAGTGCCGTGGGTGAGGGAGCTGCCGCTGCGATACAAATTCGTTACTTTCTCGACGCAGCCACGCCGTGAGGCATGGCGTCAGACGGTCGTGGCAAGATGACGAGCACAAGGGAGGGGTGACATGTCGAGAGAACTGAGCACGCCAGCGCCTGTAGCCCTCGTCAATATACTTCCCTCGGTATGACAACTCACCGACGTCGCCATCACATCGACCGAATTAAAGCCCTCGTCGTGCTCGTATTTACCGTGGCCCTCACTAGCGCCACGGCACTGCATTCGCCCTTGGCCGTCGCCGCAAACTCCTCGAGTGTTATGACCGTGGCGGACTACGCCTTCTTAACTGCGAATCACGCACGCCCTCCTCACGCCGTGACCGCCGCGGATGTCGCCAACGCGGTTGCGACGGAGTTGAGGATTGGTTCGACCCTGACGCTCGGCTTCAATGTCGACGACGTCATGAATTACCCGCGCCTGGCGCTCTTCGTGAGTGCCGCCACCTTCAAAGAGATCTGCGTCGACTTCCCTGCGACCGTCGGGCGAGCACCGATGGTCGTCTCATGTCCGATCCAGGCTCTTACTCAGTGGCAGTTACTACCGTCCCTAATGAACCAGAGTCGATACGCCGTGGCCGCAGCAGCGGCCAAAGGGCGAGCCGTTTCGGGTGCGGACGTCGTCCGATTCTTGAAAAATGGTGACTACACGTTCCTCCACGCCCCGTCGTTTCGAGAAGGCCAGGGCGGAGTGGTCACTTTCACTATGAAGATGACGCTCAACAGCATGTCGACAACGACCCGCGTTTGCATTCACTATCCCAAGACGGAAGCGGGAATTCCGGTGCAGGTGTTGTGCAAGTAGCAGTGAGCGAGGTTGCAGTGCCAAAGAGACCACGTCGACAGCGCACATCGCCTAATCTTCAACAACGTCCGGGGCGTGTGACGTCAACTCGCCTACCGAACCGAGGTATCACTCCGGCCACGCTCAGATAGTCGTTGTACGCGGTGCACTGAAGAAATCTCGCCGCGGGTGGGCCTGGACTCGGTATCCGCGACTCAATCGTCTCAGGCCCGTCGCCACCGGTTTGGCGACTATCAAACTGACTACCAATGTCGTAGCCAGATTGATAGCCACGTCAGACTTCCTGCTGTAGTGCCCCTTATGCGAGGCGGCGTCCGGATTCGAACCGGAGTACGGGGCTTTGCAGGCCCCTGCCTAACCGCTCGGCCACGCCGCCAGAACGACCATCCTACTCGCCGCCTCTACTACTTTTTCCTCATCAGCACCCGGGCAATCAAGTAGATGGCTCCCACAACGATGGCTAATTCGATAATGGTACGAATCACGCTCGTCAGGAGCGTCACCAAAATCAGTGCCACCACCGCGGCCATGATCACTCCCACGATGGTTCCCTTGGTCCTGTCCACAATCCTCCTCGTGCTGCGCGTGCCCTCAAGCGTACGGGTCGGGTGGCTGAACAGAGGTATTAGGCTACGAGCCATGAGAAGGTTGGTCGCGCGCGCGTTGGTGGTCGCGTTGGTGGCCGGAGTCACCGTGGTGCCCTTCGCATCTATTGCCCAGGCCCAGTCCTCTCTCATGGTGACAGCCTCAAGTCAAATCGCTACCCGCATCAACACGTCCATGCCAGTTGTGCGCCTGCACTTCACTCGCGCCGTCAACGCGCAGAAACTACCGGCCCTCAAGGTCAGCCCCGCCCTGGCCACTGACTGGCAACAAATCAGTCCCCTAGACGTCCAAGCAGTCGTCGTCGGCAAGGTCGCTCCGATACTCTCCTACTCCATCACATTGCCCACGTCGTTTCGCTGTGGCGCCACTTGTGCGATCGCCGCGTCGAGAGTGGTACAAACCACGCTCGACGTCAATGTCACCTGGGAACAGCAGTTGCTAGCGCAACTTAACTACCTCCCGGTGTCCTTCACACCCCTAGTGACGGGATCGACGCCCGCGACGCAGGTTCCGGGCGTGTTCGCGTGGCGCTTTCCCCTCTTGCCGGCCAGGTTCTCGTCGCAGTGGCAACAAGGGGTGGACAACGTCGTCGTGACCGGCGCGGTGATGAACTTTCAAAACGTTCACGGTCTGGCCACCACCGGCGTCGTCGACTCCGTAACGTGGAACGCGTTAGTCAACGCCGCCAACTCCGGCCAAGTTAATCCGGCGACGTACAACTACGTGGACGTGAGCGAGGCGTCGCCCGAAGTGCTCACTTTGTACGAAAACGGTGTCGGAAAGTTTAAGTCATTGGTCAACACCGGCATCTCCGTGGCCTCCACCGCCGTCGGCACGTACCACGTCTACCTTCGCTTCACGACACAAACGATGTCGGGCACGAATCCCAACGGAACGCACTACTCCGACCCCGGGATTCCATGGGTCTCGTACTTCAACGGTGGTGACGCCCTGCACGGATTCATCCGTTCAGGGTACGGCTACCCCCAGAGTCTCGGTTGCGTCGAGATGCCTTTCGCCTCGGCGGCCACCATCTGGCCCCACACACCCATCGGAACCCTCGTCACCGTTCACGCCTAGGGCGGACCCTCGGGTCCGAACGCGTGGCTGCCACGCTGACGCTCAATTCGTAGCCCGTGCGTCGAGAGGTCGGACGCGACCCCGACCGAACTCGCTCCGTAACGTTGACGGATGTCGTCGAGTGCGTCGCGAAGTGACGCCGACAATACCTGCTGTTCGCGCGATCGCGCAATCGCCGCGTCACGACTCTGATCGTGGGTCGTGACGTCAAAGGAGAGTTGCACCTGATTGTCGACACGTTCGAGAAATGACGACGTATACAATCCGAGCAGGCGGACCGGTCGACTCAAGTCGACGCTACGCACGAGAGCCTGAGCAATCGACGTCAAGGCCGATTCATCATCCACGCCGAAGGGCAACGTCTGTGAACGCGAGAGTGACTCCAAATCGTCGAAACGTATGACCACGCTCACGGTCCGAGCCACTCGACCCTGGGCCCGCAGAGCCCGCGCGACGACCCCCGCGTGGTGGCGACACTTGTCGAGAATCTCGTCCAGCTCGATGAGTGACGTCGAAAAAGTTTGATCGTGACCCAATGATTTGAGTTCACGATTCGTCACGACGGTGCGTTCGTCCTCACCGCGGGCGTAGGTCACGAGGGTCGCCGCCATGGCCGAACCGACGTGACGCGCCAACGTGACCTCATCCACCTTGGCGAGGTCGCGCACCCAGCGAAGACCCAATTGGTGGAGTTTCTTCGCGGTCGCCGGGCCGACCCCCCACAGAGCGCGCACCGGTAATTCGCGGAGCCACTGCTGCTCGAGTTCGGGACTCACCCACAGCACGCCCGCCCCCTCGATAAGTCCGTGATCGACCACGTGGGGCTTGGACTGTTTCGACGCTAGCTTGGCAAAGAGCTTGTTGCGACCGAGTCCGACACCGCATTCGAGTAGGAGCTCCTCACGGATTCGTCGTCGCAACTCCCCCGCGGCCTCCAGCGGTCGAATTCTCATCCGCCCCAAGCTACGTAAATCAGCGAAGACCTCGTCGAGGCCTAAGGGCTCGTACTCGGGCGTGAGATCGTTCACGATCGAATGAAAGCGGTGCGAGTACTCCTCGTAACGATCAAAACGACCAGGAAGAATGACCAACTCGGGACACAGTCGGCGCGCCACAACGGACGGCATCGCACTCTTGACGCCGTGTCGGCGCGCCTCGTAACTGGCGCTCGCAATCACGCCGCGTTGCGCCGCACCCCCGACGCAGACGGGTCGACCACGCAATGACGGGTCATCCAAGATCTCCACCGACGCAAAGAATGCGTCCAGGTCAACGTGAAGGATGGGCGCTGCCTCGAGGGTCGGTCGCTCAGTTGACGAGTTCGACACTACGAAACGCCTCAGCGAACGAAAGACCGAGGGGGCGACCGGCCTGGGACGCGCGCCCGCGCACAACGTCGCTGATTCCCGCGCTGTCGTCACCCGTCTGTGAGTGGTGAGCGAGTACCGCCTTCACCTTGACGTCAATCGTGGAGGTGACGTCGATTGCCACGTCGGGTTCGTGGGTGCCGCTCAATAAGAGCCACGAAACTTGATGGGCCGGGCCTTGGCTGGGATAGTACAACGGCATCGCGGCCGCGGGTGCCGCGGCGTCCAGGAGCGCCCAGCCCGTCTCGCGGTGGTCGCGGTGATTCACATATACCCCGCCAAAGAAGGTGGCGGTGGGGTCAGGACCGAGGACCACGTCAGGTCGCACGCCACGAATGAGCCCGACGAGCGTCGAGCGTAACTCATCGGAGTTCGTGACGTCGCCGTCGGGTACTTCCAGG
>JGI20207J14881_1000774_pt1 | contig 11449 bp, 12 predicted proteins | sample NGESurdeep092012_4_FD_14881 | JGI IMG/M metagenome (IMG submission 14881)
TAGAGCAAATTAAATAAAACTATAGCCGCATGAGGCGAACCAGTTGAGGGCATCTTGGCGGGTGACGGTTTGCAGTGCGTCGGCGATGGCTGTCAGGAGTTCGGCGCAGGTGCGGGCCTGGGCGCTGCGGAGAAATTGTTTCACCTTGCTCCACATTTTCTCGATGGGATTAAAGTCGGGCGAGTAGGCGGGCAAAAAGGAAACGGTGGCACCCGCTTGCTCAATCAGCCCCAGGGTAAGACGGTTTTTGTGCGGCGAGAGATTGTCCATGACCACGACATCGCCCGGGCGCAGCGTCGGGCAGAGAACCGCGCCCACATAGGAGCGAAAAACTTCCGTGTCCGTCGCCCCTTCGATGGCCATGCAAGCGGTGGTGCCATCCAGCCGGATGGAGGAGAGCATGGTGGTCGTATGCCAGTGACCGTGCGGTTGGCTGGCGTGGACGCGCTCTCCTCGCTGGGCACGCCCGCGCAGGCGCGTCAGGTTCGTCTTCGCCCCCGATTCGTCGAGGAAGACCAGCCGGGCAGGGTCGAGGCGGACTTGCCGCCGCCGCCATGCCCGCCGGGCTTGGGCGATGTCGGGACGGTCTTGTTCGCTGGCGCGGAGCGTCTTTTTTTATATGTCAGCCCCAGCTTCGCCAAAGCGTAGTGGATGGCGGGCAAAGAACACGCCAGCCCGGTGGCGGCGCGCAGTTCCTTGAGGGTTAGATCCGACTGCTTGTCCAGCAGCCCGCGCAGTTGGCGATGATGGCTGGCGACAATGATTGGCTTGCGCCCGGAATGGTGATGTTGCGGCCCAATCTGGCCGGTGCGCCGCCGCTGTTGCAGGAGCTTTTTGACCATGCCCAGCGACACACGGTAGCGGCTGGCAATCGCCGCCCGCGTGTCCTCCTCATGATCATAGGAAGTCAAAATCCGTTCCCGCAAATCCAACGATAGCGTTTTCACTCCACCACCTTGACACATTCATTTCAATACGGCTACAGTTTTACTTAATTTGCTCTAAACAACGCATCGCGAATTAAATTAACTGGACAGGCATCTTGCCTGTCCAGTTTTGTATTTTATCAAAAGCTTTTTACTGGACAGGCTGGAAGCTTGTCCCACTACTTTTCCGCGCGCAGCACGCGATAGGAATGCGTCCACGGATCAATCCGGCACGCGGCGCGGTAATCGCAAAATTCGCACGGCACCTGTTTGCCTTTTTTATACGGGCTGACGTTCGCCACGCCGGAATAAATAGCGCGGCCAAAATCGCGCAACTGGTTTTCCACGCGGTCGAGCAGTTTTTCAAATTCCGCGCGCGGCAAGGCTTCAATTGAATTTGCATAAATTTTGCCCGCGTCCGTCAAACAATAATTAAATTGGTCGCGCGCGCGTTTGCGATCCAATTTTTCCAGCGCGCCCGCGTCAAATCTTCCGGTATGTTTGTAAGCCGCGCGGCGCGAATCTTCCGCGCCGGCCAAAATTTCTTCGCGCGTGCCGCTCGCAAACTGTCCGCGCAAGTTGACGTAAAAAACTCCGGCGGGAATTATTTTTTCGGTTTGGAAAAGAGCGCGCGGATTTTTCCAGCGGCGCAAAACATTCAAATAAGCCAGCAATTGCAATTGAATTCCGTGCTCGACAAAAATCGCGTCCAATTTTTTTGCGCTCGATTTGTAATCCAAAACCAGCGCGAACGCTTCGCCGGTTTTTTCGTCGCGCCACAAATCCACGCGGTCAATCCGGCCTTTCAACGCGAGTTTTTTTCCATTGTCCAAATCAATTTCCCAGGCGGGCGCATTTTCAATTCCAAAATCCAGTTCCGCCGCGAATGGCTCAAAATCATTTTGGTCGCGCAGCCAGCCGACGGTGACGTCAATAAAATTTTGGAGCGACTCGGTCATGGCGCGCGCGGCAAAAAGCGATTGCGCCGTTTCGCGCAAAAGTCCGCCGCGAAAATTTTCCGTGAGTTCGTTTGCGATTTTTTTTATGCGCTCGCGCGCCTGCGCGGGCGTCAAATCGTGCCAGCGCATTTTTTCAGCGATCAAATCGTGGTGAAATTTTTTCAGGACGTCGTGCTGGAAACTGCCGCGCTCACGGGCATCGAGTTCAAAAAATTTCCGTTCATCCGCGCGCAAACCGCTGCGGACAAAAAAGCGAAACGGGCAGGCGGCAAATTCTTCAAGCCGGCTGACGGAAGTTTTCAAAACCGGCCCGTAAAGTTTTTCCGCGACTTCCGGCGATAGATTTTCTTCGGGATTTGGTTCGCGTAATTCGTCCAGATTTTTTTTCAATTCCATAAGCGCGGGAATTTTAAGCAAATCTGAAATTGTAGCAGCGGACGTGAGCCGGCTTTGATTTTCAGAATGAGCGAACTGACGTTCGCTGCTACCGATTTGGCCGAGCAACAGAATCAGTTCGTTGGCGCTTTCAATTTCGGTCAAATTAATTTCGTTTTTGAAATTTTCAATTTCGAGCACTGGAAAAATCGTTTGTAACTGCGCGATGAACGGCGACGGATTCAAAGTTTTGCCGTCAGCGCTTTGGCGGGAAAAAGCGAGCGCCAATTTTTCGCTCGCGCGCGTGCAGGCGATGTAGCCGAGAAATTGTTCGCGCGAAATCTGTTCGTAAAGATTCGGGCCGAGCGCGACTTTTTGATTTTCCAAATCGTCGCGGTCGGCGCTGGTCAAAATGGCGGGCGAAATTGGCGTGGCGGGAAAAATGGTTTCGTTAACGCCGAGCACGAGCGCAAATTTCAGATCAGGATTGCGCGCGCGGTCAATCGCGCCGATCAAAACCTCGTCCAAAACCGGCGGAATGACGCCGACGGTCAGGTTTGCCAAACCGGATTCCAAAATCGGCAGCCAGTCGCGCAGCGGCAAATTTTCGCGCGGAAAGGCGAGCGCGAGATTATCGAGCCACGAATTCATTTGGTCAAAAACGGTTTGGTGAAGTGACGATTGGCGGGTGACGGGTGACGAGTTTTCTGCTTGGGTCGAAGTCCAGCTTTCCAAAGTTTCTGCAACTGGCAATTGATTCCAAAGTTCACGGAAGATTTCCGCCAATTGTTTTCCGGTCGGCCGGAATTTTAATTTCGCCAATGCCTCATGAAAATTTTCAAACGGCGGCAGGATTTTTTGGCGCAATTTTTCCAGCGAGTTTGCGAGTCCGGGGTTTTGCGGGATTTGCAGTGGCTCGCGCCATTTTTTTCCGCGCCAGCCGAATTCAAGCGCGGCATTTTCGAGCTGATCAATTTTGGTTTCGTCGCATTCGCAAAATCCGGCTTTGAGCGCGGCGAACAAATCATTTTGCCGCCAGTCAAAAATAATTGTGCGGAGCGCGCTGCGCGTGAGTTCGGCCAGCGGGTGATGCGCGACGCTTTCGCGGCGGTCGAGAAAAAATGGAATTCCGTAACGGCGAAATTCGCGCGCCAGCGGCTTGTGATAATTGTCAAGATTGCGGACGATGACGCCGCAATCGCGAAAACGGTTTTTGCGATTTCCGGCGCGGACAAATCTCAAAATTTCGCGCGCGGCGAAAACGGCCTCGGCTTCGGCGTTCGCGCAGCGAACAATTGAAACTGCGGATTGCGGATTGCGGATTGCGGAATTGTCGTCGCGCGAATGCTGTTGCCATTTTTGTTCCAACAACTGCAACGCAGAATTTTTTGCGAAGCGATTTTTTTGAGGATTGCGCGGGAGAATTTCGATTTCGATTCTGGCGTCCGGCAACTTTTCGATTCGCTGGCGGCATTGTTGAAAGGTTTTGCCGACGACGTTCCAAATTGAAAGCCAGGAATTTTCATTTTCATTTGCGACAGAATCGTCGAGGCAAAATGCGAGGGTGGCATTTTCGCAAAAGGGAATTATGGCGGCGAGCAAATCCAGTTCCTGCGGCGTCATTTCGGCAAAGCCGTCGAGCCAGAGCCCGGAAAGGTTGAAGGTTGAAGGTTGAAGGTTGAAGGTTTTTCGCAAAGCGTCGGTTGCAAAATCCAAAAGGCAATTGGCATCCTGCAATTTGTTTTCCGTGAGCCAGCGGGAATAATTTTCGTGGAGCAACGCGAGGTCGTGAAGTTTGTGGCGCAGGCCGGCGCGGAGATTTTTAGTTTGCGCCAGCGCGCGAAGTTTTTCCGGCGTGATTTGATGTTGCTGCAATTCGCGGAGCAACTGGCTCAATTGTTGTGCGAAGCCGGGCCGGCGCGCGCTGCGGGAAAATAATTTTAATTCTTTTTCGTGGCGTAAAAGCAGCGCGCGCAAAACCATGACGCGGCCTTCGTCGGATAAAAGTTCCGGCGGCGCCAGGTTCAGCTTTTTGAAAATGAAATGGGCGAGGCGCTCGAAGGATAAAATGTGGAGTCGCGTGAAGCCGGAAATTTCGACGTCGGCGAGCAGTTGGCGCTCGAGTTGAAAGGTGGCTTGTTTGGGCGCGAGAAAAATTAACGGATCGTCGGCGGGATTTTTTTTCAGGGCGTGGCGGATTTCTTGCAGGCAGCGGAAGGTTTTGCCGCTGCCGGCGGGGCCGAGGAGAAAGCGCGCGGGCACGACTTATTTTCGCGCAAAGGCGCAAAGGCGCAAAGGAATTTATTGCTGGCCGATTTGCGAAGAATTTAGAGGATGTTGCTGAACGACCCATTGCCAAGCCGCTATTTCGCCGTAAATTTTTGAACGCTGAAGATAGCTGGCCATTTCTTCGTCGGTCAAAGTTGGATATACTGCCTGAAAGTTTTTTGCCAGTTGGCCGAGCACCGCTATTTGTTGTTTCATTTCTTGTAAAACTTGTTGTGGAGTTTCGTCATTTAGAAAGTCATAGCTGGCGTTTTGATCCAAGTCATGTAAAGCCATGCTTTCAATAGCAATTCCAACCAGTTGATTTATGACAAGCTTGCCGCTGTCGCCGTTGATTAGCCGGTCTGCGAGAGCCATTTCTATTCGAGAAAGATTTTCGACAAAATTCGTATCACCTTCGGCTAATTTTTGTTTCTTTAAATCATAAAAGCCACTTGGAATTCGTTTAAGCGTCTCGATTTCAGGCAGCATATCCGACGCGATGCCTGTCCGTGAAATTTTTGCCGAGGCCAACGCCGATTTGCCGCCGCATTCCGTCAATTCTTCTTCGTCCAATCTGGACTGCATCGTGAAATCGTCAAATAGAGGTTTGCTCGTGGCAATCTCAAGTTCATTGATGGCTGTATCGGTCTGCCCATCTTTGAGATAATTTTCAGCGGACAAATAATTCGCCAAAGAATTATCCGGCGATGACGTTTTGAAAGCGTCCAGCCATTTGCGGCGGTCTTGCGGAAATTCATCGTGCGAGAGAACGGCCAGCTCCACTTGCGGATTGTTCGGAAAATTGGTCGCGGCTTCATTCAAATAATTTGTGTCGCCCAAAGCATGAAATGCCGCCAACAAACTGGTGGCATTGCGATTGTAATTTTGCAAACAGTTTTCGATTCGTTCGCGCGAAATTTTAGGCTCGCCAGCGGCATCAAGTTCCGGTTCTTCTTTTGGCGCGATTTTTTGCGGATGAAAAACAAATGGCGGCGGATTGAAATGATTCAGCGGCGCGACTGAAACGGGAAGGGAAGAATTGTCCGGCGGTCGAGGATTCAAAAAATGCAAAGCGATGGACATGATGACAATTAAAATTGTCAGCGCGGCAAGCCATTTGCCGGGATTTCGCACAAAGGAAGCTTAAGGGATTTGCCGGAATGGTTCACGCATTTTTTAGCGCCGCAGGCGCGGCATCTTTGTAGAACCACAACCAAAATGAAATTTCAGCCCCGTCGGGGCGGCATATTCGGAAGATGTCGCTCCTACGGAGCTTTGGAATTATTGTGGTGCGTTGCTACAAAGATGCCAGCCCTACGGGCTTGAAAAAAATCCGCGTTCAATCCGTGTTTCATCCGTGGCTAAAATTTGTTGTGCATAACGTGCAGGCATTTTTTATTTCCTTTCGCGGGAATCAGGCTATTGTTTTCCGCCATTGGGAGAATTCAGGTTAATTTGCCGTTAAATTTAAATTAAAAACTTATGCCACTGACACATACCAAGGAACTTTTTGCGAAGGCGTTGAAGGGCAAATACGCGCTCGGCGCGTTCAACGTCAACAACATGGAACTCATCCAGGCCATCGTCGAGGCTTGCGAGGAGGAAAAAGCGCCGTTGATGCTGCAAATCTCCAAGGGCGCGCGCCAATACGCCAATCCGATTTATCTCCGCAAGCTGATCGAGGCGGCGGTCAGCCTGTCCACGATCCCGATCGCAGTGCATCTGGATCACGGCGACACGTTTGAGTTGTGCAAGGAATGCATTGATGAAGGCTTCACGAGCGTGATGATTGATGCGAGCCATGAATCGTTTGAGAAAAACGTCGAGATTTGCAAAAAGGTCGTGGATTACGCGCACAAGCATGATTGCGTGGTCGAAGGCGAACTGGGAATGCTCGTCGGCGCGCAACACGATGACGGCGAAGAAGGCGGCGGTTATTCCAAAGGCGGCGCTTACACGCATCCCGACGAAGCGGTCGCGTTCGTGAAAGCGTCCGGCGTGGATTCGCTGGCGGTCGCGATTGGAAATTCCCATGGCGCCTATAAATTCAAAGGCGAACAGCATTTGGATCTGGAACGATTGAAGGCGATCAAAAAAGCGCTGCTCGATGCCGGCCTTGGCGATTATCCGCTCGTGCTGCACGGCGCTTCCAGCGTGCCGAAGGATTTGGCCGAAGAAATCAATAAATACGGCGGTAAAATGGGCACGGACACGGCGGGCGTGCCGGAAGCGGACATCGAAATCGCGCGGCGCGTGGGCTGCACGAAGGTGAACATTGACACCGACCTGCGCATGGCGATGACGGCGGCGATCCGCAAAGTTTTTGCGGAAAGCCCGAAGGAATTCGATCCGCGCAAATATCTCGGCCCGGCGCGCGCGAAAGTGAAGGAACTTGTCCGGCACAAAGTCCGCGACGTGCTTTGTTGCGCCGGCCACGCGTTTGATTAATTTTTTTCCCTAAAAAAATCCAAACTCCCGCGACTGAAAGGTTGCGGGAGTTTTTTGTTTTGCCTTTGCGCCGTTTGCATGGCTTATTGTGCGGCTCGCAGCCGTGGTAGGTTACCCAAGTGGCCAACGGGGGCAGACTGTAAATCTGCTGGCTTACGCCTTCGATGGTTCGAATCCATCACCTACCACCATCTATTTTCAGGAATAAAAAATGTTCGATTCGTTAAGCGGCAAACTTCAGAATGCCTTTCGCAATTTGCGCGGCCTCGGTAAAATTTCCGAGAGCAACGCCGGCGACGCCCTGCGCGAAGTGCGCATGGCATTGCTCGAAGCCGACGTGAATTTCAAGGTCGCGCGCGATTTCATCGAGCGCGTCAAGGTCAAGGCGCTCGGCGCAGAAGTCGTCGCCAGTGTCCAGCCCGGCCAGCAAATCATAAAAATAATTCACGACGAACTTGTGGACTTGCTCGGCTCGACCAATGCCGCGCTGAAACTCGACGGTAATCCGAGTTCAATTTTAATGGTCGGCCTGCATGGTTCTGGCAAAACCACTTCCAGCGGCAAGCTTGCGCGGCTGTTGCAAAAACAAGGCCGCCAGCCTTTGCTCGTCGCGGCGGACGTTTATCGTCCGGCGGCGATGGACCAGCTTGAAACGCTCGGCAAACAAATCGAGATTCCCGTTTTCCTGAAACGCGGCGAGACGGACGTTTTGAAAATCGCGCGCGAAGCTTTGGATTTCGCAAAAGCAAATTCCCGCAACATTTTAATTTTTGACACCGCCGGGCGTTTGCAGATTGACGAGCCGCTCGTGCAGGAACTCGTCCGCCTGCGTGACCTCGTGAAGCCGCAGGAAATTTTGCTCGTGCTCGACGCCGCCACCGGCCAGGAAGCCGTCAACGTCGCCACGCATTTTGATTCGGCACTTTCAATCACCGGCGCGATCCTCACGAAGCTCGACGGCGATGCGCGCGGCGGCGCGGCGTTGAGCCTGAAGGCCGTCACCGGCAAGCCCATCAAGTTCATGGGCGTCGGCGAAAAGCTCGACGAGTTTGAGCCGTTTCATCCCGAACGCATGGCGTCGCGGATTCTCGGCATGGGCGATGTCGTCAGCCTCGTTGAACGCGCCGCCGAAGCCGTCAGCGAGGACGACGCCAAGCGCATGGAAGAAAAAATGCGCAAGGGACAATTCACGCTGGAAGATTTTCTGGAGCAATTGCGCGCGATGAAAAAACTCGGCTCGCTCGAAAGCGTCGTCGGGATGCTGCCGGGCGGCGCGGAAATGTTGAAGCAGCAAGGCGATTTGTCGAAACAGGAAAGAGAATTCAAGCGCATGGAGGCGATGATCTGCGGCATGACGACGCAGGAGCGGCGCAGCCCGCAAATCCTCAACGCCAAGCGCCGCATCCGCATCGCCAAAGGCAGCGGCGTGAGCGTGACGGAACTGAACACGATGCTGAACAAATTCGGCGGGATGCAGCAGATGATGAAGAAGATGGGCAAGTTCTCGAAAATGATGGGCAAAATGGGCGGCGGTTTTCCGGGAATGTTGCGGAGATAATCAAATTATTTTGTCAGCCGCGAAGGTTTGAACGGATAAAATTCCACTTTGCAAAAACGGGCGTCACGAATTGCCGCGTCGCAAGTAATTAAAGTGAGGTTCAAAACTTTTGCGGTTGCAGCGATGACGCGGTCGAACGGATCGCCGGAAAAATCTTCCGGCAAATCGTTGCTCATGGCTGCGATTTCCGGCGTCAATTCGAGAATTTCAACCTCTGCCACGATGCCTTGCTTGAAAAAATCGGCCAAAGCTGCTTCCAGCCGCAGACGCCCGCGACGGTGCAAGATCGCGCATTCAAGAAGGCTAATAGAACAAAGCGCTTTGCGTTGCGAATTGTCCAAAAGTTTTTTTATTCTAGCCGGAAGAATTTCAGGAGTCAGCACAGCGTTCGCCCACGGCGCGGTATCCAGCAGATAAGTCACACCAAGCCTTTCCACTCGGATTTATCCACTGGATCAGGCGAAAGCGGAATGCCTTTTGATAAATGTTTGCCCGCGCCCAAAAGACCGGATTTCCTTTCCAGCTTGAAAACAAACTGCCGTCCGTTCCGATCCACAAGTTTCACCGGCGTTCCGCTTTCAGCCTGCCGTTTGTAATGGGCGAATCGCTTGAGAAAATTTCTCGTTATCACTGCCATGTCAGACATGATGTATGACATTGAAAAAATGTCAAGAAATCATCGCTTAATCCATGCCGATTCCGTGTTTCAAACAGTAAGCTCCGTTACCCACGTATTTTTCCGCCCACCATTTCAGCCCTGCGCGTTCTTCCTTTGACAATTTGCGGACGACTTTCGCCGGCGCGCCGAGGACGAGCGAGCCGGGCGGAATTTTCGTTCCCTGCGTCACGAGCGCCTTCGCGCCGATGAGCGATTGCCGGCCGATGACCGCGCCGTCCAAAATCACCGCGCCCATGCCGACTAAAACTTCATCGCCAACTTCGCACGCATGGACAATCGCGCCGTGGCCGACGGTGACCCAATTGCCGACGACGCACGGAAAATCATCCGCGAGATGCAGCACTGCGTTGTCCTGGATGTTCGAGTGATGGCCGACGACGATGCGGTTGATGTCGCCGCGCAACACCGCGCCATACCACACGCTCGAATGCGCGCCGAGCGTCACGTCGCCGATAACGGTGGCGGTCTTGGCGATGAAAACATTTTTGCCGAGCTTCGGTTTTTTGCGGAGAAACCTGTCCAGTTGTTTTGCCAAATCAGCCATAAAAAATTTTAACCGCAGCAAACGTGGATTGTAAAATTAAAGCAGCGGATTCACCACTTGCAATCCGAGCGGCGCGAAAAGTTGAAAGTCTTTAAGGTTATTTGTGGCAATCATGTGTCCGGCAGCCAGACATTGCGCAGCCAGCAATGTGTCTTCGCATGAAACCGTGCGCCTTTCTTTTTTTAAGAATGCCAGCACGCGTTTCCATTGCAGCAATGTTTCCAGATTCACCCGTTCGATGGCTGCGGCAAAAATTTTTTCGGTGGCCGCAACCTGCGCCGCCAGAATTTCGCGATGACTTTCCGGCGCGAGTTCCACGCCAAATCTCATTTCCGCAATCGTGATTTCGCTGATGAAAGTTTCCGCTTCGTGATGCGCCAGCCATTTTGCCAAAGCCGCCGGCAAAAATTTTTTATGCGCCAGCGAAATCAAATCGGAATCAATGAGATAACTCATTTGTAAGGCAAAACGTGCCGTTCAACTTTAGGAAACGGAAGTTTTTGACGTTTCAAATGCGCCAATAAGCCAACCGCCCCGCGCCGTTTTTGGATGCGCGGAGTGATCAGCAAACTTTGGCGTCCGTCGTCAATCACGCGGACATCGCACGGGCCGCCGCGCAACAGCCCGGCCTGACGCCGCCAACCGACGGGAAATTGCGCCTGACCTTTCGCGGTGAGAGTTAAAGTATTCAAATCAGCCATGAAGTAATAATCCATTACTTTGATGAATTAGTCAATATCAAATAGAATAATTTAACGCAAAAATTTAACACGAAGCGGCGGCGGCACAAATTGAAAGAAATGTGTCGCGCGAAGGACGCGAAGCCGGCGAAGAAATTTTTTAGCCACGGATGAAACACGGATTGAACACGGAAAAATCTTGTCGCGGAGCGACGGCGGAAATTAGCCAGCTACGAAGTGGCTGGTAGCAATGCGAAAAATAATTTGTCCCAGCGGGACAATGGAAAACAAACGGACAATTCCGCCGTCCTTTCAGGACGGAATTTTACTTTGCCGCCAACCAGACACGAAGTGTCTGGCTAATTTCCGATGCTCCTTCGGAGCGAAAACGCTTGAAAAATTATTTTGCCAGGGGCAAAGTCAAAAATATGAAACAGATAGTTTCAATCCTCGTTTTGTTGCAAGGGTTTTCACCAATGCTTGTTTTAGGATGTCTTACGCCAGCTCGATACACCTATATTACAGTAGCAGTAATTTATGCTTTGATTGCTCTGGGATTATGGAAAGCAAAGCGGTGGGTTTTTATTCTCGCAATTTTAATTACGCTGGCGCAAACCGTGACAATTAATTCACCGTCATATGTTTGGGATTTGGCTGTTGGATTTAAGTTTGGACCATTTATTACGCATTTAGCTTATGGCGGATATTTTTATGTCGGCGCACATTTCGATGCTGATTTTCACCGGCCGAATCCTCGGATGCTTCAAATGTATACCTTTGTCCATGAAGACACGTTTGTCTTAATCAATTTGTTCGCCATTATCCTGACCATTCTTTTATTGATACAGTTTTGCCGCATTCGTCGCCAGACGACTGACAGCTAAAAATTTCCTTCGCGTTCTTCACGCGGCATTTTAATTTTCAAATTGGTCGAACGCGCGGCGGGTGCTAAAGTCTAATCGCCGATGACGAAAGAAAAATCCAGCCGTCCCGCGCCGCGCCGGAAACTGCC
>JGI20207J14881_1000776_pt1 | contig 11425 bp, 15 predicted proteins | sample NGESurdeep092012_4_FD_14881 | JGI IMG/M metagenome (IMG submission 14881)
CCTCGGGCCAGTTGCTCGATTGAGCCTTCGTTTCGAAGTCGGTAGATGTGGCGGCTGGGTATGCCGCTTCTCCTGGCGTCGCTAAGGGTGAACCAAGGTCGTCCCCTCAGCTCGATGGGTAGTGTGGACGAACTCATCTGGAAACCTCCGTACATAAGTGTACACATATAATGTTATCTGTGTACACTTATGTACGGTATTCCGCAGTCGCTCGCCGATTCTGGCTCAATTTTGAAGTGGCCGGTGCCTTTGTACCTAGCGACCGGCGACAAATCGTAGGATATGGAGTCATCTTGGGGCTGCAAACAATCCTATACAAAAAGTGGTTGCTTGCATGGTTGCTTACATTGCATCGAATCGCCTGTTCGAGAACGTCGGTCAAGATCCTATTCAAAGGGCTGAATGGCTCCACCACCTGAAGTGCGGAGACCCCTTGCGAAGGTGTGCAAGGGGTCGATTGAAACCACGTCTCAATCTTGAAAATTTGCGGCGCTACCACCGTCGAACTCATGCATCGCGCCGGGCATGCATCAGCCGCAACCGCAATGCGCTATCAACACGCCATACGGGATCGAGACCGTGTTCTTGCAGATGCGCTCGAGGAACTAGTACGACCGGCCACCGTCACGAGGCTCGCAAAAAAAGAAATCAATGATTAAAGGCCGCCCGTAATCGCCGCCAACCGAAGCGATGTGAGATGCACTCTTCGAGGCGCGCGATTTGCAGCGCAGCAGACTTGCCAGGGCCCCAATCGCCCAACACCATGTCCGCTGGTCTCGAAGCGGCGGGGAGGGACCATGCCTCTGACGCAGCAGGACCGACATCCGCACTTATTGCGCGTCGCACCTCGAGGTACGTGGCACCGACGCGGCGGTTTTCCGTCAAAACCCAGGCTTGATCACCAGCGAGTTGCTCTTGCAGTTGGTGACCAAGCGCTGCGAGGACGGCCAAAGTGGCTTGATGGTCATCCACGCGCCGACGTATTCGATATGGGAACTCCACCCATGTCACCAATGTCTGCACGACTTCGACGTACCGGTTTCGTCGTCGCTCTGCCGCATCCCGAAGATGAGCAAAAAATTGCGTACCCGCAGCAGTAACCAGTGCAATTGAAACGGCAGCGCCGACTGTGTAGACGAAGCCCGAATCTGTCGCTGCGCTCACGAGGTCCTGCGCAGGTCCTCGGAGAGGATCGGATGGGGCTTACCGTCAGACCGCCAGCCGTGTGGCGTATCCTCTAGAGGCCATATGCCCGTGCGCCTCCAGAACTCCTCGCACCAAAGGTGACGCTGGAGGACACGCACGTAGTCGTCTAATCCCTTCCTCCAGGTCCACCGAAGCGCCTCAGGGTCCCCGGGATACCAAAGGCAGAGTCCTCCGATGACACTCACAAGCGGAACTGGCCATGCGTCCTTGGCCAATACGCGAACCAGGGATTCGCGAGGGTATTGGTGATGCCACTCGCGCCCACAGCCCAAAGGCACGGAGGCCGGGTCGTCGGTTCCGGCCACGAGAACCAATACGTCTTCAGGCGGAAAGCCGGGCAACTCACGCCGGGGAGGAGGATCGAACGCTACTTCGAAGAGGACCATCTCTTTTGCCTTCTCTCGCACCAAGACGCGAGAGCGCTCGACAACGCCTCCATTGCTCAACCAGTCGGCGCACTGAACGGGTCGGCTTAACGTGTACTCGCGTGATCCAGGAATCACCGCGGAGCCCAGGCGCGTGTCGGCGTCGTTCGCGGAGTGCTCGTCACGATTCCGGTAGATACTGCCGCGCCCGCACCCAAACGGCGGAGGTAGTCTCCACCCACAGGCTTGCCATCACTGAAGGGCTCACCGAAAATCGACATCCAAGTCGCAATGGCCGCATCGTGATTCCCGGCTTCGTCGAGAGCTAGTGCTTGCGATGCTCGATCAGATGCCGAGGCAAACGCCTGCCGTGCATATCCTCGGTCAACGTCACTGATCTTGGATGAGAGTTCGTCCACGCCGGTTGGATCCGCGTACGTGCTCCGCTGCGACAGCAACTGAGCTCCATAGGCGAAGATGCGCGCGACTGCTTCGGCATGGCCAATCGGCTGATCGACACACGCGAACGCGATCGCTTCGACGTGCAACCCAGGCAGTCGATCGGCCAAAACATGACGAGACCAGTGCTTCACGAATCGAACCTGGTGGATGAATAACCCGTCGCACGTTTTGTTCCTCTCGGCGACAACGTCGATCAGGGTGCGAGTGTTTGAACGCTCCCAACCACCGCTCTTAAGGTCGATGATCATGACGTCGGTGGTGCCATCGTCGGCCTCGTAAGCAGGGACAACATCAAAGCTGAACGTGTCCGACCCAAGGTCCATTTGGATTGAGTGTCGAGTACGGCTACACGTCGCGTTGGGGTAATACCCCTGGAGCGCCGTCTCGACGAGTTCGGCCGCGAGGGCAGACCCGCCAACGTCCGTGAATAAGTGCGCATGTCGCGGATCAAGGATTACGACTTTGTCAATGTCACGCAGCGGCTTCAACATCGTCTTGCGAGCGAAACTTCCCTGGAGGAAAGTGCTCGAGATGATCTGATCAACCTTGAGGCGTGTCGTCAACTCTCGATGGAACGACTCAGCCTGAATGCGTTTACCGGGATCGAGTTTGAGTTCATCATCAAACGAGTCGAACGCCTGTTCGACTTCCTGCGAAGTTAAGTCCGGGAGTTGGCTTGGATTGGAGTAATTAGCCATGACGGTCCTTTCAATTGACCTCGCCAGCGCGCTACTCTTGCTCTCGAACACCAAGAGGGAAGCACCGCGAACGCGGTTGTTTTCTATGAACGAGGGGCTGGCGTCTACAGGCCCCTCGTTCGTTTTTGACGTCTCAACTTCTTTGAACCAGCATCCCACTGGGACTCGAAAGACAAGACAACCAACAATTACACCACTGTAATTACACGGCGTCAACTGGTTCCGCAGAATTTGTCTGAGGGCCGCCTGCTCGGTGGCGGGCCGTTTGCGAGCCAGCGATGGATCTTCGTAATCGTTGATCAGTGGTATTCCGTCGATGGGCATTCCACGGGCATAAAGCGGACATAGGACAGTGGTAAATGGTGGTCATCGACGGTCGTCCACGGTCACTTTTGGCGGCGCGAAATCCCTTGTAATTACTAGGGTATCGTCGAAATTCCTGCGCACTCCCAACGGGATACGAACCCGTGCTGCCACCTTGAAAGGGTGGAGTCATCCAGAGCTATGACCAAAGAAAATGTGCTGATCACGAGACGTGTATGACGGTGGACGACTCGAATATTGTCGCCACGGGCGCTCTGCGGGCGCTAAATGCGAGATGTCTCAAGATCAAACTGTCATGTAAGTCGTCGGAAGTCTCCCCCGCTTCGATGACCGAAATCGAGCCTTTTCTGATGCGCCCTAACAGTGCACCTGGATGGGGATGCCGGCCAGCGTCGTTGGGAACGTCACACAGACGTGCACAATCTCCGTCACGCTATTTGAACCGCTCGTCATCTTGAACTGACTTACAAATGTCACTTTACCTCCCTGTCCTGCCTTGAACGCTGGCGCAGTGACGAAATGGAATCTGCTTTTCAAAAAGGACTTGGCGACGTCCGTTCCGGACACCGACCTACTTTTCGCCGCAGCTTTTGCCACCGCACTTCGGCTCACATCCATAACCGACGGTGCTTCCATCCAGAGCGCAATGGCCATTTGAGGGCACGCGATCAGGTAGGGAGGTTTCCGAACCACGTTGGGGAAACTGACACAGGTGTGTTTGAAAGTAGCGGAATTGATGAACATGGCCAGTCGCGGATAGCTCGGAATGTCCTCGAGGTTGGCCCCGAGAGCCACCGTTGACGTCGTGACATTCATCTTCGTGGCGACGGCGTTACTGAGATCGGTCGCGGACACGGCGCGGGCTGGCTTCTCGTGTGAAGCGGTGGAAAAGGCGTACTCGGCTACGGCAGAGACGAATGACGGCTTCGTTGCGTTCACAGCCGAACTGGTAATTGATGTCAACATCGTAAAGACGACAGCCAGAAGAAGAGTTCTTGAAGTGAACCAACGGAGAGGCGTTGTCTCGACAATGGCTTGACGCTCTTTTTGGGGTAATTCATTTGAAGAATGACTGTTTTCCGGGTGTTCACGATATGTCATTTCTGCTCCTAACGACGATTGACTGCTGTACACCTTCACTCGGAGACCGTTCCCACAGTCATCCAAGCACGTTGGCAAGCGTTTAATCAGTCAACATGCTCTCGAATCGGCCTGAATTGCCATTGGACGCGGAAGAACGAGCGTGCAACACCGATCCGTATCGCTGGATGGCCTCTCAACTTCACGTGATAGCCGAGGCAACTTCTTAGAATTGTCTTGAGGGTGTCGCCATCAAGTGCCAGCGCTTGGAAGCAGATTCGTTGCTTTAACTTGCGTAGCTTCTCGTGTTCACCATCAGATTGGTCTTCAACATTCCGATGCGTGAGGTGCCTGAGTTGCATTATGTCGTGGAACTCGGAATCACGAGACGGTAGAAGGGTAGTGAGGCAGCGTCCGCTATACCCACTCCGTTTGCAACACAAACGTTGGCTGTGGGACAGCTGATACGACCGATCCCGTCGCCGAACGCGCTCTCAAAGTTTGGCGTACCCGGAGGAACGTTAAACGTCACGGTCGACCACGTAGACCCGCCGTCAATCGTGCCAAGAAGGACAGATTCAGTGGGATTGGCGCCACCAGGCACTCGTTGTACGTTCGCATCGTATCCAGAGGCCCAGCACTCGTTGTTCGTGGGACAAGACAGTCCATAAAGAACCGGGGCCGGCACGCTCGACGGGAGTTGTTCAGGAGACCACGTGTTCCCACCGTCGGTAGTTGACACGATGTCGGTAATTGACGTCTCAGGCGGCCACGAGCATCCGAAGTCTTCGGCGTTCGGCGTCGCTTGAAGATTGGCTGAAGTGATGAGGGAGGATTCGAATTGCACGATGGTTCCAATTGCTGCATTTGGCGCTCCGGCTGTCTCGTGAAGCGGAGGTGGCGAATTTGAATAAGGTTTCTTCGCAGCGCAAGCGAGAGGATTCTCAAAAGGAACGCTGATCAGACCCGTGACCGAACAATGGAGCGCGTCCGCGCACGAAAGAACTGAATCTCGGCCAACCGCGAATCCGCTCGGCATTGTGGTGGACGACCAAGTGTTCCCTCCGTCGTTCGTTGTTTCCACAACGCCTTTAGCCCAATCGGTAGTTCCGTCGCTCAGGTTTCCTTGGTCTCCAAGTGCCACGCAGTCAAGACGTGACGCGCACTGCAGTGTCCATAGCGAATTACCCGCTGTGATGGCGGTGCTGGTAAATGTTGATCCGTCGTCAGTTGATAGGAACGTGGCGTTGGTGGGTTGGCCGTATCCCAGAGCGCCTGGATGGTAAGTCGGGCTGTAGGGAGCTTCCTCAGACGCCAAGCCACCGCAGAACTGGCCGGAGGAGCACGAAAGCGAAAGAAGAGTCCCAACCGTAGATGGAAGAGGCGCCACGGTGAAGGAGTGCCCACCGTTAGTGGTCGAGACGAGGACGGACTGGCCGTTGTACGTGCCGCCGGCGTCACAATCGCTGTTACTCCCGCAACTCAGCGACGTTGTCGGTGAGAACCCGCTTGGCATCGAATACTCCGTCCAGACCAAACCGCTGTTGGTGCTCGCGTAGAACGAGACCGACAAGAGGGGAGAGTTCTCTACGGGCGCAGCGGTGATCTTGTCCATTTCGTAGCAGGCAGACGCGGTCGGACACGTAACACCGACACCGGGAGGACCCACGGGAATCTGTTGCCAAGTGCCGCTCAAAGAGTCGTCGGCGAGCAACCACGTACCGTGACGTGAGGGCCTGGTGTCACTGACTTGCTTCGTTATAAGAGAGTTTCCTGATTGCCAAGAAGTGGTGATGGGCGAATCCAGCCGGCCGCTGCCACGCACAATCGAAACCACTACACCCGCGAGCAGGATCATTGCAAAAGCCACGCTCACCGTTACAACGACGCGCCCGCGAAAAGGTCGGACGGATAACCAATATGGACGCTTCACGTGCCGCCCGCCCCTACGCGCGAACGTTAAGGACCTGTATCGTGGATGCTTCTTCGTTGACTGTCGAAGCTGAAACGCGAACCAGGCTTCGTCAACCGAATACGTCAATTCATCGGTCTCGGGGTTGGCCGCTTCGAGAAGTTCGATCGCAGACATGTCGTTCATGGGAGTATTCCTTCTTGGGTAGTGGTACTAGGAAATGGAACGATCTCGCTCTCGAATTTTTTGAGAGCACGGTGGTAACGAACGTTCACGGCGTTGTGAGTAAGTCCAAGCACTTCGGCAATCTCGACGCGGCTCAAGTCGTCCCAGTGGACGAGTCGAAGCACCTCTTGCTCGGTCTTGGACAGACGAGCCAGCGCCGACCTGACGGACTCACCATCAAAAACGTCGCTACCTACTTCTGCGAGGTTGCTAACGGAATCGACACGAACGTCGTTAATTGAGCGACGCGCCTTTCGCCCGGCATTTGCTACTTCGAAGCTCGTGATGCGGATCAGCCACGGTAGCGACGGGTTCTCGACCTTACGAAACTTCTCCCATGCGATCACAAAGCTCGATGACACGACATCTTCCACTCGAGAAAGTGGCACGCGACGCGCGACATATTGCCGAACTCGATCGTAGTTGTCGCGGAACAGTGTCTCGAACTGAGCGCGGTATTCAGCCTCCGTCGTGAGCTCAAAAGAATCCATCACCTTATATACGTCAGATGTGGCTACCAGAATTACCACTTCGCCAGAATTTCATCCTCAATTTCACAGTCGACTAAAGACCAGGATGATGCGATGATTTATGTAAATTGGCTTTAGATAGCCTGCAAAAGTTCTGCTGTTCACGATGTCGCGACAGATTTCATCTGGAACTCTCAAAACAATCGATTCGAACACGTCCGCGACGGCAATGAGCAACGTGAAAGAAGGCAGAAGATTAGGCCGATTTGCCTCGCGCCCTATGAGCAATTAGCCGAGCCCCGCTCACATTCATCCGCCAGCGGGCCAATTCACCGCTCACTCCATGAAATCTCGCAACTTGCTCGTCACCCCTGCCCTTCAAAGCGTGTCTGATGGCCCCCTCGGTCGGAATTAGAAGCTCACCAGACAAGAACTTTGCTTCCTCTTCTTGCTCCGCTTCAATGCCACATCCTCGTTCGTTTGAACTTAGAACGCTTGCAAATTCGTGTTCCAGCAAATAATGCGAGATTTCGTGGGAGATTGTTGCGCGTCGTCGCGTCGTTGGGTGCGCATCGTTATCAAGGATGGCGAAGCCATTGCCATTCTTGATGAGGGCGCCAGACAAGGTCCCGCTCGTCGAGTGATAAAAGTGATCTCTCGCGGGTCCTTCTAACGTCCCGAGTTCGACCACCGGAATGCCGTATTCAACGGCAAACTCGTATGGGTCGAACTGCCCTTCAATCGCAACGTGGAACTCGGCGCGAATCTCAAGTGCAAGTCGAGTTGAATTCGCCTTGAATCCGCGCTTCATCATTAACTCTTAGAACGTGCCCGCTCGAGCGTTGCCGCGATGACTTGTTCGAGATACTTCACATCGTTCTCGTCGAGATCTTTCTGGGCACGGAGAAGTGGAGCGAGCTGTACGAGCACATCCGGCGAGACTGGCATCTCATTGTCATTGTCATCGTCAATGAATTGCTCGGCTGGCAGTCCGAGCCACCGCACAATTGTGGCGAAGCCATCTGCGTCGGGTTTTTGTCCATTGCTGATCCGAGACAGGAGAGAAGCACTTACACCAATGTCTTTTGCGAGAGCCCTCCAGGAAATGCCTCGCCCGAGGCGCGCAGCATTGAGCGCTGTGTACAGACGTTCAGCTGAAATCTTGGCCATTTGGTAAGTATTGCAGATGTGAAGCGGTGACTCGCATCTAGGGCGATAGTGTTCTAGAATCGACACAATGTATCGATAGTGAAAGGAAGTAAATCAAATGGCAACAGGTAAGCGAGGGCGTAGCGCGATCACAGGTCGATTCGTAAAGCCCGTCACAGTCGCGCGTCATCCCAAGACGACCGTAAATGAAAGTACTCGGTCGCCGAAGAAGAAGGGCAATTAGGAGGTGGTGACCCGGGCCCTCGACTTCGGTCATTGGGTCCGGATTTCCGTTTTGGAGAAGCCACCCAGACTACGAAAGTCAACTTGGCCAGTGAAACGTACGCATGAAATATCGAAGTAAGAAAGGAGAAAGATGTCAAAAGCAAATTCTGATGAAACTGGTGTCTTCCTGCACGCGGCAGTACACGCAATGTCGCTATGGCCGGGCTGGGTGTGGATCCTGCTCGTCGTCTGCGTCGGCGCGAACGCGACAAGATTGACTCGGCCGAACCGCCGTCGTCGATAAGAAAGATCGAGGGAAGCGAGGTGGTACTCAACTCTTTGGTGATGTCAACCGTAACGACAAACCCAAAGGTGTTTACAACTCTTGAAAAAGACGACTAGTTAGTCATGGGCCGACGCACGATTGAAGAGGAGTTGGAGGCACTATTTAAAGAGAGTCGCAGCAATGTCCGAACTCGTAAACATCATTTGGTGCCTGCCTCGTATTTGCGGCGCTGGGCGAGAGATGGTCAACTCAACGTGACAGATCTTTCAGAGTCGAAAAAAACTTACGCGTCTGCAGCCGAAACCGCGGCCCGTGTCACTGACTTTTATGCGATTCGTAGCGAACAGATCGATGAGGACGAGCCTCCCCCCATGCTCATGGAGACAATGCTCGCGAAGATCGAGGGAAGTGTGGTTGCGCCTATTGACAAGTTGATTGAAGTCGGCCCAGCGGGGCTCAGCATGGAAGACACCCATGCGATTTGTCGATTCGTTGGTTTCCAGATACAAAGAGGACGACACGGACGCGAGTTATTAACTGAACTCTCAAGCCAAGCTGCAAGGCTCTTCCGGACTTCCAAATCGGACGGATCAATAAAAAAGATGCTTCGCAAGAGAGGTCAACCAACGGGCGAAAAGGAGATCGCTGAAGTCAGAGAGGCGCTAAATGCCCTAAATGACGGGACGATCGACGTTCGAGCTCCTAAAGCAATGCTCATTTGGCTCTCTGCAGACGCGGGTGAGAATGCTTGGAAATTTCTTGCATCTCGACGCTGGATGGTTTGTCACTCTGGCACGGAAATAGTCACTTGCGACGAACCCGTGGCTTTCGTAAGCGCTTCCCTTCGTCAAGATGGGGCGCTTCGGGGGATTGGCTTGTCGAGCGCAATCGTGTTTCCTCTTGATCCACATCACTTGTTGGTGATGTTTCATCCGGACATGCCATTTGACGAGTTGGGAATGATGTCGGAACTGCTACCCAGCGAAACAGAAGAAATCAACTCCGTTCTTGCTTGGAATGCGAGCCGATGGATCTTCGAGCGAGCCGAATCTCATCGCGTTCAGAATCTTTGGGTCCCGCCGCAACCCCAAGAGAAACTTATGCTCACACGATTACCTCTATCTGAGCCGTCCAACGGTGAAGTCGCCCATTTCAGGTCAAGGCCGAGAGTCCATCCTTTACTTCCGGGTCTAAAGCGGCCCGTTGACCGTTGGTTCGCGGAAGTTGACAGACAGCATTTCCTTGACGTCCGGTACAACCCCGATGCCTTTCAAGAGGTCCTGATTTACGACTGGCCCCCGGGCATGCCGTGGTGAGAAGTGGCCCGGGGATCCATCAAGCGTTGTAAGTGTCTTGGACCGCGATTCAGCCGCCGCCTGAATCTCGTTGGGAAAGTTGGAGGCTGCGACGTCAGTGTCACTGTCCAGACTTCCCCTCGGTATTCCACAGCATTGACCCCATCGCATCGGCTGCTTCCTTTCGATCGGGGTCGAGAATGTGTCCATAGACATCAGCCGTCATGCGAATCGAGGAATGACCAAGTACTTTGCTTACAACCTGTATTTTTACTCCCTGGGCGAGCATCAGGCTGGCTGCAGAGTGGCGAAGTTCGTGAGGATGCCAATCCCCGAGACCGGCGCCTCGACAGATCGCCTGAAACTCTCTGTACAGATTTCTCGGGTCGATGGGCGTGCCGACCGACGACGTGAAGATGTACCCCGAGTCAAACCACGAGTCTCCCAACCATTCTCTTTCGGCCTGCTGTCGCTCCTCGTGAGCGAGGAGTGCCCTTAGCATTGGCTCCGGCAGATTCACCGCCCGCCGACTGAGCGATGTTTTCGTGTCTGTGGTAACGAGTAGAGATCCTTCTCGCTTGAGTTGTCTCGAGACCCTGAGAACCCCGGTGCTTCGGTCGAGGTCGCTCCACTGCAGGCCGAGTGCCTCGCCTCGACGAAGCCCTGTCGACAACATGAGGGCGTACAGCGCCTCATTGTGGTGTCCTCGCAGCGTCTCTAAGAGATGCCGTGCTTGATCGGGTGAGAGAGTGCGGCCTTCGTGGCGGACCATCTTTGGCGATCTCGAGAGAGTGGCGACGTTGCGATGGACGAGCTCCCACCGGATCGCCTGATCCAGGCACTGGGCGAGCACGGCTCGAATCCTCCGCACCGTGGAGGGCGAAAGACCACTGTCCGCCTTCTGAGAGAGGAGTTTGTCGACGTCACTGACGTTGAGTTCGACAAGCTTTTTATTCCCGAGACGAGGCAGGATATGCATCCGCACCACGGTCTGGTAGTTGCTATAGGTGCTGGGCGCGATCTGGTGGCGCATGACGTCATCAAACCACCGTTCAAAGAGTTCGGCAATCTTGACGTCTTCGTTCTTGAGCAGTAGCCCGTCGTCAATCTTTCGACGTAGGTCCTTCAGCTTCTTGACGACCTCGGTGCGCTTCTTTCCCGACACGTACTTTCGAAGAGGCTTTCCTAACGAGTCGTAGCCCATGTGCGCGACGCCCATCCACAGTCCATCGGACTTACGTTGGTAGATCGAGCCTTCGTGATTTGATCGCCGCGGCGTCATCAGATTCCCCTCAAAAGAATTGCTGAAGTAACTGCTGAAGCAACGGTCGCGGAGGGTGAAACTAAAAATTGAAGAACTCGAAAAGCCTTATGAAATAAGGCGTTTGATTGGTGGAGGTAAGGGGATTCGAACCCCTGACCCCTTGCATGCCATGCAAGTGCTCTACCAGCTGAGCTATACCCCCGCGTGAGTTTTCAATGTTAGCAGTTGGTCCCAATGCGGCTTCTGGTCACTTCGCCTAATGCATATTGCATCTAAAGGCGACTTTGTGAGACGGGGAATTCGGACGTGAACGTGAAATCGATTTCCGGACGCTCAGTGTGATGGCGAAAGTCTCTGACGAACCGACTTCGGCAGTCCCGCGACGACTTGTTCGAATGAGTGCGTGACCATTGACTTGATCTCGTGGTCGGGAATACTCTCGTCGAGTAACACGGTGTTCCAGT
>JGI20207J14881_1000777_pt1 | contig 11417 bp, 9 predicted proteins | sample NGESurdeep092012_4_FD_14881 | JGI IMG/M metagenome (IMG submission 14881)
GCCACGCCGAGTGACCGTTTGTCACGCTGAATACCAAGAGCGGTCACCACCACGCCTTCCAGCGCGGTGCTTGTCTCCTGGAGCACGAAGTCGTGTGTTATGTCACCTGCGTTGAGCGTGACCTCTGTCGAAACCGCCTTGAAGCCGATGCGCCTGGCTGTGAGTGTGGCAGACAATCCCGTGAGCCGCGCCGCCGGAACGACGAAGGAATACCGCCCGTCTCCACCCGTAGTGGCGCCGATGTTGACGCCGCTGAGAAAAACGCTGACCGCAGGCAGCGGCCCGGCGTCAGAGGTGACCCGACCGGAGATGGTGGCACCTCCCTGCGCAAGCGAGATACACGGAAAAAGAGCCAGCGCGCCTATCACCACGCTGGTTAGGCGAACGAGACGTCCCATCATAATCCTCCTTGACTGCTCAGTATCGATTCGTCACCGGGCTATATCCGCAGCCGGGGTTGGGGATACAGTATACAGTATGCTGTGGATAGCACAAGGCGGGCTGGCCGGCCCGGCCGGAGGCGGTATCTTCTCCTCGGGGGGCCCTCCCCGGTGCCGCCGCCTGGAAACCGTCCGACCGACACACCTGCCCGCTACCGATGCCACGAGCACTAATCACACGACTGTTCCGTACGCTGTCCACTGCTCTATGCGTGGGCGCCATGGCCGCGTGCGCCACACCGCGTATCGCGATGCGATCAGACTCAACACCGCTGTTGCACCCGGAGTCGGCCGCACTCAGCACTCCTGCTCCGCCACTATTCCAGGTGCGATTCGAAACCACCCAAGGCCCAATCGTTATCACCGTACACCGGGACTGGGCACCGATTGGCGCAGATCGTTTCTACTATCTCGCGCGAAATGGCTTTTTCGACGGCGAACGGTTCTTTCGCGTTCGCGCAAACTACATCGCGCAGTTCGGATTGAACGGCGACCCCGCAGTGATCGCCGCATGGAAAAATCGCACGATGCCGGATGACTCCGTGCGGGTCAGCAATCTGCGTGGCACACTGGGATATGCGATGACAGGCCCCAACACCCGCACGACGCAGATCTATTTCAATCTCGTCGACAATCCTCAGCTTGACTCACAAGGATTCGCGCCTTTCGGGACAGTCACGAGCGGCATGGATGCAGTGCTACGACTCTACTCCGGCTACGGCGAGAATGCCGGCGGCGGAGTCAGGGCCGGCAAACAAGGTCGCATCGAAGCCGGTGGAAATGCGTACCTGAGTCGTGCCTTCCCAAAGCTCGATTACATCAAGCGCGCGATCGTGATCGAACCGAACTGACAGTGGGTCCGGTGCGTCATGGCCGGGGACGCGGCGGAGTCGGTGCCCAGGCCGCAGTATCGGCAGCGCTCGCCGGCCCTATTTTCCCCTCGACCGACTTCATCAACGACTGCGGGTCGTACACTTTGCCAGCCTTGATCACGAGCCGCGGAAGCCGGACGCGCCTGATATCAGCGAGTGGATTCCCGCGCACGATCACAAGATCCGCCCATTTTCCCGGCTCGATCGTACCCAGCTTGTCACCCACGCCGATCGCGCGCGCGCTGTTGATCGTCGCGATCCGTAGAACAGCGGCATTCGGGATTCCTGCCAACGACAGTGACAACAATTCCCGATTAACGGCGAACGGTGTGAAGAACTCGCCCCAGCTTGGATGGTCTGTACCGAGCGTAATCAGATCGCCACCGCCAGCGTCGTAGAATGCTTTCACTTCCTTTCGCTTGGTCCAGTAGATGTTCTCGAACTGCTGATTCACTGGCCGCGGCGGCCGTGCATCCACGATTGCACGCATGTATGGCGTGAGGAAGCGCTTTTCGTCGGTGTAATACGAGAACACGACGGGATCCTTCTTCCCGTAGTAACCGTAAGCACTCAAAGTCGCGTCAAAATACACATGCTGCTGCTTGTACAGCGCGACAATCCGGCGGAAGGCCGGCGTGTCGAACTTCATGTGCTCATAAGAATCGTATGCGGATCTGTCAGGCGTGAACGCGTCACCGCCCATGAAGTGCTCGATGCGATCTATTCCCATGAGAATCGCGTCGCGCGGATTCACAGTGTTCTGGAACCCGGAACCGAGGTGACCAGTCACAGTAAGCCCGTGCTGATGCGCACGCTCAATGAGAGCCTGCAACTGGTACGGCGCGATCCCCTTGGCCTTGAAGCCGCGCACCCCCAGCTCCGCCCAGTGGTCAACCTCCGCGTAGATCGAATCGACCGAGATGTCGCGCTTCCAGCCCGGGCGAGCGGTGCCGAAATACGGTCCGGAATTCATCAACCGCGGACCCGGTTCGAGCCCGCGATCGATCCGGATGCGCAACGCACGCATTGAATCCGGATTCATCTCCCCAGCCGGCCACGTCGACGTTACGCCGTTCGCGAGAAAAAGCGACGGATACGCCGTCGTCTCATCCTTCCGGCCGGCGTTGAAGAGGTCCATCGCATAATGAGCGTGCAGATCAAACAGTCCGGGGATCACCGTCTCCGTATCCGCGAGCTGGATGCGTTGCGCATCCGCCGCAGCGATCGAAATGTCCCCGCCGACGCGCAAGAGCTTGCCGGCGCGTATAAGTATTCCGGGATTGCGAACGCGCTGGTTGCCAGTGGACGAGAACATCCAGCCACCCGTGATCACTACATCGCGTGTCTGTGGCGTACCCTGCGCTTGCAGCAGGCTGATCGGGACACACAGAACCAGCGCGAATCGTGCGAGCCATCTTTTCAAAACTCGCGTTCCGTGCCGTGTCTGGCGAGTCCCCATTGGTTGACAGGTTCGATCCCGATGTGTCGTCATTTCCCGGTATCCGNGCCAAGGAGTTTGTTCAGTGCAGTCAACTGTACATCGAGTTGTGCGCGAAGCGTGCGATAACGCTCGACTGCATCGCGCCCGATCTTCTGATCGGCGCCGTTCGTCATACCGTAAAGATATGTGATATTTCCCTGCAGTTGCGGTTCACTGTAGCGAATTGACGGCGTTTCGATCTTCGCGGCTATAGCCGACAGTCTCTGCAGAGTGTCCGCCGCGGCACCTGTGCCGCCCTTGAGCCGAGCCTGAGCAGCGCGAATGCGCGACACGGCGATGTTGACGTCGGACACCATATCGCGCACACGCATATTATGATCGAACTGTTGACGCATGTCAGCGATGGTCACGCCGTCCTGAGTCACTCTCGGATCCGGTTTGACAATTAGCGGCTGCGTTTCACTCCACGGTCTGGCGTTTCCGGTTGCCGCCACTGTAAGTCGCACGCGATACGTACCGGGCACTGCGTCCGGCCCGCCGCCGCCAGCTGGCCGCGATGCAGACTGCCGAGGTCCGGGATACGTCAGGTCCCATGTAAAACGATTGACACCGGCGTGAGTTGTCACAACGGCGGGCGCAGACCGGCGTCGCGGTGCGTCCTCGTCTTCGCTCGACGCATCGGCCGTTGATTCGCGATTCGCGGGAGCCGTTGAGCTCGCGAAGCTCTGTACGACTTTCCCACTCGCGTCCAGTATATCGAGAGTGACGTGCCCCTCTGGCGCAGTTGGGAAATAATAATCTATCGTCGCGCCACTCCGCGGATATTGCGGCGCCGCAGTGCTGTTGCCGCGATCGGATACCGGATTTGCGCGATAATGCATGCGGTACGCAGTGCGCGGCTTGAACAGATGCGCACTCGACGCATTATAACCGACATTCCAGTCGCGCAGCGGTGCAAGATCGTCCATGATCCAGAATGCGCGCCCCTGCGTGGCGATCGCCATGTCACTGCCGTGGACGTTGATATCGTTGATGGGCGTTGCAGGCAGGTTGAACTGGAACGGCGACCAGTGCGCACCATTGTCGAGCGAGACGAACATTCCGAATTCGGTTCCCGCGTAGAGCAATCCCGCGCGCACCGGATCCTCGCGGATCACTCTCGTTGGATAGTCGGCTGGGATTCCGTTCTTGCCATCAGTGAGACGCGTCCAGTTCTTACCGTAGTCGTCAGTTCGATAGATATACGGCGCGAAGTCGCCGAGCAGGTAGCGATACACTGCGATGTACGCAGAACCGGCACGATGCGGTGACGGCTCGATAGTCTGTACGCGTCCTCCCGGTGGGAGATCCCTGGGTGTGACATTCGTCCAGGTCTTGCCGTCGTCACGCGTCACGTAAACCGGACCGTCATTGGAGCCGGTCCAGATCAGACCTTTCTGCAATGGCGATTCACGAATCGCATAAAGAGTGCTGTAAACCTCTTCACCTGTTACGTCACGCGTGATCGGGCCGCCGCTTACAACACTTTGATAACGCGGATCGTGCGCGGTCAGATCGGGACTGATTCGCTCCCATGTTACGCCCTCGTCTCGCGTACGATGCAGGTACTGTGAGCCGTAGTAGATCACGTGCGAGTCATGCGGTGACAACTCGATCGGCGAAACGCGCTGAAAACGGTAGATGAGGTCGGACGGCGGACTACCATACAATGATTGGGCACCGACCCAGTACTGCTTTTGCTGGCCGGTGCGCAACGACATGCGACTGAACTGACCCTTGCACGACGCATAGACCGTATCGGGATTCGTGATGTGGGGCATGATCGGCCCAGTCTCGCACCCGGGCCCCGTCCGCCATTCTGCAATCTGACCGGAGTTGAGCGGCAGACTCGGCACTATCAGGGTTTCGTTGTCCTGTTGCGCTCCGTACAGCCGATACGGGAACTGATTGTCGATCGCGACTGCGTATATCTCGGCGGTCGGTTGATTTTCGATTGACGACCATGTGTTACCACCGTCGAGTGAAACGTTCGCCCCGCCATCGTTGGCCTCAATCATCACGTTGCCATCATGCGGATTGATCCACATGTCGTGATTATCGCCATGCGGCGTACGCAGAATACGAAAAGTCCTGCCACCATCCGTGGATTTGTAGAAGTTCTCCGCCCCGCCGTATACAACATCCGCGTTTGTCGGATCTGCTGCGAGAGTGACATAGTAGAACGGACGCGTGATGAGTTGTGGATTGTTGCTTGTCATCACCCAGTGCTCGCCCGCGTCGTCGGACCGATACAGACCACCGCCTGGCTTGGCTTCGATCAGCGCGTAGACTCGATCGGGATTCGCTGCTGTAACCGCGATATTGCTCTTTCCGATTAGATCGGATGGCAGCCCGTTCGTCATTTTTGCCCAGTGATCGCCGCCGTCGACGCTCTTGTACAATCCGCCCTCACGAGCACCGCTGATGATTGTCCACGGCTTGCGGACACCGTGCCACATGCCAGCGTAGATGACATTCGGATGGCCCGGCTGCAGCTCCAGATCCGATGCTCCTGTGCTGTCGGAGAGATAGAGAACCTTCTGCCACGTCTTGCCGCCGTCTCTGGTGCGGAATACGCCGCGCTCTGTATTCGTTGTGAATGCGTTACCGATTGCGGCGACATAAACGATGTCAGGATTGGTCGGATCGATTCGCACTGAGCCGATCTGACCGGCGTCACGCAAGCCGGCAAAAGTCCACGTCGCGCCAGCGTCGATAGACTTGTACACACCACGACCGGTCGAAACATTGCTGCGGATATCGTCAGATCCAGTTCCTACGTAGATGACTTTCGGATCCGAGATCGATACGTCGATGGAACCCATGGAGCCGACGGGAATCTTTCCATCCGAAATGGGCACCCAGCTTGCCCCCGCGTCGGTCGTCCGCCACAATCCTCCGCTCGCGACACCCATATAGAAGGTGCGCGGCTCCGATGGCACGCCCATGACGGTGGTAACTCGACCGCCGCGCGCTGGGCCGACCATTCTGTAGCGCAGATCGAAATGAGCGTTGTCGAAAGTCGGAGTAGCCTGTGCGCCGACAGATGGAACGTTGCCTGCGGCGATGGCAAGCGCGGCTACTGCGGTAATGAACGACTGGGCACGGTGCATTTTGACTCGCGGACAGAATTGGCTATTTGGACAGAAGGCGTTTCGTAAGTATGGAACGCACGACTCGGCATGTCCATGCCGCGCATCCTACGGGGCTACGACGTCGGCGACCGAAATGTTGTATTGCGTCACTTCCCAGACGGCGCTGGCCACTGCGATTGATGCCGCAAACCCGTCTGGTGCATCAAGCGGGCGAACGAGCGTCGCGGGATCCGGTGTCGCAGCCTCCCAGACACTTGCGCCGCGGACCTTTACACGTGCCTCGGACCGAGTCCACGCCTCCATGAATCGGAAATCGCGATTGTCATCCGAGAGAATCGCATTCACATCTTCGTGCGTGAAGAAACGCCGGAGAATTGTCTCTGCATTCGGCACTGCGCGCATCTGTTCGATATCGACACCAATCTGCGCGACACGCGTCACCGCCAGCATTGCGATACCGTGGGAATGCGAGATGGAGAAATGCAGTGACGGATCGTTCCGCAGCAACGGTTTCCCCTTTGGTGCAGCGTATATCTCGATCGCGTCAGTTGCAACACCGACCTGCACCGCGAGAACGCGTTTCGCCACCTCTCGTACGGTAACTCCGTCACCGGTATCAAGAGTGAACACGCGCACTTCGTCAACTCGCAGCGGGGTGACGACAGATTCAGGAAGTCCAGTCATTCGCTGAATGGACCCGCTTCACTCAAGTGCGACCAACTCCACGGCAACGCGCCCTTCGGCGATCGTCATGACCGCAACGGTTGGGGGCATGTTGAAACGGCGCTCACCCGCGGAGCCAGGATTCACGACCATTACATCAGCACTCTTGAATATCAGTTGGTGGTGCGTGTGCCCATACACGATGACGTCTGCGCCAGGATAGGCGGCGAGCAGTTGCTCCGGCTTGGGCCTCCCAAGCTCGTTACCGTGGCTCATATGGAGCCGAGCCCCTTCGAACGTATGTTCGAAAGTGAGCGGAAGGTTCGGATCGTCGATCGGATCACAGTTTCCTGCGACTGCGTGGACCGGCGCGATGGTGCGGAGCTCGTGGAGTATATCGTCTCCGCAGACATCGCCGGCGTGAAGGATCACGTCCACGCCCTGGAACACTGTGTGGACCTTGGGGCGCAGCAGCCCGTGTGTATCGGAGATGAGGCCGATTTTGATCATGCTGACACGTCGTGCTGCGTCATGCTGGAAAACTAGGCAGAAGTGCGGCTCGCCGTGAAGGGGAACGTGCGTAATAGACGGTTACGACTGCCCGGCGCGGGTCTAGATTGTTGGCATGTCCATGCTGAGACTGACTCTCGCGCTTGGCGCCCGCTCGATTCGCCACCCGTCGCTCGCCGTCGATCTGGTGCGCGTGAGCTGGCGTTTTCGGAACAGGCGCTGGTATCTGAGGCCGCCTTTCCTTCCGCTTCCGGATAGAGACTACGTTCGCTGGCGTATGGACACAGCGTACGGATCCCCTGACGCCATCCCTTCTGCGTTAGACGCGGAGCGGTATGTGCGCTGGGCCGCGAAGAAATGAGCGATGACGATGCGACCGTGAATCGCATTGAAGATGAGATCAAAGCGCGCGCGCGCGAACTCGGCTTCGACCTGGTTGGAATCACAACTCTCGGCGAAGTAGAATCCGCAGCTCAATTTGATGCATGGATCGCCGCGGGTTACGCGGGCGACATGGGATATCTCGAACGCGGCGCAGAGAAGCGACACGATACTCGCTTGCCGTTCGAAGGCGTTTGCAGCGCGGTCGTCGTCGCGATGAACTACGGAGGGACGCAACCTCCCGGTCCGGTCGCGCGATATGCGCGCGGCGACGACTATCACGAACTGATGGTTGACCGACTGAATGAATTGCATCGATGGATCGAAGGCGTAGTTGGTCATTCGATACGCGGCAAACCGTATGTTGACACAGGTCCAATTCTCGAGCGCGATCTTGCGCAGCGCGCCGGACTCGGCTGGATCGGGAAGAACACGAATCTGCTCAATCCAACGTTGGGTTCGTTTTTCTTTCTGGGCGAATTGCTGCTGGACCTGGAGCTTCGCGCGGACGAGCCGTTCGAGACGGATCATTGCGGAAGTTGCACGCGATGTCTCGATGCATGTCCGACAAACGCGTTCGTCGCGCCACACGTTCTCGACGCGACGAGATGCATTTCGTATCAGACGATCGAGCAGAAGGGGTCGATCGACGAGACGTTGAAAGAGGCGATTGGAGAGAATCTGTATGGGTGCGATATATGTCAATCTGTGTGTCCTTGGAACGTGAAGTTCTCAAAGGATGCGACNGAGNNGGCGTTCNNGCCGCGTGCGTTCCTTGCGGAAAAGGATGCGCGCACTCTTGCGGNGGATCTCCTTGCGATGTCGCAGGCAGAATCCGGCGCGGCGTTTCGGAAGTCCCCGATGAAGCGCGCGAAGCTCGCTGGGTTGCAGCGGAACGCGCGAGTGGTGCTTCACAACGTCGGCGACCCGAAGCGCCTGATCGGCCCCTAGGTAGTCGGCGGTTTCGGGCGGCTTGCACATGCGGGCGCAGTGTGGAAACTCCGGCGGATCGGCCAGGAGTGAGTACCCTCCGCCNGTACCATCGCGCTCCGCCGAACAGCGCTGATCACTTGCACGCGGGCACGAACCGAGTAGCGGGTCATCAATTGTGGCGGCTACTCTCGCGCGCGGTCGTCGGAAGCGCGATTATCTATGACCATGGAGATCCACCGGTCCAAGCATCCCGTCCACGGTTGGCGTGAGTTCCTCAAGGAAGTCGGCATCATCGTACTGGGCGTGCTCATCGCACTCGGTGCCGAGCAGGCGGTTGAGTGGCTGCACTGGCGGCAGCAGGTGGAGCTTACGGAGGAGGCGCTCCAGCACGAGGTTCGCTTCAACCTGCGGTTCGCATACGAACGCCGAGTGGACGAGCAGTGCCAGAACGGGCGTATCGCGCACCTGCGCGACAAGCTGCTGCAACATGGGAGCCGCTGGACATCCGACAGCGTGCCGGTCAGCGGTCGCGGACGTTTCTACGATCCGCCGGCAATGCCGCTAGTGTATCGAACGCCGGACCGCCCGTACGAGACCGAGGTTTGGGACATAGCGCTGCCGGGAACGGCGCTCACGCACATGCCGCGCGACCGCGCCGCGTTCTACGCCAAAGTGTACGACAATGTCTCCTACCTTCGTGCCGCTCAGGCGCGCGAGGAGGAGTTATGGCCCAAACTTGCACCGCTCGGCTTCGACCGCACGTTGAGCGCCGCCGAGCGGACTGCCTTCCTGTCCACGCTGAGTGAGCTGGCGCGGCTGAACCAGGCGATGGCCGGATCCGGCGGCCAACTCATCGACGAAGCCAGCCGTGGTGGCAACGAGCTGCGCCTCACGCGAGCAACGGCCGACACCGTGCTCGCACAGGCTAGACACTGCGGTCCCACCGCGCCGATACCGCTGGCGCGCGAGTAGCGTTGGCGTCCGGGCCCGCTGTGCGCCACTTGCACGATGACGTCATCAAGTGCTTCTCGAGTGTCTCTAGTAGAATGCGTGCGATATCTCTACAAAGCGAGATACAGAGCGCCCATGGCTCTCATTTTCCGAAGATCCGTGCGCGATGGAATACGTGGCTCGCTGCCGATGAATCGCCAGAGCGGCCCGGCGAGTGTTGCTAACCTCAGGTCAACCCTGGAATCGCGTTGGCGGGTTCGCTGGCGGACGGGAGCTCCCCGGCTTCGAGCCGTGCAACGAGATCCAGCAGGCCGGCAGCTTCCCACCAGAGACTGCGGCGGCCTACGTGCCGCACGGAAGTCGGGCTCTAAATTCTTGTCCGACTTAGACTTCGGCTGCCTGTTGAGAGCGGGATCTCGAAATGGTTTTGCCGATACATCTCCCAGGACGTGTGTCCGTGGAATGTGAAGTTTTCGAGGGATGCGACTGAGGTGGCGTTCGCGCCGCGTGAAATAGTGGCCGGGAAAGATGCACGCACGTTGGCCAACGAGGTTGTCGCGATGGACGACGAGCAGTTCAGGGTGGTGTTCAAGAAGTCACCGATGAAGCGCGCGAAGCTCCGCGGGTTGAAGCGCAATGCGTTGGCGGTGCTCGATAACGACGCGTTCGTGAGGAATGCATCGGCACTCATCACTGTTCCCGTACGATGCCGTGCAACTGGCAGGCAAGCCGACGAAGTAAGCTATCCTTGACACCTTGAGGAGGGATGATATTCGCGTGCCGCGTCACCTCCTGCCAGCGATCCCCCTGACTCGCGGGCAGAACGGGAGTCCCAACGAGCCAGCGCGCGCTCGGCAGGACCGATCCCTTCGAAAGTTTGCGCGCGACGCTTACGGCTGCAGCCAGCGCGCGGTATCGTTAGCGCGACAGGAAGGCCATAACCACCATCCTCGGCCCGCGGAAACGAGCAATGAGACCACACTGCCGCATCGCGATCGGCGTTCTCGCCGGTGCGTTTTTCGCCTTTGGCCTGCCGCTACTCGTTGCGGCACAGACCGAGCAGTCTCTGCGCGTGACGCTTCTCGGCACCGGCCGGCCCGATCCGGTCATTGACCGATTTGGGCCGAGCACGCTCGTGGAAGCCGGTGGTGAACGCCTTCTGTTCGATGCAGGACGGGGGGCGAGCCAACGCCTCTGGCAACTCAAGATCCCGCTCGGGCAGGTGAACGCCCTGTTTCTGACCCATCTTCATTCCGACCACACCGTGGGCATTCCGGATCTCTGGCTCACCGGCTGGCTTCCGACTCCCTTCGGCCGGCGAGCAGTGCCGCTGGAAGTCTGGGGACCGACCGGTACACGCGCAATGATGGCCGGCCTGCGCGAAGCGTATGCATGGGACATTGATGTGCGGGGCAGGCAGGAGGGACTGCCACCGGCTGGCATCGCGGTCGTCACGCACGAGATTCGCCAGGGCGTCGTGTTTGATCGGCACGGGGTGAAAGTGACCGCTTTTACCGTCGACCACGGTGGCCTGCTCAAGCCTGCTTTCGGCTATCGCGTGGACTACGATGGTCATTCCGTCGTGATTTCCGGTGACACGCGCTTCAGCGAGAACTTGATACAGTTCGCGGCCGGCACGGATCTCCTCATTCACGAAGTCGCCGCGGTTCGCCCCGAGTTGCTGGCCACCTCCGTGACGGCGCCCACCGCGCGTCGAATTCTGAGCTGGCATTCTTCGCCCGAGGACGCGGGACGCGTTTTCCAACGAGTGCACCCGAAGCTCGCGGTCTTTACGCACGTCGTGCTGCTGACCACGGATGCGGCTATCCCACCGCCTGCCGTGGCAGATCTGCTGGCGCGCGCCAAAGCGGTATACAGTGGGCCAGTCCTCGTCGGTGAGGACCTGATGGCCTTCGTAGTTGGTGACAGTGTAGAGGTGCATCGCGCGCTCCCATCTCCGTCGCTCCGACGGTGAGCGAGGGGGGTTGCCAAGGCGACCGTTCAACAAACCTCGGAGACGCGCTCTTCACTAAGGTACAGCAGCGCGTGCTGGGCATACTCCTCGGAAATCCAGGACGGAGCTTCTATGGAA
>JGI20207J14881_1000782_pt1 | contig 11382 bp, 9 predicted proteins | sample NGESurdeep092012_4_FD_14881 | JGI IMG/M metagenome (IMG submission 14881)
CGCTCGATGGGCGTGGGCGCGCGGAGCAGCGACACGCCGACATAGAAGAGGACGTTGAGGCCGAGGCTCCAGAGGACGCCGTGCACCAGCGGCGACAAGCCGAACCCGAGCATATGCTGCGGCCGGAAGAGGCCGATGCCGAACGGACCTTCGGTCAGGATGCGTTGGCCGAGAACTCCGATGTCGGCGAACGTCGGCAGCAGGAGCGTATAAGCCCAAAGAAGAATGCCGACGCTCATGCCGGCGATCGCGCCGGCGGCGGTCGCGCGCCGCCACACGAGGCCGCCGAAGAAGGCGGGCGCAAGCTGCGCTACTGCGGCGAATGACAACAGGCCGATCGAAGCGAGCTGCGCGTCGCCGGCCGAGCGATAATACATATATGCGAGCAGCACGATGACGAAGATCGACCCACGCCGCACGCGCAGCAGCATCGAGCCGAGATTGTCGCGGCGGTGCAGCTCGCTGTCGCGCCGTTGCAGCACCAGTGGCATGACGATGTCGTTCGACACCATGATCGACAGCGCGACGGATTCGACGATCACCATTGCGGTCGCCGCCGACAGGCCGCCGACGAAGGCGGCAATCGTCATCAGGTTCGAGCCGTTGACCAGCGGCAAAGCCAGCACGAACATGTCGCTGTCGACCTCGCCTGGCGCGAAGGTCACCAGGCCCGCGAAAGCGATCGGCACCACGAACAAGTTGATCAGCACGAGATAGAGCGGGAACAGCCAGGCGGCGCGCCTGATCTCGTTCTCATTGTGGTTCTCGACCACCGCGACATGAAATTGTCGCGGCAGCAGGAGAATGGCGAAGAAGGAAAGGATCGTGGTCGCGATGGCTGTATCGAACGGCGGCTCGCGTGTGAACAGCTTGGTCGCCCAGTCCTGTGTCCGCGCGGCTTCGAGCAGGGCGCCGGGTCCGCCGAACATCCAGAAGGTGACGTAGATGCCGACCGCAAGGAATGCGAACAGCTTGATGATCGATTCGGATGCGACCGCCAACATCAGCCCGTCCTGATGTTCGGTGGCGTCGATGTGCCGCGTGCCGAAGAGAACGGCAAAGGTCGCCATCGAGATCGCCACGAACAAGGCAATGTCGCCGAACACCGGGTTCGACAGATGGCCGCCCGGATCGACATGCGCGAGGATCGTCTCGAGCGACGACGACACGGCTTTCAATTGCAGGGCGATATAGGGGATCGTGCCGACGATCGCGATCAGGGCGACCAGCCCCGCCACCGGCTGCGCCTTGCCGTAGCGCGCCGCGATGAAGTCGGCGATCGAGGTGATGTTTTGCGCCTTGGCGAGCCGCACGATGCGGATGATCAGCGGCGAGAACAGCCCGATCATCAGTACCGGGCCGATATAGATCGTGATGAACTCGTACCCGGTCCGGGACGCCGAACCGACCGAGCCGAAGAACGTCCAGGAGGTGCAGTAGATTGCCAGCGACAGCGGGTAAATCAGGACCCGCATCCGGCTGCTGCGGCCGGCCCGCCGCATCCGGTCCCCGTGACTCGCGATGAGGAACAGGAGGCCGATATAGGCAAGCGCCACCGTGATGACGACCCAGCCTTGCAGCATGCGCGCTCCGAACGCCTCCGCGGGGCTCCGCCCAAAGGGGTAGATGAGCCGTTAACACCTTTAAAACAGCACAGAATTGCCCTCGGGTCCAATCACCGCCAGCCCGTTTTGCGGTCATTTGACGGCGGTCGCGGCGCACGGCATTGATCGCGCCCCGCGAAAGTCCCCGCCTTGTCTGCATCGCCAAGCCTCCCGATCCTGCTCGGACGTACCGCCGAAACGCTCGCCGTCGCCGCCGGCGGCGGGCTCGCCGTCGGCCTGACCGGAGTCCCCGGCGGTTATCTGTCGGGCGCCATTCTGGTCGTGTCGGCTGCGTCGCTCGCCGGGCGAGCAATGCTGATACCCGTGGCCCTGATGCGGACCATCTTTGTGCTGCTCGGCATTTCGCTCGGGTCGGTGATGACGCCGGAGATGCTGCACGGTCTGGCAAAGTATCCGCTGAGCATTGCGGTGCTGCTGGTGGCCATGACCTGCATCGGGCTTGCCTGCGCAACCTACCTTCAGATCGTGCACAAATGGGACCGCGTGTCCGCCTATCTCGCCTCCGCGCCCGGCGGCATGTCCCAGGTGCTGGCGGTCGCGGCCGAGGTCGGCGGCGACCTGCGTGCCATCGCCATCGTGCAGAGCATGCGCGTAGTCATCATCGCGGTCGGACTGCCCTCCGGCCTGTCGCTGCTCGGGCTAGCGTCGCACGTGTCCCGGCCGCTCGGCTCACCGATGACCTGGGCGAACTTTGATGAATTCGCCATTCTCGGCGCGGCGGCGGTGATCGGCGCGGTCGTGTTCCACCGGCTGCGCTTTCCGGGCGGTCTGCTGTTCGGCGCCATGTTCGCGTCCGGCGCGCTGCACGGCACCGATCTTGTGCATTTCGTGCTGCCCTGGTGGGCGACGAACACGGCGGCCATCGCGCTCGGCGGCGTGATCGGAGCGCGCTTTGCCAACATGCCGCTGCGGCTGTTCGTGCGCTTCATCGGCGCCGCGTTCGGTTCGTTCGCCGTCGCGGTGACGATCGCGGCAGCGTTCGGCGCTGCCGTCATCAAGTTGATGATGCTGCCGGTCCCCGAAGTGATGATGGCCTTCGCGCCAGGCTCGGTCGACGCGATGATGCTGCTTGCGCTCGCCCTGCACCTCGACCCGGTCTATGTCGGCGCGCACCACGTCGTGCGCATCTTCTTCGTCGCGCTGGCGACGCCGTTCATGGTGCGGCGCCAGGCGGGCAAGCCGAAGCGAACTCCGACGACGAAGGTGTCGGAGGCGATGCAGGCGCCGATGGACGAGTAAACTATTCGGCCGCCAGCTGGCGAGCGCGCCGCGGCAGCTGAAGCTTCTCCCACACGTCGACCAGCGCCTCGGCGAGGTCGTCGACCAGCGCGTCGTCGTGATAGGGCGACGGCGTGATGCGAAGCCGCTCCATGCCGCGCGGCACGGTGGGATAATTGATCGGCTGGATGTAGACGCCGTGGTCCCTGAGCAGCAGGTCGCTCGCGAGCTTGCACTTCTCCGGATCGCCGACGAGCACGGGGACGATGTGCGTATCGCTCGGCATCACCGGCAGGCCGGCGCCATTAAGCACGGCCTTCACGCGCGCGGCGCGATCCTGATGACGCTCGCGCTCCCAGCTTGATGTCTTCAAGTGTCTGATGGCAGCGGTCGCGGCGGCACAGATCGCCGGCGGCAGCGCAGTGGTGAAGATGAAGCCGGGCGCGTAAGAGCGCACGGCATCGACCATCTCGGACGTGCCGGCAATGTAGCCGCCGAGGCAGCCGAACGCCTTTGCCAGCGTGCCTTCGATGACATCGACGCGGCTCATCGCATTGTCGCGCTCGCAAATGCCGCCGCCGCGCGGGCCATACATGCCGACCGCATGCACCTCGTCGCAGTAGGTCATGGCGTTGTACTTCGCGGCGAGGTCGCAGATGGCGTTGACCGGCGCGACGTCGCCGTCCATCGAATACAGGCTTTCGAAGACGATGAGCTTTGGCCGCTCCGGAGCCGCAGCCCTCAGAAGCTGTTCGAGATGCGCGACATCGTTGTGCCGCCAGATCTGGCGTTCGCAACCGGCCTGGCGCACGCCCTCGATCATCGAATTGTGGTTGAGGGCATCGGACAGCAGCAGGCAATTCGGCAGGAGCTTGGCGATAGTGGCGATGCCGGTCTGGTTCGACACGTAGCCGGAGGTGAAGAGCAGGGCGGCCGGTTTGCCGTGCAGGTCGGCGAGCTCACGCTCGAGTTCGACAAGCGGATGATTGGTGCCCGCGATGTTGCGCGTGCCGCCGGCGCCGGTGCCCATGCGCGTGGCGGTCTCGACCATGGCGCCGATCACCTTTGGATGCTGGGCCATGCCGAGGTAGTCGTTTGAGCACCAGATCACGACCTCGCGCGGCCCCCGCGGCGAGTGCCAGATAGCGTGCGGGAATCGGCCGGCGATGCGTTCGAGGTCGGCAAATACCCGGTAGCGGCGTTCTTGCCTCAGGGCGCTCAGTGCCGACGCGAAAAAATCGTTGTAATTCATGCGCTTCTGCTTTTCCCGCCGCTCGCGGCCGAGCCTTTTTAGAAGCCTTCCAGGGGGTTTGTCGAGGCGGCAAATTGAGCCGCCTCCACAGCCGGGCATCGACCGAGGCCAACGGCCCCGGGGAAAACGGAGTTCCGCGCGCCGGTTAAGGTCAACGGTCCGCTGCGGCAAAATCGCCCAATGTGAGATGGCCCTGGAGTGCCGCGAGCATGAGCGCGCCGATGTGCAATTGAAGCACGAATTCGCCGGCGGAGATCAAAGCTCCAAGTTCTCCGGTCGTGATAAGCCTGACCTCGATACCGTCCTCAACCACTGCGTCCGGCGCACGCGGTCCGGTCTCGACGAAAAAGGAATGCACGCGGTTCGACAGTCGCGCGGTGCAGGGGGAGAATGTGCCGAGCGGATGGACGGAGGTCGCTGGCAACCCGGTCTCCTCCATGAGTTCGCGCCGGCAGGTGTCGACAGCGTCCTCGCCTGGATCGACAAGACCAGCGGGCAATTCCCAGGTGAAACGTTCAAGGGCGGGCCGGTACTGCCGCACAATGGGGATCAGGCCTTCCGCCGTTCGCGCGACGATGGCGATGTAATCCTGCTGGCCGACGGCATGATAAAGTTCGGGCGCGGCGCCGGGCGCGAACTCAACGGTGCGCTCGATCACCGTCATCCAGGGCGAGATGCGGATGTCGCGCCGGCTCGTGATCTTCGGCCAGTCCTCGGCCATCGCTCAGGTCCTCTCTCGACTATTTGATCACGTTGCCGCCGTCGATGTGGCCCCAGACGTCGAACAGCGGCTTGCCTTTGAAGTCGGCGCTCTTGTAGGCGGCGTGCGGCGCACAGAGGATCAGGAGGTCGCTCTGCGCCACGACGGTCTCGAGCGGCAGGAGATCAGGGTCGGTCGTAACGAAGGGATCGGTTGTCAATACTGCCCTAGCCTGGCTCAACAGCACTTTCTTGAATTTGTAGCTGAGCGAGGCGCGAACATCGTCGCTTTCGGCCTTGAAAGCCATGCCGAGCAGGCCGACCGTGGTGGCGGTGAGATCGAAGCGGCGCTTGATGTCCTGCACCACGCGCAGGACGAGGCCCTCATTGATCAACAGCGCTGCCTGGCCGAGGCCGAATTGGTTCGAGGCGAAGGCCGAAAGCTGCATCGTGTCCTTGACCAGGCACGGGCCGGCGGCAAAGCCTGGCCGCGGAATGCTTTTGAGCCGCGGATAGTTGTGCTTCATGCCTTGCAGGACGCGGTGATAGTCGACACCGGCGGTTTTTGCGATGAGGTAGAACTCGTTGGTCGCCGCGAATTCGATGTAGCGATAGGCATTGGCGAAGAGCTTTGCGAACTCCGCTTCGAGCGGCGACAGGATCACCACCTCCGACGCGATGCGCTCGAACAGAGCGGCGGCTTGGCGCTCGGCCTCCGGACTGGTGCCGCTGACGATCTGCGGCATCGCCTGCAATTCGTTCAGTCCGTTGCCCTGTACCACGCGCTCCGGACAGAAGGCGACGCGCAGCTTGCGGCCTTTGCTGTCGAGATACGACGCGAGCCAGTCGGTCGTGCCGGGGAAGACAGTCGAACGCAAGATGAGGAGCTGGCCGTCGGCAAGACGCGGCAGCAGCGGGTCCATGCAGTCTTGCACCACGCGCCGCACCGGATTGAGGAATTCGTCGATCGGCGTGCCGATGGTGATGATGATCGGGCCGCCGGTGGAGATACGATCGGGGCCGTGAGTAAAGACGAGTCGCTTGTTGGCGAGGGCGCGCACAAGCACCGGCTCGGCACCGGCCTCGATGAAAGGCAGCTTGCCGGCCGCCAGCGTATCGAGCGTTGCCTGGTTGAGGTCGTTGACGTTCACCCGCAGCCCGGATTCCGCGAGCGCCAGCACGAGCGGGATACCGACATGACCGGCGCCGCCGACGACGGTGATGTCGGCATTCTCGATCGTCGTCGGCGCGGACGCACCCATGCCCGTGCGTTCGGTCATGATTTAACTCCGCTGGTCAGCACGAACGGGCGCAACGGTTTCATTACCGGCAAATCGAAAACGACGTTGTCGATGAAATTGTAAATCGGCAGCAGCAGGCGTGTGCGTTTCGAGGCGACGTAGCGGTAGGCGAGGCCGGCGAGATAATCGGTCTGCACCTTAAACCCATTTTCAGAGAACACGCCGACGACCTGCCGGGCCAGTATCGGACGCTCGTTCTCGGTGACGCCGATCGAACTATAAAATGGCGAGGATCGGTCGCGGTAGAGGTACATGAACGGATTCATCCGGTTCGGGTCGAAAGCGACGAAGCGCCCGCCGGGCTTTAAGATCCGGTTGACCTCGGCTGCCAATCGCCGCGGATCGGGAAAGTGATGGACGAGCCCGCTCAGCAGCACGCCGTCGAGACTCCCGCTCGGAAAGGGCAGGTTCTCGGCGTCGCCTTCCAGCAGTTCGAGCCCTGGATAACGGGCGCGTCCGAGAGTCACCAACTTCGGGCTGATGTCGACGCCGACGGCAGAATAGCCGCGTCGCCGCAGCAATTCGGTGAACACCCCCGAGCCGCAGCCGAGATCGGCGACGCGGGCGCCAGGATGCAGGCCGCTCAGACGATCGAAGGCGTCAATCAGCTTGTCGTTCGCCTCCGAAGTGAACACGTCGTAGTCGTCCGCCTCCGCATGGGCGTCGAAGAATGCAATTTCTTTGCTCTTGTCTTGCGCTGTCGCCATGGCCACCCTTGTTCCTGACTACAGCACCCGGGGTACGGGAAGTGGCGTGATCAGCTGCCCGCGAAAGCCCTTGGCGCGCAGCTTCGGCGCCAGTTCGTCGGCGATGTGCCACGAGAAGATGAGCGCCGCATCCGGCTGGTCCTCGAACAGTCTCGCCTCTTCGACGACCGGGATGCCGGTGCCCGGCATGTATTTGCCGATCTTGAGCGAGCCCTGGATCTCGCACACGTAATCAATGAGGCCCTCATCAAGCCCGACATAGTTGACGAGGGTCGATGCACGCGACGGCGCGCTGATGCCGGCGATGCGGGCGCCTTTCTCCTTCAAGCCGCGCAACATCGCGATGAGTCGGAGTTTCGACAGTACAACGTCTTTCCGGAATTTGGCGAGGCGCTTCGCCATTGCGTCGCCACGCGGCTCTGCTGCGAGCATCTTCGCCACGCTGTCCTCGATCTTGTGTGTGCCCTTGCGCGCGGCATAGACCCGGATCGATCCGCCATGGCTCGGAATCGGCCGCGCGTGAAAAACGTCCAGGCCGTGCATCTCAAGCAGATGCGTGAGACTCGTGAGCGAATAGTAACGGAGATGCTCGTGATAGACGGTGTCGTATTGCAGCGTATCAAGCAGCGGAATGAGATAGTGCGATTCCGAAATGAACACGCCTTTGTCGCCGAGCATTTCGATAATGCCANCGACGATCGCGTGCACATCCTCGATATGGGCGAAGCAGTTGGCGGCCGTGACGACGCTCGCCGGCCCGTGCGTTGCCTTCACCTCGCGCGCNACATCGACGTCGAAATAACGCTTGATGGTNGGGATGCCGCGCGCATTGGCGATGTCGCCGACATCGGTCGGCTCGATGCCCAGCACCTTATGGCCGCCGTTCTTGAAGTTCGACAGTAGCGTGCCGTCGTTCGAGCCGATGTCGACGACGAGATCGTTCGGTCCGAGGCCGAGCATCGCCGCGCTCTCGCGCTGAAGGTCGGCGAAATTGTCGCGCAGCAGCTTGGTGGTGCCGCTGGTGTAGGGATATTCCGGCGGGAAGATGATGACCGGGTCGACGGCGAGACCGAGTTGCACGAGGTCGCACTGGCGGCAGTGCAAAAGGTTCGTCGGAAACCAGGGCTGCTGCNGCGGGACCTGACCGATCGGCACCATCTGGTTGACCGGTGGCATGTAGCCGAGAGAGAGCACGGCATCGAGCCTGTCGCTGCCGCAAATCTGGCAGGATTCGACCGGAACGCTTGCCGCCGTGCCGGCCGCGCGCGCAACTTTGGTGGGGAACGGCAAAGCGAATCTCCTGACGGGCTATTTGCTCGGCGCCANCGCGGCGTTGCGCCAATACCAGTCGACCGTGGGCTTGAGGCCTACGTCGAGCGGAACACGCGGTCTATAGCCGAGCTTCTGNAATTTCNAAATATCGGGGCAGCGCCGCGGCGTGCCGCCGGCCTGAAGCGGCCCCGGCACGAGTTCAATCTCGCGCCCGGCTAGCTCGGTGATCCGCCGCGCGAGNTCGGCAATGGAGACCTCCTCCATGGTGCCGACGTGATAGATGCCGAGATGCTCGCCCTTGTCGCGCATGGTCATGACGCCCGCGACGAGATCGTCGACATGGCAGAAGCTGCGCGTTTCTGCACCGGTGCCCTGGATGCCGAATCGGAGCACCCCGGCCGGCTGGCCGTCGGCGAGCTTCTTCAGGCGCAGCGCGAACTGTGGCACAACGTGCTCCCATCCCATGTCGGGACCGTAGACGTTGTGCGGGCGGAAGATCAGCACCCGCTCGAAATACTTGCGGCCGAAGTTGATCGCCATCAGCTCGCTGATGAGCTTGCCGCCGCCATAGGAATAACGGGCGTTGAGGGGATCGGGGACCGACAACGGCGCCGTCTCGTCGGTCGGGACCGTCGGCGGCGTCTGGTAGACCTCGGAAGACGAAGCGAGGATGAGCTTGCTGACATTGCACGCTCGGCAGGCGTCGATGACGTTGATCATGCCGCGCACGCCGACGTCGAGCACGAGGTCGGGCTGCGTGTAGAAAAACTCTGTGCCGTTGACGAAGGCGAGGTGGTGCACCTCGTCCATGCCGGCGGCCGCGCGTGACACCGCCTCGGTATCGCGAATGTCGCCGGCGATGAATTCGATGTCCTTCTCAACCTCGGTGAGCCGGCGGGGGCTTCCTCGCGAATTGTCGTCGAGCACGCGCACGCGATGGCCCGCCTTGACCAGCGCCTTGACCAGCCCCGAGCCAATGAAGCCGGAGCCGCCGGTGACGAGGATTTTCGACGGGGTCACGCGCGCTCCATGATTTCGGGTCTGACATCGACCCAGCGCCCGTCTTGGTGCGAGCGCTCGGAAGCGTCAATCAATTGCTGCACGCGATAGCCCTCGGCAAAGCCGGGCTTGGGCGCGCCGCCGTTTTCGATCGCGTCGAGGAAGCCCTTGATGAGCCGCGACACCGGCGCAATGCGACCGTCCGGATACTGCGCATCGGCCGGATCGTCGACCGGAATTCGTGTGAGCGTCGCGGCGGGTCGCCGCGCATGCCGCAATTCGAAACCGCGCATGTAGTCGGCGCCGGTGTTCTCGAGCAGGAGCGTGCCGTCATCGCCATAGAACTCGACGCGGTGGCCGGCACCCAGATAAGAGGCGCAACTCATCGACAGGCTGCCCGGCGCACCGCCGGCAAAGACGAGCGCCATCGTCGCCGTCGTCTGGAGCGTGTCGTCGCGGGGAAGGCCGCCGAGCCGCGCCGATAGTCCGGCAAGCGGGCCGCAGAACCATTCGAGATAATGGAAGCAGTGACTGATGAAGTTGCCGAGCACGCCGCCGCCGTCGCCGCTCACTGTTTTCCAGTTGCGCATNCGCAACTGGGTCGAGCGGTTCTCGATATGCCAGTGCACGGCGACATGCCGCAGGGNGCCGATAGCGCCNCCGTCGAGCATCTGCTTGGCCCGTTGCCAGGACGCAATCTGATGNAAGTTGAAATCAATCGCTGCGACGATGCGCTGCCGCTGGATCGCCTCCAACATCCGCCGCGCTCCTTCGAGGTCGCTGGCCATCGGCTTTTCGGCGAATACCGCTTTGCCGGCGGCGATCGCCCGCAAAGCGATTTCGGGTTGCAGATCGGGACGCGTCGCAATGGCGACGGCATCGACACCGGAATCATCGACCAGGGCACGCCAGCCGCCATGCGACGTGGCGACGCCGGATTCATCGGCGAGCGCGCGCGTGCGGGCCGCGTCGGTGCCCGCGATCGCAACCACGGCGCAACGGTCGTCGGCGCGAAAGGCGGGCAACAGCACGGTTCTCCCATAATTGCTGCCGACGATGCCGACACGGATCACCTGCGAAATGCCCTTCCTCGATTGAAGACCGGTCAGTGCGCGCCCGTCTTCATGCGCACATGGCGCGGCGAGCGCATGAGGTACGTCGTGGCGAAGGCGTATCGATACCAGCGCAGATACATCGGCAGCCACTCGACGACCTGAAAGCGGCTCGCCCCCTGCGTGCGCTCGAACCACTTGGCCGGCACTTCGCCGATGCGCCAGCCGAGCCGATGTGCTTTCACCAGCAATTCGATGCTGTAACAGAAACCGCGATCCGATTCGATCAGAATGTCGTCCATCACGCGGCGCGAGAACAGGCGGAAGCCGTTGCTGGCGTCGCGCGTGGGCAGCCGCGCAATACGGTGAAGCGTGAAATTGCCGGCGCGGACCAAGACTGCCTTCAGCAGCGGGCAGCCGACCATGCTGCCGCCCGGCATGAAGCGGCTGGCACAGACGATGTCGCAGCCGTCTTCTGCCTGTCGCACCATCGAGTCGAGCATGGTCGCATTGTAGTCATCATCGGCCGGAAACACGAGCGCGAAGGGCGCGCGGCTCGCGGCGAAGCCGGTCACCACCGCGCCATGCGCGCCGCGCCCCTTGTTGCGGATGAATTCGATATCCATCTCGCCGATCGCGTCTCGGTTGCCGCGGATCGCAGGCAGCGTGTCGTCGTCGTCGCGGTCGTAGCAGATGAGCACACGGAAGGGCGTCTTAACGTTTCGCGCGAGTGCGCTGAGCGTGCGCGCGATGTTGCCGCCTTCGTTGTAAACCGGAATGACGATATCCAGCCGCGGCGGCTCTGGTGATGTGATGACCAGGTGTTGTGGTCCGTTCTTTTGCCGAATGCCGAAATGACAGACGTCGGCGCGGCGTAACTGTCCTCGATCGAAGCGACTATAGAGCGGCGGCTTGCGAATGCGTCAAGACTGACACCGACGCCGATGCGCGATAGAACGGGGCGACAGACGGGACGGGCGCCTGGCAGAACATGGCCATTTTAGCTAGCGAAAACAAAGCGGTGGCCGGCTCGGCATGGCAGTCTTGGCGCCGCGTCGGCGTGCTCATCCTGGTGCTTGTCGCGCTCGGGCTGCCGGTCGATCACGTGTGGGCCTATGCGCTGCTGGTCGGCTCGGCCGTCGTCATTTTCTGCGGACAGGTGACGGCGCGCGGCCTCGCCTGGGCGATTGCGTTAAGCGCGGTTGTGGCTGCGGTCGTGATTTCCAGTTTGATCGCGCCGGCCCCGATTGCCGAGGG